>Ga0190283_1000768_pt1 | contig 15862 bp, 15 predicted proteins | sample 48691801_MG_FD_161669 | JGI IMG/M metagenome (GOLD analysis project Ga0190283, IMG submission 161669) | Hydrothermal vent microbial mat bacterial communities from Southern Trench, Guaymas Basin, Mexico - 4869-18-0-1_MG | ecosystem: Environmental > Aquatic > Marine > Hydrothermal vents >...
CATCCAGGGTGTTGTCTCTTTAGGACTGCTCTATTCATTCCGGATTCAGGATGCCAGTCACTAATTTATAGAGCTGCTTATTATATACTGACAGCCATATCATTTAACTCACGCATGACTTCGGAGATATTACTCTCATTATTCTGCGTAAGGCAGACCAGATTTCCTATGCTACTGACAGAAATTTCTTTTCCACTCACAATCCAGCCTTTTGGAGGAGTCCAGCCACTAGCCTGGGTGAACATAGAAAGCTGATCTGCATTGGATTGAGTCAGGCGTTTGTAGTCATGAGCAAATGAAGCCAGCTCATGCATCATGTTCTCCTGCAACATACCGTAGCCTTCAAGAAATTCTCCATCATCTCGAAACAGAACAACTGCGATAACGCCATCGACTGCCAATAAGCGCTTGATCATATAATCTCTCCTGTAATACCCATACTATTGCATGAAAGGGTTAGTATTGTTGGTAAAGCTTCCTCGGCAAGCTCTACTTTTTCTATAACGCCAGTTTCCTGTTCATCTTTGTGAATAACTGATCGATTGATCATTTATCGGATACAGCTACGCGTAAAATACAGGTTAAACGTTCAGTACGTCGTAAGCAGCCTGATAGTCCGCCTTGTTATTATCCAGAACCACACCGGTATTGCAGCAAATCACTACAGACCAGTCCAGACCAATCATGGTAAAACCACTAATTGGATAGAATCCTTCCATCCCGGTTAATTTTTCCCAACCCCGCGCCTGCATAGTCGCAATCGAAGTGTTGGCAACACAGACATGTCCCAGCATATCCAGAACTGAAGAATCCACGCCACTATCAGGGACGGTTTTGTGCGAGGCAAGCTCACCGCGATCCGAGATTTCAAAGGCGGCCAGAGCACCGGGTAATGCTAACAAGGTATCTAGATCAGGCATTTTAGCGTCCTCATTTTCTTAATAGTTACGGAAGCAATCGTGAAGAAAGGTCTGGAATATTCAGGAACCCTCTTAACAAGTCATGATTGCGATTTAACAGATTAAAACTTCCAGCTACTACGTCGTCTGTATGAGTACCAGTGAGAGATGTGAGCCGGAACAAAAAAGTTTTACCTACATGGATGTAGGTAAGGGGCGTGAGCAGGGATGCGGAAGCTTTGCCTACATGGATGTAGGTAAGAGGCGTGAGCAGGGATGCGGAAGCTTTGATAACTTTTCTAATAGCCCTGCTATTAGCTGCGATCTTCGCTATATATCTGAAAGTATTAATCTGCAATCTCATCTACCAGACTCATCCAGAAGTACCCTAGTGATTATAGTTCATAACAGAAGGTGTTCAGAATAAACCCAGGACTCCTTATATTTTATCGTCAATTGTGTCTTTTAGTTCATCAAGCATAAGATGAAGCGTATCGTTCACTTTTGCATGCTCATTATCCAGAAAGCAGAAATAATGACTCATAACGCAAACAGTAAATTTTGGACCTCGTACCGCCCAACCGCGAGAAGGTGAGAATCCACAATCCGGACAGAGTGACCCAAGCATATTACTTTCCATGTGCACACCTAGAGAAGTGGCCCGACACATGACCGATGCAATCCGTGCCATATCATCACTCAACTTCCCCTCAAAGGTATATCGATCCCCACGAAAAGCATATTCCCCTGCGGCAATCACACCTGGCAAACCCATCAGTTCACTGACGACACTCATTACATCTCCTCATTGTGGTAACTATCTTTATTTCAGAGAACCTGTGACCAAGTATTGATTATTTCGTTAAAAGCTGGAATATAAACCAGGCTTAATCAGAGGTTCCTTAATAATTAATTACTAATGATGCAATCACATCATTTTTATTAATGTTTTTTTATAGATACCACACTTTTTTCAAATTTGCCATAATCACTGATTAATTAGGCTTACAGGAATGGGTCTCCATGTCCGAAACTTCAGGCAAATCTACGAATATTTCTCTGCTATATCGTCTGCTGATCATTTTTTATGATTCGCTGCTGCTGTTTGCTGTTTTATTTTTTGCATCGATTCCCATCGTTGTTCCATTCAAAATCGTGTATGGATCACCCTGGTATTTTGTTTATGTGCTGTATATCTATGTCGTTGGATTTATTTATTTTGGCTGGTTCTGGACACATGGCGGAAAAACCCTGGCGATGAAAACCTGGAAAGCAAAGCTCATCAGTGACTCTGGGGAAATTAGCTGGCGTCAGGCACTCATTCGCTACCTGTCAGCACTGTTATCCTGGTTTTGCCTGGGATTAGGCTTCATCTGGAGCCTTTTTCGAAAAGATAAGGCAACCTGGCATGATCTTCTATCTGGTACCCGGTTAGTCAGATTAGACCCGCCGAAGCAAAAACAGGGCAACCATCAAGAAAAGTAAGGGTGTAACCAATGCACTCATAAGCGCGGGCAAGCCATACACCACACCAAGCTGGTTCGACATGCGATTAAGCAGGAAAAAACCAATTCCCAACAATATTCCAACAAATAATCGTTGTCCTGCCCCACCACTGCGTTGTGAACCAAACACAAAAGGCAGCGCCAGTAACAGCATAACCAGAATGGATAAGGGCTGTACAAAACGATTCCAGAACGCCAGTTGGTATTGACCGCTTTGCAGATCGTTATTCTCAAGGTAATTGATATACTGGTAGAGGTCTCTGGCAGGCATTTTTTCAGGGGAAATCCGCAAGACAGCCAGCATTCTGCCTGGCACCAGGCGATCCCAGTTCGCCTGTTTTTCAGTGGTTTTTGTCACTTTCTCTGCCTGGATGGTTATTTTTTCAAGTTGTTTTAATTGCCATCCATCAGCAACTTTTTCAGCTCTGCCGATATGTGTTATCGACTCTAAATGGCGTCCTGAAAAAGAATAAACACTCACATCCACAAGATGTGATTGATCCAGCACTGTAGCTGCGTGGATAAACTGCTTTCCATCGCGCAGCCAAAGTCCACCCCGATGATTCAAAGACAGCTTTTTTTCAAGTGATTCTGCGCGTACTATTTCGGCCTGTTGTGACATGGCCGGTGAAACCCATTCCCCCAGCATAAAGACCAGTACCGCAATGATGGACCCAATTTTTAATAAGGATATTGCAAATCCTGAAACAGGTTTACTCGATGCGCGCATAGCAAGAATTTCCCCGTGTCCGGCAAGCGAACCAAGACTCAGCAAGCTTCCGACTAAAGTAGCTGTTGGCGCATACTCATAAAGCCTTTGCGGAAGGGAAAGCAGCACGTATGACAAAGCCTGCAAGTAACCATAATTTCCCCGGCCCACATCCTCCAGTTCATTCAGGAAAGTAAAAAACACATCTAGCGAAACCAGTACCAGCAGCACCAGCAGTGTTCCCGCAATAATGTGTATCCACAGATAACGATCAAGGAGTTTTATCATTATGCCTGATTAATCCGCGCCAGCCCCGCTGTCTCAGTAACAATAATAAGGTTAACAGCAGAATCAGTCCGTGAACCCACCACAGGCCCAGCCACGCCGGAGTATGATTTTCAACCATCCAGGTTCGCCCCAAACCCAGTAGATTGACATAAAGAACATAAATCAAAACTGCCAGCGTGAGCTTGGCAAACTGCCCTTTTCGCGGCGTTGTATAACTCAGGGGTAGCGCCAGTAATACCAGCAATAAAACACTGACAGGATAGGATAACCGCCAATGCAGCTCAGTTCTTTCCGCGATTCCCTCTGATTTTAACAAACTGGCAGTAGGCATCCCTCGAAGAGTTTGGTCACGCGTAATTTCCTCCACTTCGGGCAACCGCAAACCATGCCGGGCAAACTTGCCAAGGCTATAACCTGAATTCCCTTCAAAAATTTCGAATAACTCACCCGACCCTAGCTCCAGTATACGTTCACCATCCGCAGTTGTTTGTTGCTGCTGCGCCGAGTCGGCGGCAATTATCTGTATTCTCCCTTCAATTTCACGAAACAGGAAGACGTTTTCAAGTGTTTTTTCCTTGCTGTTTAAAGACTCGGCAAAAACAACCTGCTCACCTTTCGGTATACGAATAAACCTCCCTGGCGTTATCCCCGCAATATCCAGCACTTGCGCCGATTGACTGCGCAACTGTTCAGACATTGTACTGCTCCATGGCTGTACCCAGAAAGCCAGACCGGCAAGCATCAAGGCGATAATGAACCCCAGTGTCAGTAACGGTTTAAGGATTATTGAATAACCTACGCCACCTGCACGCAGCGCTGTCATCTCGTTATCACTATACATCCGGCCTAAGGTCACCATCGTGGCAAGAAACAACGCTACCGCCAGTAATGTCGTCAATGATTTAAGGCTGCCTACCGCCAGCAGTGGAAATAATACTGCGGCTGAGATTTTTCCAGCCACAACTTTACCCAATAGCTTTGCAAAAACGCCACCCAGGAGAATCAACAGCAATACAGCCAGTACTGCAATCAGGGTAATAATCGTCTCCCTGAGTATGTATCGGCTGAGAATAGAAACTGGCATCGTAAAAAATTATAGCGTTGCTATACTGAATTGCCATTATTGCATTAAACTAGACTTCGTTAATACTTAACATATTTCATCAAAACAGCTGGAACAGCCTATGCAATTCTCAATTAAAAGCGGTAACCCGGAAAAACAACGGAATGCCTGTATTGTCATTCCCATTTTCTCTGGACGTAAATTATCCAGACCGGCAGAAACACTGGATAAAGCCACTGACGGCGCAATCAAACAACATCTCAAACGAGGAGATATTGAAGGTGATATCGGAGACCTTATCTGGCTTTATGATCTCGGCAACTGTTTTGCCGACCGGGTTTTGCTGGCCGGCTGTGGGTCTGAAAGAGAACTTACCGCCGCCCGCTTTAAAAAAATTAATCATGGTGTAGCCAAAGCGCTGAACAAGAGCGGCGCAGCCGACGCCGCCAGTTTTCTGACGGGTATCGAAAATAAATCACTAGGCCTGAATCTGTTAATTCGCCTGACTGTCCTAAGTGTTGAAGAGGCGCTCTACGCCTTTGATCAATACAAAACCGTGAAGAAAAAATTCAAACGACCACTACGTAAATTAACACTCACAGTCAGTAGCCGCCGATATCTGGATAAAGCCGAACAGGCAATGCATGAAGCTAAGGGCATGGCGGCGGGTGTCAAGCTCGCTCGTGACCTTGCCAATATGCCCCCCAATATCTGTAATCCCAGCTATCTAGCACGACAGGCCATGCAGCTGAAAAAAACTTATCCCAAGCTCGAGGTAGACATTCTGGATGAAAATGAAATGAAGGATCTGGGCATGGGCGCGTTCCTGGCCGTCTCTCAGGGCAGCGCGCAACCGGCTAAATTAATTTGCATGCATTACAACGGCATCGGCAAAAGTGCAGAAAAACCCATTGTCCTGGTCGGTAAAGGCATTACCTTTGATACGGGTGGTATTTCTATCAAGCCTTCGCAGGCGATGGATGAAATGAAATTCGATATGGGTGGTGCCGCCAGTGTATTTGGAACCCTGGCCGCCTGCATGGACATGCAGTTAGCGGCAAATGTCGTCGGCATCGTAGCGGCTGCTGAAAACATGCCCGGTAGCAAAGCCTGTCGTCCTGGCGATATTGTCACCACAATGTCAGGCCAGACGGTTGAAATTCTCAACACCGATGCCGAAGGGCGACTGGTGCTTTGCGATGCACTCAGCTACGTGGAAAAATATGATCCTGAAGTGGTAATTGATATCGCGACTTTAACAGGCGCCTGTATCGTTGCTCTCGGCCATCATGCAACCGGCATGTTAACCAACACTTCCGCTCTGGGGCGAAAGCTCGAACAGGCAGGCGAAGCAATTCATGACCGCCTGTGGGAACTACCTTTATGGGATGAATATAGTGAGCAACTGAAAAGTAACTTTGCTGATGTGGCAAATATTGGCGGCCGTTCCGCAGGTACCATTACAGCCGCCAGCTATCTTTCGAGGTTCACCAAAAATTATCGTTGGGCACATCTGGATATTGCCGGAACTGCATGGCATTCAGGAAAAAACAAAGGCGCTACGGGTCGTCCGGTACCATTGTTAACCGAGTTCATCCTACAGTCCATACAATGATCCTAAACTCCTCAGTTAACCGCTATGAATCATTATTATACCTATGATATTTCATGAAAACAGTGCCCTCCATGACCTCACTCAGACGGTGATAATCGCTACAGGGAGGATTACACAACTGTGATGGCGCATGGCTGCGTTGTAACTGCTCGAAAGGGAATGACCATTTCCGCGCAGTTGCGCCTTGCCCTGCACCACCACAGCCGCACACTCCACCCTGTCTAACTGAGGATTATAGGATGACTAAAGTGGATTTTTATATACTCTCCGAGGCGCAAAACCGCCTGGGATTTGTCTCCAGACTCGCTGAGCAGATGTACCGCCAGGGACATCAGTTACACATACATACCACAGACTCCGCAATGTCGAGCCAAATCGACAACTTGCTATGGAGTTACCGCGACATCAGCTTTGTTCCGCATGAACAGTATCATGGTGATGCAGCGAATTCGCCGGTCACAATCAGCCATGAGGGGGAACCTTCGATTAATGATATTTTGATCAATCTTGCGAACGACGTCCCAGATTTCTTCAGTCGCTATGAGCGGGTCGTCGAAATTATTGACACTGACAATTCACAACGCCTGCAAGGCCGGTTACGCTACCGCTACTATCGTGATCGTGGTTACGAACTTACCAACCACAATATTGACTAACAGTCTTATCAACATTTTGGAACTAAATGCTATGCATTCACTAGATGACAAAGATATCCCGACTTTGGATGACCTTGTCTTTCCAGGCAACCCTCAAAAGATCAAGGAAAAAACCAGGCTTGAATACAGCGTCAAGGAACAACTGAAGAATTTGCCACGGGATAATATACAAACTATCAGGCCAGCGCCTAAAAAATCCAACCTGGAAGAAAAGATTGCAGAGCATATCGATTTCATCATGCACAAGCATATTGCCATTGCGCGAGAAGAAATCACCCGGGTTGTCATGGCTGAGCTGCGTACACGTTTACCCCATGGTAGAAAATAACAGAATTAGATCACTGGCATCCTGTCGGACTTAGGAAAAATCTGCTGCGATAACAGCAACTATTCAATTATTAATAGTGTTAACAGGCCTCAGCCCTGCTCGGGTATACTTCTGGTTTTTTGACAGCCCTCATCTGAAGTATGGAAAAAACCTACAATCCACACGCCATCGAGCAGAACTGGTACCAGTTCTGGGAAAACAATAATTACTTTGCCCCCAGTGGTAACAATTCAGCCTATTGCATCATGATCCCACCGCCGAATGTCACCGGCACCTTGCACATGGGCCACGCTTTCCAGGACACCTTAATGGACGCCCTCACCCGCTACCATCGTATGAAGGGTGACAATACTTTATGGCAACCGGGCACCGATCATGCTGGTATCGCCACTCAGATGGTAGTCGAACGGCAACTCAACGCGATTGGGAAAACACGCCATGATTTAGGTCGCGAGGATTTCGTCAAACGCGTCTGGGACTGGAAAGAACATTCAGGCAACACGATTACAAAACAACTTCGGCGCATGGGCGCCTCACTAGACTGGCAGCGTGAACGCTTCACTATGGACGAAGGTTTATCCAAAGCCGTCACCGAAGTTTTCGTTAAACTCCACGATGAAGGCTTAATTTATCGCGGCAAACGTCTGGTTAACTGGGATCCTGTCCTGCACACCGCCATCTCTGATCTGGAAGTTATTTCTGAAGAAGAAAACGGTTACATGTGGCATATGCGTTATCCACTGGCTGATGGTTCTGACCATCTGGTAGTCGCCACAACCCGACCGGAAACCATGCTGGGTGATTCTGCGGTTGCCGTGCACCCGGATGATGAGCGTTATAAAAACCTGGTCGGCAAAGAAATCGCCCTGCCACTGACAGGTCGAAAAATACCAATTATTGCCGATGAATACGTAGACCCGGAATTCGGCACCGGCTGTGTCAAAATCACACCCGCGCATGATTTTAATGACTACGAAATCGGCCAGCGTCACGACCTGCCACTGATTAACATTTTCACGGTTGATGCGCAAATCAACGAAAATGCAGCAACAAAATATCAGGGCATGGATCGCTATGAAGCCCGTGATTTAATCGTACACGATTTACGCGAACTGGACTTGCTGGAAAAAATCGACGATCACAAACTCATGGTGCCACGCGGTGATCGTTCCGGTGTCGTGGTCGAACCTTATCTGACTGATCAGTGGTATGTGAAAATCCAGCCGCTGGCTGAACCCGCAATCGAAGCGGTAGAAACCGGCAAGATTAAATTCGTCCCGGAAAACTGGAATAAAACTTATTTTGAATGGATGCGAAATATTCAGGACTGGTGCATTTCCCGTCAACTCTGGTGGGGACATCGCATCCCGGCCTGGTACGACGACAACGGAAATATCTATGTTGCACATGACGAAGCGGAAGCACGGGAAAAATACAAGCTGGATGAAAACGTAAAACTTAAACAGGACGAGGATGTGCTCGATACCTGGTTTTCATCTGCGCTCTGGCCTTTTTCAACGCTGGGCTGGCCGGAAAAAACCGATGCGCTCAAAACTTTTTACCCCACTAATGTTTTAGTCACCGGCTTCGATATTATTTTCTTCTGGATCGCAAGAATGATAATGATGGGGCTGAAATTTATGGACGATGTCCCTTTCCATGAAGTTTATGTTACCGGGCTTGTTCGTGACAGCGATGGACAGAAAATGTCCAAGTCAAAAGGTAACGTGCTTGACCCTCTGGACATGATTAACGGCATCGACCTGGAAGCACTGGTTGAAAAACGCACCAGTAATATGATGCAACCGGAAAAAGCTAAACAGATTGAAAAGGCAACCCGCAAACATTTCCCGGACGGCATTCCTGCTTTTGGCACAGACGCATTACGGTTCACCCTGGCTGCATTAGCCTCAACCGGCCGGGATATCCGTTTTGACCTGCAACGTATGGAAGGAAACCGTAACTTCTGCAACAAAATCTGGAACGCCGCACGCTATGTACTGATGCAATGCGAAAATCAGGACACCGGCATCGATAATGACGATGTGGAGCTATCACTGGCCGACCGCTGGATCATTTCCCGCCTGCAGCAAGTAGAAGAAAACGTCAGCCAGCATTTTGATACCTATCGTTTTGACCTTGCTGCCAAAGCTATTTACGAATTCACCTGGCACGAATACTGTGACTGGTATCTGGAGCTATCCAAACCGATTCTATTTGCTGATGAAAGCAGTGAAAGTGCAAAACGCGGCACCCGCCGAACCCTCGTTCGCGTGCTCGAAGCATTGCTAAGATTATCGCACCCGATCATGCCTTTTATCACCGAAGAAATCTGGCAACAGATCAAACCGCTGGCCGGTGTTGAAGGCGACACAATCATGCTACAACCCTATCCGCAGGCAGATAAAACAAAAATTGATGATCAGGCGATTACCGATCTCGAATGGATTAAAACGTTTGTATTAGGAATACGCAGAATTCGTTCAGAAATGGACATCAAACCCGGCAAACCACTGCCCGTGATGCTGGCTAACTGGACAACGGCTGACCGTGAACGTTTCGAGAATAACGCAAACTTCATCAACCGTCTCGCAAGAGTCGAAAATGCAGAGTGGCTGAAGTCTGACATGGATGCACCAGAGTCTGCAACCGCCCTCGCCGGCGAAATGAAAATCCTCATCCCGCTGGCAGGCCTGATCGACAAAGACGCAGAAATCTCACGCCTGGAAAAAGAAATTAATAAATTCCAGAACAATCTGGAAAAAACCGAAGCGCGATTAAATAACCCCAACTTTGCCGACAAGGCCCCGGGGAATGTCGTCGCGCAGGCAAGAAAACAGGCCGATGAACAACGGAAATCACTGCAACAGCTTCAGGAACAATCAGAAAAAATTAAAGCGTTATAAAAGATAAAAATGCGATAGCCACCAGAGAAGACTAGACATTATGTATTGAGATAGCTCTCTAAACGTCTCACCCCTTCCCGGAGTTTTTCAAGGTTAGAAGTATAGGCAAAGCGAACACGTTTTGAGGCTTGATACGTTCCAAAATCTCTTCCTGGCGTGACTGCCACACCCGCTTCATTCAACAACTGATAGCAGAAAGAAAAGCTATCGTTGCTAAAACGTGAGCTGTCGGCATAAATATAAAAAGCTCCCTGTGGTTTCTCCGGTATACCGAATCCCAACGATCTAAGAGCCGGCAGGAGATAATTCCGTCTTTCTTCAAAAGCCTGCCTGCGTTCTTCCAGATTCTTCATCGTTTCAGGACGAAAGGCTGACAGGGCTGCATACTGGGACAGGGTCGGCGCGGACAGGAAAACGTTTTGTGCAAGACGATCCAGGGCATCCACAGCCCACTCTGGTGCAACCACCCAGCCTAGCCGCCAGCCAGTCATACCAAAAAATTTTGAGAAGCTGTTAATAACAAATATCGAGTCACCCAGCGTCAGTGCCGTTTGTGGCTGAACACCGTAGGTCAGGCCATGATAAATTTCGTCGACGATTAAGCTTGCCTCACGCTGCTGTGCATAAACATAGACATTCTGTAATTGATCAGCGGGAATGATGCTGCCGGTAGGATTGGAAGGTGAAGCTACAATCACCACGCGTGTTCGTTCGTCCCAGTGCTGTTCCAGCAAGGATTGGTCGAGTTGATAATGGGTTTTCTGATCGACGGGAACTAAAACAGCTTCACCTTCATAAAGCCGCACGAAATGACGATTACAGGGATAACCGGGATCAGTCATTATCACCTTATCACCGGGATTGATCAGTATCCCCATAACCAGCTGAAGAGCGCCGGAACTACCGGGCGTGACCACTATTCGCGAGGCGGATATTTCGAGTTTGTAACGTTGTTGGTAAAAATCGCTGATCGCCTCTCTGAGTTCTGGCAATCCGAGTGCCGCTGTGTAATGGATAGGATTTTGTTCCAGGGTGGCCTGAGCCGCCTGACGTATGGGTTCTGCTGTTGCAAAATCCGGCTCGCCGACCTCCATATGAATAATACTGCGGCCCTCTGACTCCAGTTTCCGGGCATGCGCCAACAGGTCCATGACGTAAAAGGGTTCGATACCCGACATGCGTCTGGCAAGATTATGTTTATCGTACATAGCGGCTCATGTTAACACGCACTAATGCCATTGATTGTTGTAATAAGAAAACCAAATATTTTTTACATCACTAAGAAAGTTGCGCACAATATGCCTCTTCTTTTTCAAGACGACCTGATGACATGTCATTCCATTTTTCTACACGACGCACTGAAGTGCCGGTGAGCGAACACTCGGATTTTGCCAATATACGCAAAATGCTGCCTTATGTGGGTGAATACTCCGGGCGGGTGGCTTTTGCACTACTGGCGATGATTATCTCCAAAGCTGCAATGGTCGGCGTACCGATCGTTTTAAAAGGTATTGTCGATGCGCTGGATGCCGATAAAACTGAAGCCGTATTACTGCCGATTGCACTGCTGCTGGCTTATGGTGTCTTACGCCTGGTTAACAGCGTGTTTAACGAACTACGTGATGTCATTTTTGCCAGAGTGCGCTATCACGCCATGCATCGCCTCTCGCATCAGGTGCTTTTGCATCTTTACGATCTTTCCCTGCGATTTCATCTGGATCGCAAAACCGGCAATATTTCGCAGGATTTGAATCGTGGCGCACAAAGCGTCAGCTCCATCCTGAATTATCTGGTTTTCAATCTCATCCCCACTGCGATTGAATTTGCGCTGGTGGCTTTTATCCTGCTGGGAAATTACCCACCGGTTTTTGCATTAGTGACATTTCTCACGGTGTCGCTGTATATCGTCTTTACTTTGATGATCACGAACTGGCGTATGCACTATCGGCATGAAATGAATGCACTGGAATCCGAGGCAAATGGTCAGGCGATTGATGGCCTGCTGAATTATGAGACAGTGAAGTATTTTACCAATGAAGATTACGAAATTAACAAATACGACAATACGCTTACCCGCTGGGAGGACGTAGCCGTAAAAAGCCAGAGCACGATGTCATTATTAAATTTTGGCCAGGGTACGATAATTTCCATTGGTATTACCGGCATTATGATATTTGCCGCGCGCGGTGTCGTTGCCGGTGACCTGACGCTCGGCGATCTGGTTCTGGTCAATACCATGATGCTGCAACTATTTCTGCCCCTGGGTTTTCTTGGAGTCATTTACCGTGCCCTGCGCTATGCACTGGTGGATATGGATCAGGTTTTTCGCTTGCTGGAGAAAAAAACAGAAATTAAAAACAGTGAGAATGCAAAACCACTAAACTTGAAAAAAGGCGTGGTCGAATTTGATAATATCGACTTTTCCTATCAGCCAGAACGAGTCATTTTGCATGGTGTCAGTTTTCGCGTGGACAGCGGTAAAAAAGTCGCGATTGTCGGCCCTTCCGGTTCAGGAAAGTCCACGCTGGCACGGCTACTGTTTCGTTTCTATGATTGTCAGAACGGTCGCATCCTGATTGATGATCAGGATATCAGCCAGCTTACCCAGGAAAGTTTACGTAGCGCAATCGGCATTGTGCCACAGGATACAATTTTGTTTAACGAGACGATCCGGCATAACATTCAATACGCCAATAATGAGGCTAGCTTTGACGACATCATACACGCCGCAAAAGTTGCCGATATTCACGACTTCATAGAACAGCTGCCAGATGGTTATGACACAATGGTAGGCGAACGAGGGCTGAAATTATCCGGTGGTGAAAAACAGCGCGTCGCGATTGCGCGCGTGGTACTCAAAAACCCGCCTATCGTTGTGTTTGATGAAGCTACCTCGAGCCTGGATTCACTTTCAGAGCAAAACATCCTGAAAGCATTGAAACGGGTGTCGGCGGATACCACCACTATCATTATTGCACATCGTCTCTCCACCATTATTGATGCCGACGAGATACTGGTAATGCAACATGGTCGTATCGTTGAACGTGGCACACATCAACAATTGCTGGATAATAAATCAACTTATCAACATATGTGGCAGTTACAGCAAAAACGAAAAGGGAAAACAGCTGAAATTAATCCAGAATAAAATACTACTTACATTATCGTCGCAATTAAAAAAAGCTCATAGCAATTCACTGATTATCCATTTCTGCCATCGCGTTTTTGAATGCTTGCTTTGCACGTTCCATGTGTTTTTTTTCAATCGACGGGCTTCCATCTTCATCGGCGTAGTATTTTGCGGCTTTATGTAATGTCGATTTACGTATATCAAGAGCATCTTGATAGTACTTATAGGTCGCTGCTATATCAGTGTCGGAAAGACTGTTTATGATAGGTAGAAGGGTGGAATCCAGATCGATTTCTGCACCGGATTCATAAGCTGGCACGAACAGCTCTTTTGAATAAGTAACGAGATCCAACGCTACTTGAATACGTACTTTGGTGACCGGACTCTTGAGAAAATCTCTGGACCGATAATTGTTGTTCTCTTCTGCTTTTTTCAGACTTTCCTGATACCACTTTTCTATAGCCTCTCGATGGTTCTCTTCTTTCATGGCTTTGACGAGGCCGGGTAGGTCAAAGAGTGACTCGCCCGTATTTATAGCGGCCTGTGCATCAAGAGCCATCTCCAGCGGGAGTACTAAGGACTCCAGGTCTTTAACTGACAGAGATGAAGGATTCTCAATTGCGGAGGAAACAGGAGGAGACTTGGCGCCTTTACTAACCACTGGGGTGACATCAGGCCCGATCCTGGAAACCGCTACCACGATTAGAAGTGCAGCGCCGAATATTATCCCTGTTAGTTTCTTTTTCACCATTCCCTCGAAATAAAAGTGATATTTAAGTGCTAATGATATTAGCAAGCAAGGTCGGGTTACGCTACGCTAACCTACGGGATTTCACTGTTTGAAACCCGGATCGAATGGCATGAGTAAGGCTCAAATCGTACGCCATTACTGGTAACTTATCTAGCCCGAATATTGCAAAAAAAGAAAGCAATCTCTTGGAGGATTATCTATGCTTAGCCTGCGATTTATCCCATTTCACGAGGTGACCCCATTAACGTCGCGCTTTAAAAAAGGCCCGTAGCAATTCACTTGCTTCATCCAGTAGCAAACCATTTTCTACTTTGATTTGATGGTTATGGCGTGGATCGTTTATTAATTCGAAAGCTGATCCTGCTGCACCTGTCCTGGGATCGGAAGCAGCAAAAACCAGGCGTTCAACTCGAGCATGAATCATGGCGCCTGTACACATGGGACAGGGTTCTAAAGTAACGTAAAGCGTTGTACCGGGAAGTCGGTAGTTCTTTTGTTGGATCCCTGCTTTACGCAGTGCGATAATTTCTGCATGTGCGCTAGGGTCGTTGCTAGTGATGGGCTGGTTATAAGCTTCTGTAATAAGTTGGTCGTCTTTTACAAGCGCCGCACCAACCGGGACTTCACCCACCTGCTCTCCCAGTTTTGCCATTTCAAGTGCGTGACGCATCCATTTTTCATCTGCCGCTGAGAAGCCTCCTTTTACTCCCATTCGATCGTGGCGGGTGGTTTACCAGATATATCATAAGTCACACGAGATATTCCATTTATCTCATTGATTATTCTACGAGATACAAGGTCAAGAAAATCGTAAGGCAAATGCGCCCAGCGGGCTGTCATGAAATCAATCGTCTCCACAGCGCGTAGCGCAATGACATAATCGTAACGACGACCATCCCCCATCACACCCACCGATTTGACGGGCAGGAATACCGCGAAAGCCTGGGAGGTTTTGTCGTAAAGATCGTGATTATGTAATTCTTCAATGAAGATATCATCAGCCAGACGTAACAGGTCGGCAAAATCTTTTTTGACTGCGCCGAGTATACGCACGCCCAGACCTGGCCCCGGAAACGGGTGCCGATAAACCATTTCGGATGGAAGACCGAGTTCGACACCCACTTTACGTACTTCGTCTTTGAATAATTCCCTTAGTGGCTCTATCAATTTCAGTTTCATGTGTTCTGGCAAGCCACCGACATTATGGTGCGACTTGATTACATGTGCCTTACCCGTTTTTCCGCCAGCCGATTCAATCACATCTGGATAAATAGTTCCTTGCGCCAGCCATTTTGCATCGTTTAATTTAGCTGATTCTTCTTCAAATATTTTGATAAATAAATTACCGATTATTTTGCGCTTTTTCTCGGGATCGGTTTCGCCTTTTAATGCATCCAGAAAACGCTCTTCGGCGTCGACACGAATGACTTTTACACCCATATGCTGGGCAAAAGTGGCCATGACCTGATCGCCTTCATGTAAACGCAAAAGACCGTTATCGACAAACACGCATGTCAGTTGAGCGCCGATTGCGCGATGCAACATCGCGGCGACGACAGAAGAATCCACGCCACCAGAAAGACCCAGCAGCACTTCATCGTCACCCACCTGCTCACATACCCGCTGGATGCTGTCTTCGATAATATTGTCAGCTTTCCAAAGCGCCTCACAGTCGCAAATCTTTTCGACGAAGCGATCAAGGATTCGTCCGCCCTGTTTTGTGTGGGTGACTTCGGGGTGAAATTGCAAGCCGTAGTAATGACGCGATTCGTCAGCAATACCGGCTATGGGCGCACTGTCAGTGCTGCACATGAGCTTAAAACCATCAGGCAGATTACAAACCCGATCACCGTGCGACATCCACACATCCAGCATGCCGTAGCCTTCAGGCGTAGTGTGATCTTCGATGTCGGTCAGTAATTCGGTATGGCCTCTGGCGCGAACCTGCGCATAACCATATTCGTGGTGATCGGCCGTTTCGACTTCACCTCCGAGTTGCGCAGCCATTACCT
>Ga0190283_1000769_pt1 | contig 15859 bp, 17 predicted proteins | sample 48691801_MG_FD_161669 | JGI IMG/M metagenome (GOLD analysis project Ga0190283, IMG submission 161669) | Hydrothermal vent microbial mat bacterial communities from Southern Trench, Guaymas Basin, Mexico - 4869-18-0-1_MG | ecosystem: Environmental > Aquatic > Marine > Hydrothermal vents >...
CATCAAACATCAAACATCAAACATCAAACATCAAACATCAAACATCAAACATCAAACATCAAACATCAAACATCAAACATCAAACATCAAACATCAAGCCACAACCGCCCCGTCACTCGCGGATGAAACCGCCTTGGCATATCTTGCCATATATCCGTGAGTGATTTTCGGATCCGGGGGAGACAACTTGGACAGCCGTTCCCTGATCTCTTCTTCCGGAACATTCAGGGTGATTTTTTTGGCAGGGATATCAATGGCTATCATATCCCCCTCCAGTACGATTGCAACAGGTCCGCCCTGCATGGCTTCCGGTGAGATGTGGCCGATGGATGCGCCCCGGGTGCCGCCTGAAAATCGTCCGTCCGTAAGCAGCGCGACATGAGCATCCAGTTTCATGCCGGCAATGGCCGAAGTCGGTGACAGCATTTCCCGCATTCCCGGGCCGCCCTTAGGCCCCTCATAGCGGATGACGATCACATCCCCTTTGTTTATCTTGCTGTCCATGATGGCCCGCGATGCATCCTCTTCCGACTCAAAGACTCTGGCAGGTCCCTCATGGCACAGCATTTCATCCAGAACAGCGACCTGTTTGACCACACATCCTTCCGGGGCAAGATTGCCGAACAGCACTGCCAGGCCGCCCTCTTTGTGATACGGGTCTTCCACGGTGCGGATAACCTCTTTGTCCAGTATCCGAACATTTTTTATATTATCACCGACGGTTGTGCCGGTGACGGTGATGCAGTCCGTGTCTATCAGATCGGATCGGGAAAGCTCCTTTATCACTGCGGTGATGCCGCCGGCGCGGTCCAGGTCTTCAAGATGATCTTTTCCCCCGGGACTGAGCGAGCAGAGATGCGGTGTTGCCTTGCTGATTTCGTTGATCAGGTCAAGGTTCATTTCCACCCGGGCCTCTTTTGCAATGGCCGTAAGATGAAGCACTGTGTTTGTCGAGCATCCCAGGGCCATATCCGCGGTCAGGGCATTCCTGAACGCCTTTTCTGTCATGATCTTCCTCGGTGTGATCTGCTTTTCAAAGAGGGTCATGATCTGCATTCCGGCTTCCTTGGCAAGACGGATGCGCGCTGCCATCACAGCGGGGATCGTGCCGTTGCCGGGCAGTCCCATGCCAATGGCTTCGGTCAGGCAGTTCATGGAATTGGCTGTGAACATTCCCGCACATGATCCGCAGGTGGGACATGCTGCATCTTCAATCGCGGCCAACTGATCCTGGGTCATTTTCCCGGAAAGCACAGCGCCCACAGATTCAAACACGGTGATCAGATCCACTTTCTCATCACGTTCAGGATGCCTGCCGGCCAGCATGGGACCGCCGCTGACAATAATGGCGGGAATATCCATGCGGGCCGCGGCCATGAGCATCCCGGGAACGATTTTGTCACAGTTGGGAACCATGACCAGGGCATCAAACGCGTGCGCGGTTGCCATCACCTCAATGGAATCTGCAATCAGTTCCCGGCTCGCGAGGGAATATTTCATGCCTGTGTGGTTCATTGCAATGCCGTCACAGACTCCGATAACGCCGAACTCAACAGGCGTTCCCCCTGCCATATATACGCCGGCCCTGACCGCCTCTGTGATTTTGTCGAGGTGGATATGCCCGGGAATAATGCTGTTTGCTGAATTGGCAATGCCAATCAGGGGTTTTTTTATTTCAGCGTCCGTGTATCCCATGCTTTTGAACAGGGAACGGTGGGGCGCCCTTTCGATTCCTTTTTTTACGCTGTCACTTTTCATTGGCCAATCTCCCAAAAAAAAATCCGTCACCAGCTTTTGGGGCTGACAACGGACTGTTTTAATTTTATGAGTAAATTATGGAAAAATTATAACATTGTCAGCCACCTGTCCGGTGAGCAGAGAAGTGTCCCTCTGCAAGGACGATAATAAGAACAAGGCTGATGACGGACAGTGTTTTTTTCATGATAATTTTCTCTTTAGTATTTAAGGAAACTCCTTATCAGATTTCTGAACACCTGTCAAACATTTTGTTTTTTTTTGCCGGCTTAAATAATTTGTAAGTACCTGGCCATATATTTTCAGGTATCTGCTTATGAGGAACAGCTTTTACGCTGTGAGCCGCAGATGAACGCGGACGGCCTGTCTGCCGCGGACTCATCCGCGTTCTGAATCAGTTAAAAAAGAACTTGACAAACCATCAATTCTAACATATTTGCTACGAAAGTAATATTTGGATAATCTGAAAAAAAATATGCTCTTACGGATCCACTGCAAATATTCTGCCTGACTTCCCCAAAAGATCAGGCATTTTTCAGTCAATATGAAGAAGGTGGCAGAAACTTTGTCAGTCTGAAATCAATTCTGCTTAAAAACTTTTGCCCGGGTACTTATCACAATGAATCCCGGACAGTTTCCGTATCCGGGAGTCGCATCACGAATCACGTTTCACTTAACCATTTATAAGGAGGAAGACTATGAAGAAAAAGAGGCTCTGTTCGGTAATCATCATCTTTGCTTTTCTGTGTGCAGGTGTCGGAACCGCCTGTGCTGAGACACTTGAGCTGCTGACATGGAAGGGATACGCGCCAAAGCCCCTGATTGAGAAGTTTGAGAAAGAGACCGGGATAAAGGTGAAGGTGACAAATACAAACAATGAAGAGATGATAGCCAAACTCCGTGCAACCCGGGGCGCGGGATTTGATCTGGCCCAGCCCAGTCAGGACCGAATATCATCAGTTCAGAAAAAATACAAAATCTATCAGCCCATTGATCTGTCCAAAATAAAGAAAGAGCAGATCATCACCTCCATGCTTGAGGCTGTCACGAAAAACACCACGGTGGACGGCAAATCATACGCAGTTCCATTCTGCTGGGGAACATCCGGACTGGTTGTCAACCGTAAGCAGGCACCTGAGGCCAGTGATTATTCTGACCTGCTGAATGAATCTTATAAAGGAAGAATCAGCTACCGCCTCAAAAGACCGACCCTGATAGGGCTGGCATTCGGCATGGGTGAAAATCCTTTTGACAAATACGGGGATCTGGCAGCGTACAGGGCATTGATGGATAAGGTTGAGAAAGCCATGATAAAAGGCAAGGGACTTGTGAAAAATTACTGGACAAACGGCGACGCACTGCTGCAATCCATGCGATCCAATGAAGTCAATGTTGCAATGGCCTGGGACAGCGGAGGCTGGAAGCTTCACGGGGAAAATCCGGACATTGATTTTGTCGCGCCAAAAAGCGGCGCCCTGGGCTGGATTGACACTTTTGCCATTCCATCCAAAGCAAAAAATGTGGATGCCGCATATAAATGGATCAACTTCATACTTCGCCCGGAAAACGCAGCCGCATTCACCAATTCGGAAAAATACGGAACCGCTTCAGACGGTGCAGTCAAATTGTTGGATCCTGCTGTGCGTGAAAATTTTGAGCGTTGTTTTCCCCAGAAAGCCATAGACAATGTCAAATGGTATCCGCCAGTGCCGGCCAAACTTGAGTCCATTGAAGGCAAGATACTGGACAAGGTGAAAGCAGCAAGGTAAAAGGGTGTTAGGTTTTAAGTTTTAAGTTTTAAGATATCCAAAACCTAAAAAACCAAAACCTGAAACCTGAAACCTGAAACCACGAATCACACGAATCACACGAATCAGCCTCAGTCAGCTGAGAGCACCCGGCTCACACGGAAAAAGGTTGCATATCCGTCTGTCATTCGTGTGTAATTCGTGGTTCGTGGTTCATGGTTCATGGTTCGTGGTTCATGGTTCGCAGTTTGCAGTCTCCCCAAAAAGCGTTATAATCAGTAAGCATAAACGAAATCATTAAACATATTTGGATTTACAGAGGAGTAACTAAGGATGTCAAAAAAAATATGTATCTTTAGTCATAAAGGAGGGGTCGGCAAAACAACCACTTCTTACAATCTCGGTTGGATGCTTACAGAGCTTGGTAAAAAAGTTTTGCTGGTTGACTCGGATTCTCAATGTAATCTGACAAATACTGTGTTCGGAGATGAAGCTTATGAACAATTCTATTCAGACAAACCTGAATGCAATTTAAAAAACTACCTTTCTCCGGCATTTGATGCAAAGCCTGCCTTAATAGATGGGGCTGAACTGATACAGGTTAAAAATAATCAAAGTTTGTTTATCATTCCGGGTTCTTTTGAAATTTCTGAATATGAAGTATCCTTGGGAGTATCTTTTACGCTGTCAGAAACTCTCATGTCATTAAAAAATCTTCTGGGTTCTTTTAATTACCTGATCGAAAAAACCGCTGAAGCCCATTCTGCTGATTACGTCATTATAGACATGAATCCCAGTCTGAGCGCGATAAATCAGGCGTTACTTATCAGCAGTGATTACTTCATTGTTCCTGCTGCACCTGACATTTTTTCAACAATGGCAATCAGATCTCTCTCAAGAACTCTCCCTAAATGGGAAAAATGGGCAAAAAAGGCAAGAACAGCTTTTTCAGACGCATCTTATCCATTGCCGACAAACACCCCTAAGTTTATCGGCACAGTTATTCAAAAATTCAACATCAGAAACGGACATCCTATAAAGGCGAGCCAGGCGTTAATTGATGGAATAAATGATCTTGTCACATCAACCTTTGTGCCAAACATGAAAGAATCTGATATGTTATTGGCAGATGATAAGTATGATTTTGATAATTATTGTCTGGCTCAGATACCTGACTTCCAAACATTAAACGCTGTGTATCACTCAAATGGCATACCTGTTTACGCCTTGACAGACAGACAGTTAGGACATACAGGTGCCGTTTTAGATAATTATAAACAAATGCGCCAAAAGTTTTATGCTATCTTCTCGGATTTTGGAAAAAAGGTGATAGAGTTGACATCATGAACAGGGCCATAGACCAGTTTAATATAAACATTGAGACGGTTAAACACCTTGGGGTCATATACTCTGCTTTTGAAAGTCATCTGATGACTCCTTCAGTTGATTTGTCAGATATTCTCAGGTCTGAAATTGTCCTTGCAGTATCAGCCCTTGACTGTTTCATACATGATTTGGTGAGAATTGGTATGTCAAAAATTTTTGAGAAAAGCGGAGGTGAGCCACAGGCATTTCTGAATTTTGGCATATCTGTTCAATCAGTTAAAAGAATCATTGATGCTACAACAGCTAATGAGCAAAAAGACTATTTTAAAAAAGAAATACGAAAACTTCACGGATACAGAACATTTCAAAGCTCTGACAATATTTCTCAGGCATTAAGTCTCATCGGTATAAAAAAAATTTGGAATAAGGTCGGAGACAGTCTTTCTGTTTCAAGTGATGATGCCAGAAATCATTTGGATTTAATTGTGGACAGAAGAAACAAAATCGCTCATGAAAGTGATAGCATCCTTCTTTAAATATAGGGGCAAGATATCCCATTGATTCTGTAATGGTTGATGATTCCATTGATTTTATTGAAAAAATTGTCAATTCGATATATTCAGTCACAGTGAAGCCTAAAACCTGAAACCCTAATACTAAAACTAAAACTAAAATTAAAATTAAAGAAAATGGACTTATCTGTTCAAAATGTTACCAAAGTCTTTCAGGAATTCAAAGCCGTGGACAATGTGTCTTTTGAAGTGCAGGAGGGACATTTCTTCTCAATTCTGGGGCCGTCAGGGTGCGGAAAGACCACCCTGCTGCGTATGATCGCCGGATTCATTGAACCTGATCTCGGTGTCATTCAGATTCGCGGAGCCGATATGACCGGAATTCCGCCGAACAAGCGGCCTGTCAACCTGATATTCCAGCATCTTGCTCTGTTTCCCATGATGACAGTTGCACAGAATATAGCGTTTGGCCTGCAACGCCAGCGGGAAAAAAAGGCGGACATCGGGGAAAAAGTGGAGCGCATTCTAAAGCGAGTGGGGCTCCCCGGATTTGGCAGCAAAAAGATTGACCAGCTCTCCGGGGGCCAGAGGCAGCGGGTGGCCATTGCAAGGTGCCTTGTATTGAACCCCACTGTCCTTTTGCTGGACGAACCACTCGGAGCCCTGGATCTGAAACTCCGGGAACAAATGAAGGTGGAACTGAAAAAGCTTCAGGCACAGGTGGGAACAACCTTCATCTATATCACCCATGACCAGTCCGAAGCTCTGGTCATGTCTGACTATGTTGCCGTGATGAACCAGGGCAGTTTCGAGCAGGTTGACACCCCGCAGAATTTGTACCATAAGCCCGGGACACCCTTTGTGGCACGGTTCGTGGGTGACAACAACGCATGGACAGGGAAAATACGTCGGTGTGACAATGATGGCACCGCTGAAATCGTCACCACCGAGGGTCAGGGATTTCACACAAAGATTGACGGAGTTTTTCAGGCAGGGGACGAGGTTGATCTTTTTCTCAGGCCCGAGGCCATGCTGATTCAGCCTGATCCGTCTGTTTCCGGCCTGAACAGGTTTGAGGTGACAGTCAGAGCCATTCTTTTTGACGGCGCCAACAGCCGGCTCCTCGCAAATCCTCATGACTCTGATGTTGAGATGCTCATCGCCCTGCCCCAGAACCGGCAATACGATCATATCCGGGAAAACGACAAAATCGAAATCGGGTGGGATGTGAAATCAGGAATCTGTTTTCCAACATCCCTGCATGAAAATGCATAAGAGACACTCCGCATCCCGGAATCACAGGATGCATAAGGGAATAAGGAGCGGACATAAATGAAATATCAGATCCGATGGGCACTGATTTTTTTCCTGACCCCGGTCTTGCTGTGGCTTTTTCTGCTGATCGTATTGCCGCATATTGACCTGCTCCTCATGTCATTCCGCGTTGAAGATGATTACGGCGAAATGACGTGGAGCTTTTCCAATTACATGAATTTTTTCAACGAGCCTATTTACTGGCTCACCTTTGTACGCACAGCTGTTTACTCAATCCTCGTGACATTTCTGACCTTTGTCACTGCGCTTCCTGTGGCTTTTTATATCACCAAGGTTGCCAGCCCGAGATTCCAGGGTTTTCTGGCCATGCTCCTTCTGCTTCCCTTCTGGGTCAGTGAGCTGGTCAGGGTCTATGGCTGGATGATTCTTTTGCGGGAAAGCGGCGTCATCAACCATTTTCTGCTCAGGCTCGGCATCCTTGATCGCCCTGTTGAAATGCTCTACAACGATGTCACCATGGTGATGGGACTGGTTTACACATCCATGCTGTTCATGTCGGTTCCTCTGATATCCGCTCTGGAAAGTCTGGACAACAGCCTGATAGAAGCGGCTTATGATCTGGGGGCAGATATGTGGAGCATTTTGTTCAGAATCATAATTCCGCATTCCATGCCCGGGATTGTTTCCGGTTCCATTGTGGTGTTCATGCTGACGCTTGGCAATTATCTCACCCCGAATCTCATGGGCGGAAAGAACTCCCTCTGGTTCACAGAGCAGATTTACAACCAGTTTATCGCCAGTTTCAACTGGAATCAGGGGGCTGCTTTCGGCTTTCTGCTGCTCGTTCTTTCATCCCTGGTAATATGGACAGGGTTGAAACTGACCCGTCAGAAACTGACAGGAGTTATAAAATGATCCGATCTTTGCCAAATTCAAGAGCATACACACTCGGTTTCAAACTTTATGTGATCCTCTATTTCACATTTCTGTTTGCCCCTCTGCTGGTCACATGCGTGCTGGCATTCAATGATTCCCCGTTCCCGTCTTTGCCGTGGAAAGGGTTCACGCTGGACTGGTTCACGGCAGACAACCCTGACCGGCTCGGCATCTTCCACGATGAAATCAATCTGAGCAGTATCTGGGTCAGTGCTAAGGTGGCGTTTTTTGTCACGATTCTGTCAACTGCTGTGGGGACCTGCGGGGCTTTCCTTTTTGAACAGGAAGATTTTCGTTTCAAACAGGCACTGTATTTTCTTATGATATCCCCCCTTGTCATTCCAGGTGTGATACTGGGAATCTCCGTTCTCCTGTTTTCCAACACATTGGGAATCTTTTTTGAACACCGCTGGAACCTGGATGTGGGCCTGTTCCGTCCGGGTTTCTGGCTGGTGGTGCTGGGGCAGTTTTCTTTTATTGCCACCCTTGTGACTTTGGTGGTGTCAGCCCGGCTGAAAAAATTTGACCATACCCTTGAGGAGGCGGCCATGAATCTCGGGGCCAACCGGGCTGAGGTGATATGGCATATCACCCTGAAGTTTCTCAGGCCGGCGATTATCGGCTCAGGGGCTGTGGCTTTTCTGATGTCCTTTGAGAATTTCAACACCACCCTGTTTCTTGTCGGCTCCGAAGCAACCCTGCCGATCAACCTGTATCTTCAGGTCAGGGACGGCAGCACTCCTGTAATCAATGCAATCTCTTTCCTGCTGATCGTGTGTACTTCGATGGCTGCGATGGTCAATCTCTTTTTGGCAAAAAAAGAGGAAGTGTAAGGTCAGGCCCTGGTATGGCAGAAAAAGAAACCCGGAATCCACTGTGAATTCCGGGTTAAAATTAAAGTATATCCATTTTTCAATTTTCCCCAAAATGATGTCCGATGGGATATTTCCACCCATCAAAACCCCTGAATCACTTTTTGTTTTGCAAGCACTTCTTTTGTTTGCTATAGTAGAAAAATTACGGTCTGATTTGAACAATCATTCCTGATTATAACGGATTTAGGGGAGTCCCATGAACGTGAACGGAATATGCACGGGTACGTTCATGTTCATGTTCATGTTCAAAACCGTTATAATCAGAATCATTCAAAGAAAGGAGAGCAATATATGCCGTTAAACAGGGAGCTTCTTGATATTCTGGCCTGCCCCAAATGCAAAGGAAATATATATTTAAATGATGCAAAGGACGGGCTTGTCTGTGACACATGCAAACTTTTATATGAAATAAGGGATGATATTCCCATTATGCTGATTGAGGAAGCAAAATCTTTGGAAACATGAGCAGCCCCCAGCCGCCCAGGCCTGCAAAGCTGGTTATCGGCCTTTTTATGAAGGAAAGGGCTTTTTTTGAACCTGTTGCAGAAGAACTTGCCGGCAAATTCGGTCCCATTGATATGATGAGCCGCTGGCTGCCGTTTGATTATACCAGCTATTATGAGCCGGAAACAGGATCACCGCTTTTCAGAAGAGTGATGAGTTTCAGTGATCTGATAAAGCAGAGCTTTCTTCCGGATATCAAGCTTATGACAAATGGCATTGAACTGAAATATTCGGAAGACAGCAGGCGGAGGGTCAATATTGATCCGGGATATATGCTTCTTGAACGCTTTGTTCTTGCCACCGGCAAAAATTTTACCCACAGGATTTATATCGGCAGACAGATTTATGCGGACCTGACCCTGATTTACACAAAGGGGGCGTTTCAGAAATTACCCTGGACATATCCTGATTATGCTGACAAAAAAATGCTTGCCTGTCTTGAGGTGGTGCGTAAAAGATATATTCATGATTTGAAAGTGAAAAGCGAAAAGTGAAAGTTGAAAAATGATAAAAAGCATGACCGCATTTTCCAGAGTGGAAAAAACAGAAGGAGACCTGACCGTCAATGCTGAAATCCGCTCTTACAACAGCAAATATCTTGATATTATGCTGCGTATTCCCCAGGCGTATCTTTCTCTCGAAGAAGAGATAAAAGGATTGGTCTCTGAAAAAGCAGCAAGAGGCCGGGTTGAAATCAAATTGCAGATAAGGGATAATTCTGAAGAATCCTGCGCGTTTGAGGTCAACCAGCCAAAAGCCCTGGCGTACCATACAGCACTTGTTCAACTGAAAGAGATGTTTCATATCAACAGAGACATATCCCTGAATATGCTGGCAGGAGTCGGAGGGGTCATAAAACCTGCTGAAACAGAAAAAAATATGGAAACCTGCCAGCCTGTGATAGCAGACTGTGTCACTGAAGCCATGGATGGGCTGAACGCCATGCGGGAGAAGGAAGGTGATTTTATAGCCCGGGATTTCACTGAGCGGCTTGATTTCATTGAAAAATCTATGGAGCAGATTGAGAAGCTGTCTGACGGTCTCTTATTTCATTATCAGGAACGCCTGAAAGAGCGCATTGCCGTGTTAACCAGAGGAATTGTGGAAACAGACCCTGCACGGATTATCCAGGAAGCTGCATTTCTTGCGGACAGAAGTGATATTTCCGAAGAAATTGTAAGAGCAAAAAGCCATATCCTGCAGTTTCGCTCCATTATGCAATCAGAAGCATGTCCGGGCCGCAAACTCAACTTTCTGTTACAGGAATTTAACCGGGAGTTCAACACGATGGGATCCAAAACAGGAAATGCGGACGTGTCCCATACAATTGTCAGTGTCAAGTCTGAAATTGAAAAAATAAGAGAACAGGTACAGAATGTGGAATAAGCCAGTGAATGGTAATCTGCGATTGCAGCCCCGGCTCGCCTGGGATTGTCAAATCCCAGGCATTTCTTCACCCCGGCTCGCCTGGGATTGTCAAATCCCAGGCATTTCTTCAATCCGGCTCGCCTGGGATTGTCAAATCCCAGGCATTTCTTCACCCCGGCTCGCCTGGGATTGTCAAATCCCAGGCATTTCTTCACCCCGGCTCGCCTGGGATTGTCAAATCCCAGGCATGTCCGCCGGATTTATCAATCCGGCGGGAGCGGGGTCAACCGGCTCGCTTGGGGGTCAACCGGCTCGCCTGGGGGTCAACCGGCTCGCCTGAGATTGTCAAATCCCAGGCATGTCCGCCGGATTTATCAATCCGGCGGGAGCGGCTGCTGACTTTCGCCTGGGATTGGCAAATCCCAGGCATGTCCGCCGGATTTGTCAATCCGGCGGGAGCGGCTGCTGACTTTCACTCCGGCTCGCCTGGGATTGATAAATCCCAGGCATGTCCGCCGGATTTGTCAATCCGGCGGGAGCGGGGTTTAACTGCTCACTTGATAACTGTGTTGACTGACAACTGGCATAAGAGAGGCTTATTTGGAACAAACACTTTTAAATATCGGATTTGGAAGCACTGTCGTTGCTGAACGGCTTATTGCGATTTTACTGCCAAATTCTGCGCCAATGAAACGGCTTAAAGATGAAGCAAAGGAAAAAAATCGTCTTGTGGATGCGACCCATGGCCGTAAAACCCGTTCGATCATTGTCATGGACAGCAATCACATTGTCCTTTCTGCCATACAGGCGGAAACAATATCCCAGCGATTTGAAATGCTCAGGGAGTCGAAAAAAAACCGCCGTGAAAAATCAGAGCGTCAGTCCGCGGCCTCAGCCGCCAAAGAGAATATCTCCCCTGCCGAAACATCGGACCCGGATCCTGCTGTCAGGGATATCGGGAGCGAGGCAGTTGATGACAGCTACGGGGGGGAAGGATGGTAAGTCATTCCGGTCATCTTTTTATTGTTTCAGCACCGTCAGGAGCTGGCAAGACAACCCTTTGCAAATTGCTGTCTGAGCGATTTCCCGAAATTCTGTTTTCGATATCCTTCACAACACGGCCGCCCCGGGCCAGTGAAACTGACGGTATTGACTATTATTTCATCCCAAAAGATGAATTTGTAAAAGGGATAGAAAACAGCAGATGGGCAGAGTGGGCAGAGGTTCATGACAATTTTTACGGCACGTCTTCCGAATTTCTTGACAGAAAACTGACCGCGGGCCATGATATCCTTCTTGATATTGATGTTCAGGGAATGCTGCAAATTCTCAGACGTTACCCTGACAGCATAACGATTTTCATCATGCCACCGTCGCCTGACGTTCTCAGAAGCCGTCTGGAGTCAAGAAGCACAGACACCCAAGATGTCATTGCAACCCGTCTTGTGAATGCGGAAAAGGAAATGGCAGCAAAAGACCGTTACCGATATATTATTGTAAATGACCGATTGCCGGAAGCGGCCGCTGAACTGATTTCCATATATGAAGCCTTTCGGCAACGGAGAGTTCAGTGAACATAAAATCATTAACCATCTGGGATTTATACAGGAAAATTTAATGCCGGCAATACGTCTGTTTTCATTCTTTTTCATCCTTCTGCTTTTTGTCTCTCTGCCACGACTCGCAGCCGCGCAGGAGCCTTATGTGTATCAGCACGCAAAAAAGACGGTGGTCCTGGATGAAAATCTTGGCGAATATTCTCTGGGACTTTATGCGGAATATCTGGAGGACAAAGAAAAAAGGTGGACTATTGACGACATGACTTCTCAGGAAATCTCTGAAAAATTTGTACAGAGCGAGAAAGAGACCCTCAATTTCGGCTATACGGATTCGGCCTATTGGGTGAGGGTTACTGTGGAAACTGGAAACCAGGAACCGGGAACCGGGAACTGGCTTCTGGAGGTGCGTTATCCGCTTCTTGACCATCTGGAACTCTGGGTGCTGCTTGATGGAAAGTGGATGCTTAAAGAAACAGGCGACAGAATGCCCTTTTCTTATCGTGACGTGAGGTATCATAATTTTGTATTCCGCATACAGACAGCCCCGAACTGGAAACAGACTCTTTATCTTCGCGTAAAAACCAAAGGTGCAATGGAAATTCCTCTCACGCTCTGGTCGCCTGTAAGATTTGCGGAAAAGGTGAATATCAAGCAGTATGCTTCAGGAATTTACTACGGGCTCATGTGGGCAATGTTTTTTTACAATCTGTTCATCTTTCTCTCTGTCAGGGACACGAGTTATCTTTTCTATGTGCTGTATATTATAAGCTATATTCTTTTCCAACTGTCTCTGAGCGGTGAGGGATATGAGTACCTGTGGGGAAACAGTCCCTGGTGGTTCAATCGGACGATCCCTTTTTTTATTGTATTGACCGGATTCTGGGTCGCCCAGTTCTCCAAATCTTTTCTTCGTGCGGAAAAGCATTCTCCCCGGCTGGATAAGGCACTTTCAGTTTTTATGGCCGGAAATGTTCTGCTCATGGGGCTGTCCCTGACTCCTGAGTATGCGTTGAGCCTGAAGCTGGCTGTTGTGTGGATCATATTTGAAATGGCAGTTGTCCTGATAACAGGAGCTGTCTGTCTGAAAGAAGAATACCGTGCAGCCCGCTATTTTATGGTCGCATGGTTCACATTTTTAAGCGGGACAATCATATATGCTCTGAAATCTTTCGGAGTGCTGCCTGCCAATTTTTTCACCTCCTATATCATGCAGATCGGTTCTGCCATGCTGGTCATTCTGCTGTCTCTGAGTCTGGCCGACCGGATCAACACCGAACGAAAAGAAAAGCTTTGCACACAGAAGGAACTGCTCAAAGCTCAGAAGGAAATCCTCATAACTCAGGAAGAGGCTGCCGAAATATTGGAAAAGGAAGTCGCGGACAGAACAGGAGAACTGAGAGCAAGCCTTGAGCAGGTGGAATATGCGAACAGGCATATTTTGGAAAGCATCCGATATGCAGAGAAGATCCAAAGCTCGATGTTACCTTCCAAAGTCAGAATGAATCAGTGTTTTAATGAATATTTTATCATAGAGGAGTCCAAGCACATTGTCGGAGGCGATATTTATCTTTTTGAGGTTTTTGATGACGGCTATCTGATTGCTGTCATAGACTGCACAGGTCACGGAGTTCCGGGTGCACTGATGACCATGCTTGCAGGATCCGCTTTTAAAAGAATTGTCAAAAGCAGTGATTACAACAATCCGGCCCGGATACTCAAATCAATGAATATTGCTGTCAAAACGTCCTTATACCCTGACGAAAAAGTGGCTGTTTCCGATGACGGGATGGACGCGGGGATCTGTTTTATAAATACAAAGACCCGGACGGTGACGTTTGCAGGGGCCAGGATTCCGCTGATTTATGTGTCCGACAATATGCTCTGTCTCATAAAGGGAGACCGTCAGAGCATCGGGTATAAGGATGCTGATGTTGATTTTGACTTTACCAATCACCGCATCCCGATTCTGTCCGATATTTCATTTTATTTGTCAACGGATGGCATTACGGATCAGACAGGCGGGCCAAGACACTTTCCTTTCGGCAACAGGCGATTTCAGGCTTTGCTGAAAGCTATCTGGAAAAAGCCCTTTGATGAACAAAAAGAAAGGATAATGAAAGCACATATAAAATGGAAAAAAAAAGAGGAACAAAGAGACGACATCACCGTTTTGGGATTCGGATTTTGAGACTGTGAGCAAAAAAAGGTGGATAAATGGATAATTTGATCATTGAAGAGACAAAATATACACCGCTTGTCAGGTTTGATTCCGACAGTCATGTTTTGGAAATCAGAGGGGAATCTTATCCTGAAAACATATTTGAATTTTATGATCCGGTACTTGACTGGATAAACGCATACTTGGAAGAAATATCTGAAAATCAGTCAGTTATCGTAAATATCGAACTGATATATTTCAACAGTAACAGTTCAAAAATTCTGATGACCCTTTTCAGTATGCTTCAGGATGCGGCAATTCAGGGAAAAAAGATTGTGATTCACTGGTATTACGATGAAGAAAATGATATATCGCTGGAGCATGGCGGAGAGTTCAGAGAAGAGTTGAAGTCACTGCCCTTTCATCTGATTCAGGTTCAGGAAAGGAGTTGACATATTGTTTTTTAAAGATTTAAACGAAGGGGGAACAGTATGGTGAGTAATCTTTATGCGTTCAAAAGAGATCTTAACAAACGGGGAGTCTTTTTTTGTTTCAGCGGTCCTGTCTCTCAGGATCTTTTGGTGGAAATAGGTTCAACTCTGAAACATAAAATGAAGTTGCAGGAAGCCCACAATCTGACTGCGATCAGGGTTTTTTCCATGGTTGTGGAGCAGGCCCAGAACATCATCCATTATTCCGCTGAGAAATGCCCCAAGGACAATTTGCTGACAGAAACGAATGAAGAGTTAAGCATCGGGATCATCGCAGTCGGTTATGAAGATGAACACTATTTTGTGCTGTGCGGAAACAGGATATGCAACAAGGATGTCGAAAGACTCCGTGACAAGCTGATCAAATTGCAGAAGATGAACAGGGATGAGCTTAAGAAGTTGTACAGAGAAGCGCGTAAAACAGGCCCGGGGCCGGGAAGCAAGGGTGCCGGCCTGGGGTTTATTGACATGGCAAAAAAAGCCAGCAGACCCCTTGAATTCAATTTCAGGAAAATAGACGAGGAATATTCATTCTTTTCTTCAAAAACTGTTATTTAAACGGAGATCGCGATGGAAAACTTAAAACTTGAACCGACGAAATATACACCCGGAATATTTTTTGACTTTGAAAATAATGTTCTTGAGATCATCGGCGAATCTTATCCGGAAAATATAGCGGAGTTTTACTCGCCTGTCTTCTCCTGGCTGGAAGAATATATCGGATATATTGAAGATCAGGAGGCTGTCATCAATATGGAACTGATTTATTTCAACAGCAGTTCTTCAAAGATATTATTAGATTTTTTCGATATTCTCGAAGAGGCAACGGACGATGGCAAACATATTGTCATAAACTGGTTTTATGAGGAGGAGGATGAGGATACGCTGGATTTCGGAGTGGAATTTCAGGAGGAGTTTGAATCACTGAATTTCAATATGGTTCAAAAAGATTCCTGAAACTCATCAGCCATAAGTTCTCACAACCTGATGGAATCGGTGATGTTGCGGACAGACTTTGAACGGTCAAGATGCAGACCGATATTATTCCGTTGCATCATCGGACGGCGCATCAGAACCTGCGATCAGCCTTGTTTTAATTGTCTGAAATTCATCTTCATTGATTACGCCCTGTTTTCTGAGTTCGGAAAGTTCTTTTAGTCGGACGATCAGGTCCGAAGGCTGATTCTGCGTTTCTGCCACGCCAGGCAGCAGTGCTGAATTTCCCCGGCCTTCCTGATGATAAGGCAGGACGTTTGCATATTGCTGCCCGCCATAAGTGAACGTCAGAAGGCCGTTGAACATAGAGATTTGAACCGGTTCCCCCCGGTTCATTTTTTTTTTGGCATCCTGAT
>Ga0190283_1000773_pt1 | contig 15835 bp, 4 predicted proteins | sample 48691801_MG_FD_161669 | JGI IMG/M metagenome (GOLD analysis project Ga0190283, IMG submission 161669) | Hydrothermal vent microbial mat bacterial communities from Southern Trench, Guaymas Basin, Mexico - 4869-18-0-1_MG | ecosystem: Environmental > Aquatic > Marine > Hydrothermal vents > Microbial...
GCCGAGTTTTTCTTCACCTGTAAGCTGGAATGAATAGTTAATTATATTTCCGCCGGTGATTGCTTTGGGTTTAACAACAATGTTCCGGACATGGTCGGCATCAAGCCAGCGTGCTGCTTTGTCGAAGCCAAGGTGTCCGCCTTTGACTTTCAGAATACGGATGCCCTGACGCTTATCTATTGACACAGGAATTGTGCCGTTAGTGCTTAATATGCCGTTGAAGCCTTCTTCCAGTTTAACAGTTCCGGAGAGGATATTGCCATTCACGTCGCCGGATACTGTCTTGATGAAAGTCTTGCCTTCAATGCTGTCGAAACGGACATTATGCAGTTTCGATTTAGACTGCTGTCCGAGTGAGCCGAACTTAGTCATAATCTTCCTTACCGGGCCTTCAGCGAGGAACCTGTCAATAGTTCCCATGACTTTAGCGTTGACAAAACCATTATCGGAAATTATTCCGGATATTCTGCAAGATTTGTCCCCAAGGACCGCTTTCTTGACTTTGACTATGACTCTGTCTTTAATTCCGCCGCCGGTTACATAAAGTGTACGACCTTTCGCTGTTATCCGGCCGCCTTCTTTACTTTTGTAGATTACCTTGATCAAGTCGCCATCGAAATCTTTAATCATATTTTCTTTGCCGATTCCAAGGTCGGGTACTACAATTGATATGCCCGCGTCAAGCTCTTTATCGTTGATTACCGCAAGAAGAGTATTGGTTCCTTCATCAAGCTGCATCGGAAGGTCACCGCTGTAGAAAGGTACCAGGTTCCAGTTCTTGGAGCAAGTTCCTTCGGACAATGTCTGAGTTACAGAACCGTTTATCGCGAGGAGTTTGTATTCGCCATCGCGGCCGGACGTGAACTCGACAGTACCAGTCTGGTCAGCGCCGATAAGTTCCGGCCATGTGCTCAAAACTTCATAGCCTTCCAATCCTTCTTCAGGAAATACTGTTATCGTTATGCTGTCGCTGGCTGTATTTGTAGGGCCTACCGCGTAAACTACAACCTCGTTGGTTCCTACTTCAAGGTCTACAGGGAAATCGAAATCGGTAGAAAGCGGAAGAGTGCCGCTTACTTTAGTCAACATGTTCGACCAGTAAAGTTCCTGGATAGCTCCGCCGGTTACTCCGTAGATGTTGGTTACATGTGCTCCCAAATAAGCGGTGTAATTTTCTCCGCCGTTAGGCTCGAGGATATTGATATCAACAGGAACATTCAGGCGTTTGATCAGGACACTGTCGCTGGCAGGTTCGCCGAAGACGTTGGTTCCGGTTACAACGATCAGGTTGTCGCCGATGCTCAAGTCTATTTCGGATGATGTCCACGGTGTCATTGAAGCAAAGCTATGGGCATCGCCGTTCGCTGTGTTGGAAACTGTCATGTCGCCGACTACGTGAATGTTGTTTGTTCCTTCAACAGCTATTTTCAGCTGAGTGTAAAGAACTGTCTGTTCAGGTGTAGTTACATCTACGAACGGTTTGCCTGTTCCGATGCCGCCGCGGACGATACCAACGCTGTCGCTAATCTCTTCGCCGAACAGGTTGTAACCATATACAAATATCTCATTCATACCCACTTCGAGAGAAACCGGTACAGTTGCCCAGCCAAGAGCAGCTTCGAAAACAGCTGTCTCACCATTGGCCGCATTGGAAACTATCATGTCACCGACCACATGAGCATTGTTTGTCCCCGCTACATGCAGTTCGGTTACATCATAAGTAACTACTGTCGGCGTTGTCGTGACATCAAGGAACGGTGTGCCCGTGCCGATGCAGGTGCGGGTGATGATCACGCTGTCGCTCGCAACCTGGTTGAGATAGTTGCTGCCGTAAACAACGATTTTGTTCGGGCCGTAAGCAAGTTCCAGCGAAGGAGCCGTCCAGCTTGCAGCCGCAGGAAAATCAGCCATTGCGCCGTTCATCTCGTTGGAGGCAAGCATTCCGCCAACTACATGGATGTTGTTTGTTCCTGCTACCGCAAATGAAGTTATGTAGTGTTCTACATGGGTCGCAGGATTCGTTATGTCAACAAACGGTGTGTCGGTGCCGATACCACCGCGAGTAATTATCACAGTGTCGCTTACTTCCTCGCCAAAGAGGTTGTAGCCGTATACGTATATTTCATTGTCGCCGATTTCAAGCGGTACAGGAGGAGTTATCCAGCCAAGCGCCGCGGGGAAAGTTCCAAGAGCTCCGTTTGCGCCGTTAGAAACAATCATATCGCCGACCACATGAACGTTGTTTGTTCCAGAAACCGGAAGCTCTTTTACCTCGTATGTTACGAACGTTGGTGTTGTTGTTATGTCGAGGTAAGGTGTGCCTGTCCCGATGCAGGTGCGAGTAATAATTACGCTGTCGCTGGCTACATGCCCAAGCTCGTTAGTTCCGTAAACCACTATTTGGTTCGGGCCGTATTCAAGGTCTACAGCAGGAGCTGTCCAGCTTAATGCCGCCGGGAAAGTTCCCTGTGAACCGTTCATTTCGTTGGAGACAAGCATGCCGCCGACTACGTGGATATTGTTAGTTCCCGCTACGGCAAACTCGGTTATGTAGTGTTCTACCTGGGTCGCAGGATTTGTTATGTCGACGAATGGCGCAGCTTCGCAACGTGTTATTGTTACGCTGTCGCTTGCCGGATCGCCGAATACGTTTGTGCCGGTTACGGTTATCACATTCGCGCCGACTGAAAGGCCGATGCCGGAAATTTCCCAGGGCGTTGCTGCCGGAAGTGTCCCGCTGCCGCCAAGTGAATTTACCCAGTTCATTACGCCAACTACGTGGATGTTGTTTGTCCCGCCGATTGTGTAACTCGTTACGTCATAAGTTACTGTCGCGGGATCGTTTGTTACATCTACGAAAGGCGCACCTGTACCGGCTCCGCCTCTTGTAATAGTTACGCTGTCGCTTGCCGGATCGCCGAATACGTTTGTGCCGGTTACGGTTATCACGTTCGCGCCGACTGAAAGGCCGATGCTGGAAATTTCCCAGGGCGTTGCTGCCGGAAGTGTCCCGCTGCCGCCAAGTGAATTTACCCAGTTCATTACGCCAACTACGTGGATGTTGTTTGTTCCGCCGATTGTGTAACTCGTTACGTCATAAGTTACTGTCGCGGGATCGTTTGTTACATCTACGAAAGGTTTGCCGGTTCCTGCACCGCAACGTTTGATTCTTACGATATCGGAGGCAGGATCGCCGAACACATTTGTTCCGCCTACCTTTATTATATTCACGCCGACCGAAAGCGGGATACTGCTGATTTCCCATGGCGTTGCCGCAGGAAATGTCCCGCTGCCGCCAAGTGAGTTCGCCCAGCTCATTCCACCGACTACGTGGATGTTGTTCGTTCCGCCAATTGTGTAAGTTGTTACATCATAAGTTACTGTCGTGTTGTCATTCGTTACATCTACGAAAGGTTTGCCAGTGCCTGCACCGCCGCGTGTAATTTTTATGCAGTCGCAATCAACCATGCCGTACCGATTTGTGCCGCAGACAATTATCTTGTTCTGACCGACAACAAGTGGTAAAACAGACGCTGTCCATGCTTCAGACGCTGGAAAATCAGCTGCCGCTCCATTTGACAAGTTACTTACAATCATACCGCCCACAACGTGGCTGTTATTTGTTCCCGCCACGGCAAAATCGGATATATCGTAAGTTACGTAAGAAATTAAATTAGTAATATCAACGAAAGGCAAATTACATTTAACTGTTACAACAACTTCGTCTTCATCGTCAGAAGGATCAGGGTCATATTGCTTTCTGGTTAATACTTCCGCTACATTTGTAAATGTTCCGACAGAAGAGACGAGCGCTGTGATTTTAAGCGTCTTGATTTTATTGACTTTAATAGTGCCGATTGTCCATACGCCGTTTACTTTATTATAATTGCCGCCTGTATGGCTCACATAAGTCAAACCGGCTGGCAAAACATCTTTTACACTTACGGCATCCGCCACCGCCGGACCGCGGTTTTTTAATTTCAAAGTAAAAACTACTGTTTCTCCCTGAACCGGATTGGATTCATCCACTGTTTTCGTCATTTCAAGATCCGATTGTTCAATTAGAGTTTCATTGCTAAACTCAAAATTGCCGGCGCCGGTTGTGTAAAATTCGACTGTGTTGTAAACCGCGGGAACTGAAAGTGGAAACGGTTCATCTAATGTAATGTCAAATGTTATAACTAAACCGGCATCTGGAGCTAAGTCTCCAACAAATACCCCTGCGCCGTCCAATGGAAATAAAGTGCCGGATACATCGTCAGATATAGGTGAGCCGTTTATTGTTGTGCTGCCGGATACATAAGTCATATTCGCCGGGAAAGTATCTTTCACTATTATGTCACGGATACTTACCATGCTTTCATTGTTAAGAGTTATTGTGTAACGCGCTGTTTCGCCGGGGTCAGGAAGCCCATTGCCGTTCGCGTCATTTAATACTGTTAATATTTTACTTCCCGCATAGTTTGGAATTGGAAGAATCGCTGAACCGATGTCGAGATATGGGTTGCCGGGACTTGAGTTGTCTGGGTCCTCGCCCCACATTGATGCCACATTTACTCCGTTCGTTGTGTAAAGTTTCATTCCTGTCTGGTCATTGTCGCCGCTTGTGTCAAATACCCGGACAGATTCCAACGGTGATATCGGAATGCTTACATTATAATGGTTGCCGTTGCCGTCTACAAGAGGCCCGGTTGTCGGGTCGCCATCATAGTCTACGAACAAAAGTGTGTTGCTTAACGCCGTTACCCACACAGGGCTGCCGTTCTTAGTAAGGTCTTTAGAACCTGCTCCCCAGCCGACAAGCAATTGTGGAGTCAGCACTCCGCTCGGTGGAAGAGCTGCTCCCCAGTCGTAGGCATTTCCGCTGGATTTTTCATCGATAGTTTCCATCGTCGCGACTGCCGCAAATGTTCTGCCGTTTTTGCTGGATATCCGCGCGCCGGAGTCTTCAGGCATGTAATAAAGACGTTTGCCGTGAGCCGGTATGTTCTTATATACCGTGCCTGAGTCTGTTTCTATTTCCACTACTATCGCGCTGTCTTCACTATTGTAAAGAAAAACGCCGACTGGTATATCATCATCTGTTTCTCCTACCGGCATATAATATGTGTCGCTCCATAATTCACGTGGGAAAAGTTCAAACCAGCGGCATTCGTATTTGGAATTATTGTCATCATCTCCTGTGATCATATGAGCCTGAACAGGTTTATCGGACGTTATATGCGCTCCTGCATAAACTCCGCCGTTTACCTGATAGCTCTCGCCTTCCGCTAAAACATTCGTCACATCTATTGTTCCATCCGCATTTTTATCTATGGTTATAAATGTATCGTCTTCGGACGCCATTACAAGAACCGATGAATAATCGAACATATGGGAAGTAATATTTTTTCCCACCGGGGTATAGAAATTCGTGCCATACGTGCTTGTGTCATATACTACAACGCCGTCGGCAAGTACCGAGCCTGTATCTTTCGGCCAGCATGAAAAAGAGACCGCAACTGCTTTCGATACGCCTATTTTGTCGCCGCTGTCATAAAAAATTGTATCGGAATTACGTGGAACCTTGACATCATTTATAAGCGCGATGATATCGCCGGAATCTATTACGTCAACACTAAATCCGGGAGGAATTCCGTTGGCCGGATTGTTGTCGCCCCAAACTTGCGATGTATCCTGGGTAGGATTAGATATGTCGGGCTCGAACCCGTCTTCCCAATGGTCATAATACACTATCGTTGTCTCTGACTTGGGCGCGATAGATATCACATTCCGAATTTTGTTGCCCGATCCATGTAATATATCAAACGATGTATCAAGCTGGTCGGCCGACATGGGAATGTAATATATCTGGATCGGCTTCGGGTTAGATGTGCCCAGCGGCGACGATGCAAACATATTAACTACTGATCTTGCACGGCCAATTCTCGCTTCGCTTGGTTGAAGCTGCCCAAACAATAATCCGCATGTTAACATAAAAACTGAAATAACTGTTAAGTGTTTGATTCTCATTTTCATTTTATACTCCTTAACCTTAATATATATAAGGTGTTTTGTTAATTACCGGAACTTTTACCGGCTTTTTACTAATTAAATATATTTTCTGCAAAATTTGTATTGCAAAAATACCGCATTTTCGCAAAATTGCATTGCTGTTATTCATAGTTAAACAAGTCGCAATACAGTTAAGTTTCGCTTTTTCAACCATTTGACAATTTTCAAGAAAGTTTGGCACGGGGATTGCTAATTTATTAGCGGTGAGGTCTAAGCTCCAACTCCTTCCAAGAGCGGAAAAAAAAGAGAGCCAACCCTCAAAAACATACTTAACAATAATATTATTCATAATAATAAACATTTAAATTAGCTTCTCGCCAATTTATATTGCTGCAAAGACAACATGCTATATAACTATAGGTAAAATTACATAGCAAAACTTACTTTCAATATTGCGAAGAAAGTTAGGGTCAGAAATCAAATGTGCCTATCAAAACCGTCGGCCGTAGATTGATAGTCTAGTGGTCGATATACCTTCCCGTAAAAATTTCCGGGATTTTGATTCAGGCGCGTTTGTTGTGAATTAGTTGGCCCATTTTCACAATTAATTCGCTGTCCTGCGGAGATAAAATCTCCAAGATTTAAATTTAGAAACCTCTTTTTTATAATAAAATTGTGAAACACAAAAGTTTTCACATTGAAGATAGCGGGAGAAAGGATAGAGAATCGACAAGACTTAAGATCGCTCGTTGTGAAACTCTTGGCCTTCTGCCACAACTTCTATTCTATACTATACTTGCAGAGCACACACACAGCTCCACACATTGATTTGCAACATGTTATTTTATAAAAAATAACATAATCGCAAATCTCACCTTCAACATTATACCACAAAACCTTATAAATGTCAAGTGCTTTTTCCAATCCCCCAGTTTTGGCGACTAATATTTAATTTTCAACTGGTCAATTCATTATTCTATGCATGATATTGTCCGCAAATCTGCTTTGTCCCCGGGAGAATGGTTGCCTGGTTCTAATTCCGGCATTATATCCAAAAGTCTGAAAAAACCGCTTCTTTCACAAAAAGAAAAAAATGGAATCAAACCGGTATAACTAAACAGGTTCGTTTGATTGGTGGTTACTTCTATTTTATCTGTTCTTCGTTTATTGTTTTTTCTCATTTATTTTCCTTTTTTTACCGGGACGCATGGAATTATTAATCAATAAATTTTGCTCTTCGTTTAATTTGTTAACCGTTTTCTCATTTCAGAAAAATTTTTCATAATCATAATTTGTTTTGGTTTAATTTAATTTAGTCGCCGAAACTGGGAAGAATTAAATTGTTTAAAAAACAAACGACATTTTTAGTCGGATGCAATCAACAAAAAATGTCGTTTGAATTTTGAGCTTTTAATAAAATTTATTTTTTATTTTGGCAGGTCGGCAGTTCTTTCTTTTATAGGCGCTAATTCAGGCAGGCTGTTTGTTGGGGAATCCATATACCAATAAGCAGTAGCACAATAATCATCTTCGCGCTCTACAATCACAAAAGCATCTCCCATCTCATCAACTTCTTTTTGCGAAAAAAACTCATCACCTTTTCCGGCTTTCATATATTTTTGTTTGGGATTTGCTTTCATGTCTTGTAAAAGATGTTTGGCGTTTGCACCGCCAAGCGCTTGAATAGTTACTTTTATATCTTTATGAAAATAAATAGGGTCAGGCGCGTGAAACCTGTAAAACCCGTAAAAAGTTTTGAAAGCTCCATCGCCTTCTTTAGAAACAAACTGGCAGCCTTGATATAAATCATCGTATTTCGCCTGTCCCCAGCCAGTGCCGATTAAATCTTCGGTGCCGGTTCCGTTTAGTGTTGGCCATTCTTTGTCTCCGTCAAGGAAAACTTTGTATTCACCTTCTCCAAACCAGAAACTTTTCATAGCAGAATTTTGTCGCATTCCAATGTTGCAACCGAGATATCTTCCTGTTCCTTTTATCTTCGGCAAGATAGTAAAATCTTCACGCACTTTATTAAAGTTTTCACGTCGCCATGAAGAATGAAAATACATCATATCATCATCGTGAGTTTCTCCAAGAGTGCAGTTAATTTCATAGAAAATTCTCATAACTTTTTTTGACTCATTTGTGAGTTTAATTTTTGCACTTTTTTTGAAAGGCATTGGAATATAACAGTTATAAGATTTAGCTTCCGGGCATGCAAAAAAAACATTTTCAAATTTAGTCATTTTACCAAAAGTGTGGCAATAAAAATCGCCCATAGGAACTTGCACGGCTGGTTTTTTAGCGCCGTCCCAGAAGATTTCAAACTTAAACCCGCGCAAAACTTCTGGTTCGCTGAAAGGTTCTGTGGTTGACCAAATTCTGCGAATAGTTCCGCTGCCTTTTATATCCGCCATAACAATGGATTCGCCTGGCTGCACAACAACACAAGGGGAACCTTTTCTTCCGAAATTAGCTTTTCCAGCTTCGCCTTTTTTACCTGTTAAATTTTCCGGAGAAAACCACCTTGACTGAATTTTAGGCGAAGGTTTTTTGAACATATCATCGCCGACGAACCCGCAGTAACCATTGACGATAAAAAGTTGATTAAATAGAACGAACAAAATAATGTTTGAGAAAGATAAAGTTTTCATAATTGATATTTTTTTGAAGGTTAGGAAATTTGTTTTTTGTATAGTTTTCCCGGAAACAAAAAACAAATTTAAAATTTAAATCTTTTCACAATAATCCATAATTCCAATAATCCAATAATCCATATAAAAATTGGTTCCGGCACGCCAGTTTCTATGTTTGCAAAAGCGCTGACGTGGAAGCAAGGCGTATCACCCGGATTTCTTTTCCCCGGAGAAATCGCAAGAGAAAATTTTCCGTCTCTTGATGCTATGTAATCGTATTGAACAATAAGCCCGCCACCTTTATCAAAGAGGTCCATATCAATATTTGTGATTGCGCCGCCGTAAGAACTCGCGAATTGTCCGATTCTCCCAGCTCCTTTTGGGTCAAATCCAACTGTGTAAATATACATCGTATTAGAGGAATAAGGAGTAAGGTCAGAAAGTTGAAACCCGAACGAGCCGTGCGGAAAAGCAAAATGTTTTGCCAAATCGTGACTGATGCCCGTAACAAAATTAGATTCCGGTTCACCGGTAAAGAACCCTACAGCATTTCCTGAAGCAGTTATAGCCCAATTAGTTTTAGTCATTTCCGGAGCGCCATTAGCAAAAACATTTGTCAAATATCCTGTTCCCTCAAAAGTAACCCCATTGATTGTTAATTCATCTCCGTTCAGGTTTACTTTGTGTGTATAATCATTGTTCGGGTCAATTAATGAATCAGCGTCACCCGTCCATTGATGGGTTGTTACAGCTTTAGGCGCCGGCATGACAATTAAATTGTCAATAGCGCTTGAGCTTGATGAAACATCGTTATTGTTAAAAAAAGTGACGTAGTTTTCATCATAAAATCCTCCGGAGCGAACATAGTCATAAAATGTCATTCCGGCAACAGGAAGCGTTGTAGAATCTACAACCATTGGCATATCGTTAACAAAAACAGCGAGAGTAGCCGGTTCGTAATCGAAATCTTCAGATTGAGCGGAAATAACTACACGAAGCTGTTCGGATGTTGGCAGACCTGTTACATCACCGACAAGAGTGTCGCCTGAATAAGTTTGAAAAGTTCCGTTTGCGTAAAAAAGGTTTCCAAAACCTGAATCGCTTGATGGTGAAAACGAAGACTGGTCTTCTTTTCCAACGCCGATAGAGCACCAGTCGGCTGAACCGTCAAGATTATGTGGCTTGAGCTCAAATTCAATTTTAAACTTCGGGCTTTCAGTAAAACTATGGTTAGGAGAAGCACCGCTGTCCTGGCCGAGAGTCAGCCAGTATGGATTAGACGAACCTGTTCCGGCTTCTGTTGTCCCATCGGTTTTATAAGTCAAAGGGGCGGCGTTTCCGAATTGTCTTCCACCACTGTCATATAAAAAATTTGCGTCACCTGAACCATTTACATTAAAAGTATCGAAAAAAGTCATCGGGCCGTTAGTTGCGGGAACAAAAATAAACGAAGTTCCATCCGACCAATCGCTCCAGGTGGAGAATTCGTTCATATATTTTACGCGCCAGTAATTAGTGCCTTCTCTAATAACACTTGCGGGAGCGGTAAAATAATTTCTCGGAATAGTTTCGCCGGATTTAAAGTACGAATAAGAAAAATCGTCATATTGCGAAGATTCCCAATTGCTGGCTGCGAAAGCGTGTCCGCCAGGGTCTGAAAAAGCAGATGCTGTAAAAATCGCCGGAGCATTAACAACATCAAAAGAAGCCGGAGAAACATTTGAAGGTTTGTCCGGTGGAGTTGCGCTTGAAGTGTAACCAAGCGCGGGGCCGGCAGCGGAACTTAATCCGCCTGTGTTAGCTGCTTTTACCCAGTAATAGTAATATTGCGCGGGGGAGGCTGAAGCGTCGTCATAATTTGTTGCTACAATACCTGATTGAATTTCCAAAGCCGAAGAAAAATTAGTGTTGTTGCCTCTGAAAACAGAGAAAGTTTGGGCGCCTTCAACGCTTGTCCATGTAACTCTGACTTTGTCGGAAAAAGTTCCCTGCGAAGCGGAAATAGAATCGGGAGCGTTCGGCGGCGTAACTTCGTTGCTAAAAGCGAACCATCCCCATTGAGCGTTTGCGCCGAAATTAGTTGCAGTAGTAGCGATAGATAAAATTCCACTTTCCGGAGCCACATAATTATAAGTAAGAAGTTGCCCTTCGTTGATACCAAAAGCGTTCATATCTTGTAAGCCAATATCGCCGCCGATATTTGATGCAAAATAACTGTTGCGAACATCAGATGGTCCTATTCCATAAACATAAAGCGTAAATGCGTAGTTAAGACCGGGAGTAAGTCCGGAAATAGAAATGCAGCTATCAGATATCCAGTCGTACATTACGCTTTGAACAAGACTTCGGCCAGTAGGATCAATATTCGGGTTTTCTGCCCAAGCATTGAAAGTATCAACCGGAACAGGCACAAAGCCATAAGGATACTGAATTTCCCAGTTAGTACCCGTGATAACAGTTCCCGCGCCTGTAAAAACTTTTCCGTTAACATTTACATCAATATTAGTTCCGAGGCAAACAGCGTGAGAATAAATTTTTGTGCTCGAAATGGAAGTGTCAGCATCGTTTGTCCAGCCTTTAGATTCAAAAAAGCTGTTTGGTGATGTAGTTATTTTAAAATTGTCATAAATAAAATCAGCGTCAAAACCGAGAAGAGATACATAATTATTTGTGAAGCCGGTACGGGTATAAACGTAGCAGGCTCTGCCTTCATAAGAAAATAAAGGATAGGGTTTTTCATTAATGAACAAGGCGATATGCGCATCGCCGCCTGCTGGAAATCCAGGTTGTGAAACTACTATTTTTACTTTTAAAGTCGGGCTTGATGCAAAAGTTAATTCAGAAAAAGTAAAACTTCCTGTCGAAGCCGGCCAGCCGTCCTGAACAACGTAACTTCCATTCTCTTCAAATCTGATTGACATTCCGCCACTTGGGCTCCAAGGCGCTGTATTTTGAGCATCGTGTCCGAATTCTACACTCGCCCAATTACCGCTTCCGAGCCTTGTAATTTCGTATTGAATACTAAAATTCCCGTAATCAGTAAAGTTTTTATCGGGGGAAAAGGTGCAGCTCGGGTCACCAATGGCTGTTAGTTTTCCGGCTGTTGCCCCTGCATTTGTAACTATAGTAATTCCGCTCGAGCTATATTGTAAAGGTGCATCAATACCGGTTTGTCTCCCGGATTCGCTGTAGTTATAGTTAATATCCCCGCCGCCTGTAACTGTGAAAGTGTCCTCAAAGATTGTTGCGGCTAAAACTTTTGTACAAGTCAAAAAAATTAAAAAAACCAGAATTGATACTATTGTCAAATTTAAATGTTTCATATTAATCTCCTTAAGGTTTTTTGTTAAAAAAGGGGGAATTTTCTATTTAGGATTTTCAGCTATCATTTCCTTATTATTTTTAATGCTTTTCAGATGGCTTTCTTCACCTTTTTCTCCGGCTTTTCTGTTGTGAAGCTTTGTAATCTGTTCGGAATGCCCGTAGAGGGTAATCAGGTCGCCGGTTTTAAAAAGCGTTTCCTTCTGGGGAATACCGATATAATCACCTGAAGCGCGATGAATTCCCAAGATAACAATGCCTTCCATGTGAAGTTTAGTTTCTGAAATAGTTTTGTTGTTCAGCCAGCTTTTTGGAGTTACCGGAATTTCTACAAGGACAAAATTTCCGTTAAGCCTTAAAATGTCCTCATAGTTTCTTGAAGCAAGGGTAGTATATTTTCTGAAAAACTTCTGTATGAATTTCCTGAGAAGTTTCTCCATTGTTTTAGAAGTTGCAAGAAACCATAGGAGCGCAAGCCCGGCCAAAAAAACCGATACAGTGCGCCAGTCTTTAAAATTTTTCGAAATATGCATAAAAGATAAAAGCCCGGTGGCAACAAGAGAAACTATGCCTACATTTCCAATAAGCATAAGCTTCATTATAATTTTCCGGCGGCGGTGGTCGGAAGTGATCGATTCCGCTTCTGTTGTTGTAAACCCGACACCGCTGAGAGCCGAGCGAGCCTGGAATCTGGCTACTGTGTCTGATAATCCGGTTAAAGAAAGAGCAACTGCTCCTATTCGCGTCGTAAGAAGCGTCATGGTTATTATCGTTAGAAAAGTAATTATTTCAATCATAATTTTAAGTCCCCCTTTGATGGGGGATTGAGGGAATGTTAATATTTTTGGAGTTATGGATTAATTGATTCAACACTCCAAAACTCCATCGCTCCAGTAAGTTATTCATGTCTTGTAGTTTTAATTTTAGGGTCGCGTTCTTTTCTTTTGTAAATAGCTATTTTAATGAGATCAATTACAATCACCCATACAATCATATAAAGCCAGACCAGCCCGATAATAGTCCAAGGCAGGGGTTCAACAAACCATCCGAATCCGCAGAAAAGGACTGCAAGGATCTGCGTTCCGAAAAGCGCGGTAAAAAGGGGAGTGGCTGGCCACGGTTTCGAAAACAAACTTTTTCTCGAACGAATTACGAGAAGCAGCAAATGTCCTCCCGCAGCAAGCTGAAGAAAAACCGCTGTCTGAACCTGCTCTTTTGTAAGATGAATCCATGACTGCCAATCGGGATTGCTTAGCCATTCCATTCCAATAATAAGAAGCCCGAAACTTTGAACTATTTCCAAAATTCCCATAAAGCTGGAGAAGTAAAGCAGGTTTCTCATATGCCAGCGGACAGGAATTTTAGGCAGCAAAGTGTTGTCGTAAGCAATTGTCATAATCGGGATATCATCAAGCAGGGCAAGAAGAATGATCATGATAGGGGTTAACGGGCTGAACCCCAGGAGAATTGTCGCCAGGACTACTACAAACATAATGTCGAGAGTCATAGCTATCCTGTACATTATATAATTAATAATTCTTTCGAAAATTTTTCGTGAATTATCTATGGCGTCAATGATTGTGGAAAGTCCCGGAGCGGTTAGAATGAGGTCCGCCGCGGCTCTTGCTGCGTCAGTCGCGCCGCTAACGGCTATTCCGCAGTCTGCCTGTTTTAAGGCCGGAGCATCGTTAACTCCGTCGCCGGTCATTGCAACAACATGGTTTAAGGCCTGTAAAGATTTTACTATTCCATATTTATGTTCAGGAAAGACTCGCGCAAAACCGTCTGCCTTGTCCACGCATTCATCAATCTTGATCGGCAAATTGTTTACATCCATGTCTTTAGAAAAAAGGTCAGAGGCGGCTACAAGATGGTTGCCCATTCCAAGCATTCCGGAAATCTGGTTGCCTATCGCGACATCATCTCCGGTAACCATTTTTACTCTCAGACCGTGTTCTTTTGCCTGCTGTATAGTAGCTTTAGAGTCGTCGCGCGGGGGATCGAGCAAAGACAGGATTCCAAGAAAAGTCCAGGTTTTTCCTTCATCTTCCGATTTAGCGACGCCCAAAGCGCGGAACCCTTTTGAAGCGAGAGAAGCAACGGTGTCATTTGCCTTCTTCTCTGTTTCGGCGTCAAGCTTGCACAAGCCGACAATAACCTGCGGAGCTCCTTTTGAAAATATCAAGTTGTTTCCCAGCGAATCCGTTACATGGCTTTCTGTTCGTTTGCTGACGGGGTCAAAAGGCATAAATTTTGTAACTTTATAATTATCAAGCTCGGTTGGATTTTTTAACCCGCTTACAACAGCTTTGTCAATAGCTTCATTGCTTCCTTTTTCGGAAGCGAGGGCTCCGGCTAAAATAATTTGATCCGCGGTAGCATTCCCGAACAAAACAGAATCTCCCAGCGTTAATAGATTTTTTGTAAGAGTGCCTGTTTTGTCAGAACAAAGAACATCAACTCCAGCCAGTTCTTCAATAGCTTCGAGCCGCGAAACAATAGCTTTTTTGCTTGCAAGCGCCTGAGCTCCGAGAGAGTTTGTAACTGTAATCACGGAAGGCATGGCTACGGGAATAGAAGCAATAAGCAGCACGAGAACCATTCTCGCGATAATAGCGATATCGTGCCAGTGCCAGCTCGGAGCTAATACTATATTATTATATAATTCAGAGCCTGCAAGAAACACACAAAGAATGACGGAAATAATTATGAGGAAATCTCCGATCCGCGCTGTTGCTTTTGCAGAATGAGATTTGTTTCCCGCAGTTGCGACAAGGCTGGCTGTCCGCCCGAAGAAGGTATTGTTCCCTGTGCCGATAACCACAGCTTTCATTTCACCTTTTTTCACAATGCTTCCGGAATAGCCTTCTTCTCCGATTTTCTTGCTTACAGGCAGGGATTCGCCTGTAAGCGCCGACTGGTCTATGCTGATATATTCACCGTCAACGAAGCGAATGTCTGCTGGAATGACTTCGCCTATTTTTACTTGAATAATATCCCCCGGAACAACATCCGCGGCATCTATTTGAGAGAATTTCCCGTCCCTTAATGCGTTAGCTTTTGGCGCGAGTCCCGCTTTTAATTCCGCGAGAGCGTTTGAAGCTTTTCGTTCCTGCCAGAAACCTGATATGGCGTTGTAGAAGAGCAGGACGGTAATAATGGTTAAATCGCTCCAATGTTCCATCGCGAGCGACAGAATAGCCGCGGCTTCAATCATCCAGGCAATCGGCCCCCAGAAGAATTTCAGAAACTTAATAATTGCGCTTTCTTCTTTGTCAAGAAGTTCATTTTTTCCGTATTGGAGAATTCTTTTAGCGGCTTCACTAGAAGTCAAACCGTCGGCGGAAGAATTAAGCTGTTCGAAAACTTCACTTAGTGAAATTTTTTCCAGGTCCGCTGAATTCGCGGCAGAATTTGTTTTTTCAGTTGTTGTGTTAATCATTCAAGGTTTCTTCAATAAAATTTTATGTGAATGTAAATTGATTTTTTATTATATCAAAATAAAATTTAATTGAAAAGGAATTGGGGGACTTTCTTTCAATAATTTTATGGAATAAACGTTCCTCCCCCAAAAATATCCATTGAGCAGCTTCGGCTTAATGGATATTTTTGGGGGGAAGTTATTTTCTTCCCAAAATATTAATTAAGATTTAAGCAAAAATTAATGAAACTCTTTTGTGTAATTTTTGGTTGTCAAAACATTGCCAAATGTATTTGCCGACCTCAGCGAGGTCGGCTACAACGTGTTCGCTAAATTTATTCCTTGCTATCTTCTGTAGCCGTTCTCAGTGAGGACGGTATATGAATCAGCCGACCTCAGCGAGGTCAGCTGCAACGTGTTCGCTAAATTTATTCCTTGGTATCTTCTGTAGCCGTTCTCGGTGGGG
>Ga0190283_1000774_pt1 | contig 15823 bp, 17 predicted proteins | sample 48691801_MG_FD_161669 | JGI IMG/M metagenome (GOLD analysis project Ga0190283, IMG submission 161669) | Hydrothermal vent microbial mat bacterial communities from Southern Trench, Guaymas Basin, Mexico - 4869-18-0-1_MG | ecosystem: Environmental > Aquatic > Marine > Hydrothermal vents >...
GTTTGATCTTTGATGTTTGATCTTTGATGTTTGATCTTTGATGTTTGATCTTTGATGTTTGATCTTTGATGTTTGATCTTTGATCTTTGATGTTTGATACCGGGGTCGGTGATGATTACAAAATCACCGAACCCTCTGAACTTTTCATCGAAATTCGGAAAGTTTTTCTCTGAAAGTATTGTCACGGTGAGAATTTGTACTCCGGGGCAGTAGTGCCGCAGATGCTCCGGTATTCCCATTCCCTGCTCACTGTGGAATCTGCCGTTGATGTTCAGAACCAGACTTCCCGGCTCATGACTCAGTTCTTCTGAGATGGAAAAGGCCATTGTCGCATCCCAGAGGGCCTGTGCGTCTGTCATATACGAGTGACTTTGCCTCATCTTGGACAGCATTTCAGTTTCAGCCGCTGTTGCAACGGTCTTGTCGCTGTCTTTTTTTTTCTTGACTGATCCGTGTTGTGCGGCTTTTTTCCCAAAGGTCTCAATTTTGGCGCGGTATTCCGATGAGGCAGGAGGATACGGAAGCGGGGGAAGCCATGATTTTCCCGCGAAAGACAAATCAGCCAAAGATTCCGGGCCTAAGCGGGAAACACGGTTCACATAACGCCTGGGCGCATTCGCGGCAATCACCGGAATTTTCTTCTCGTATGCAAATTCAATGAGCGGACGATAGTCTGTCATGTAGCCACTCCAGGCGCGGCTGTCGGTGAGAAAATGTCGTTCCAGGATCAGCCCGGCAAGATATTCGTCAAGTACGGGCTGCACGTCACGCTCAAACATCTCCAAGGACAATACAACAGGTCGCTGATCAGGTTCAGTGCCCCGCACACAAAGAGAATGAATTCCTTTGAGAATTGCTGCCTCCAAAAAGTGAGCGGCCGGGTCATCATGCGTTTCTCCGATAAAGACAACATCCGCGGTGCCGGCGGTTTTTATTATGTCCTCAAAAGTTGCGGGCTTTCCCTCTGAATCATAGATTCGGTAATGTGCTCCTGTAATCTCCAGAGGAACTTTTAATGGTTTCATTCTCAAATACTTGTGATTCGCGGCGCATCCGACAAAGGCAGAGATGGCCGCTGTCAGAAAGAAGATTCTCAGACATTTATAAATAGTTTTCAAAATATGATCCCGGCATAGCCCACAAAACTGTCGGCTGGATGTTTATCATGACTGGTGGCATAAGCGACAGACTCCGCACGTTCCGATCCCAATTGTCTGGCTGCGGCAATGGCTGCCGCCGCGGCACCGGAGCAGCAGGCATTCTGATTCGCCAAGGCTTCCCGGATGACCTCGGACGGATTCATGGCAAGCATGGCCTCAATAACCCTTCGATCATTCTGATTACGCACCCAGTCCAGTGCGGCAGCCCCAGTTCCCTCCGGCGTAAAACCGTAGTTGGAACCATAATGGGTCAGGTCTGTGGATCCGATCACTTTTACCCGCAGGCCCAGCCGCTTTGAAATATCAGCAACAGCCTTCCCGATTTCAAGAGAGTCTTCCACCGGCGGCATCCCCATGGGAACAATTTTGGCATCCCTGAAAAAATATTTTATAAACGGGAGCTGAAGTTCTATGGTGTTGTCCTGAGTAAATCGCTGGGCGGTTTCAATGGTAAAGGAAAATTTTCTGACAAGTTCGTCAGCAAGTTTTTTTTCAATCTGAATATCTCCAAACGGTGTCTCCCACGCGCCTTCCGCCATGATATAATTGGGAGAACCGGGGCGAAGATGCATTCCGAAAACAGCAATGACATCGGGAGATTTTTCGTCTGATAAAAGATGGTGAATGACGTTGCAGGCAATGCTCCCTGAAAAATACCATCCTGCATGGGGCACGATCCCCCCGATATATATTCTGTCCGGAACAGATTTGGCATCTCCCTCTTTAAGAAAATTCTTGATTTCTTTTTCACATTCTGCGGCACTTCCCGGGTACCAGCTTCCGGCAAAAACGGCTTTTCTTGCATTCATTGTATATTCCCTCCTTAGTATGTTTTTGATATTCAAAGACTTACCGAAGTTTTGAAAATTCCGGAAGTCCTGTCTGGATCAGTCAACGACGATGCCCTGTTGGAACAAGGAGCGGTTTGGGCATATATGGGAGGAAACCGCCTCATTCTGGGGAAAAAGCCGGGTTTCTTTCCGTCACGCAGTTTTTTGTCCTGTGCTCAGGGGAATGACATATTACTTGAAACGGTGGATTCCAGCTTTCGCGTCTGCTCCAACTGAGGGGTCAGACTAATTTGGCAGCCTCATCAAAAATAAACTTCAATGCTCCGAACACTTTGTTCAGATCTGTGACAGTAAAACTGTCAGTATTTTTTGTAAACCCTTTTTCAGTCAGCTTCCCGAATTCCCATAGCTTGCCATCTGTCACTATCCCGTAAACAGGCATTTCAGGACTGTTGTTGAGGTGTTTTGCAGCTATGAGTTCTGACAGACATTGGGCCCAGCCCTGATCAAAATTATTTTTTTTTGCCTCTGCGACAATGATCAGTGGAAATTCCAGCATGGTCTTTCCCAGTTCTGATTTCTTTGAAATCACATAATCGGGAGTGCCGCTCAGTTTTTCATCATATATAATAGATTTCTGAACCCACAGTGAGACTTTTTCATAATAATATTTATACATTTCCCGTAATATGGGGAAAATAATGATTTCACATCTGGCTGCCTCAGATGAGAAAACATCCATATTTTTCTGATTAAACTCAAATTCTTCAACAAATATATCTGATATTTTATGCTCTTTCAGAGCAACAAAATTATCTTCCTCATATTTTATTCTGTACTCAGCCTGAACTTGGGAGATTGTCTTATAATCACTGAATGCCATAGCATTTAACTCCGTTTTTAGTCTGACGATTAAATTGAGCGGCGAGGATTCAGCGGACAGCTTCCGGCCCGCCGCCCAGACATTGAATCACTGACCACCGACCAGCGTCATTGCCTTCTGAACAACATTTTCAGGTGTGAACCCGAATTTTTCCAGCAGAACGCCACCGGGTGCGGAAGCACCGAAGTCTGTCATGCCGATGATCGCGTCGCTGCTTCCCACATAACGCTCCCATCCCAGGGGAAGAGCGGCTTCTATGGCAAGACGGGCGCTGACATCCGGCAAAAGCACACTGTCTTTGTATTCCTGGGACGTTTTTTCAAACAGGTCCCAGCTCGGCATGCTCACGACCCTGGCAGAAATATTTTTTTCTGCAAGCATACACCCTGCTTCAAGGGCAACATGAACTTCCGAGCCTGTGGCGATAAGGATGATATCCGGTTTGTCGTTGGAATCTGCAAGAACATAAGCCCCGTTTGCAGGCCCGCCTTGGGGACCTGATTTGCTTCTGTCCAGCAGGGGAAGTTTCTGACGGCTCAGGATCAGGGCCACAGGCCCCGACGCGGTGATTGCGATTTTCCATGCTTCAGCCGTCTCAATGGCATCCGCGGGCCGGATGACCGTCAGACCGGGGATTATCCTCAGACTGGCCAGGTGTTCAACCGGCTGATGGGTCGGGCCGTCCTCGCCCACAGCGATACTGTCATGGGTAAAGACGTATATGACCGGCAATTTCATCAGCGCGGCAAGGCGGATGGAAGGCCGCATATAATCCGCAAAAACAAGGAATGTCCCGCCGTAGGGCCGAATCCCTCCGTGAAGGGCCATACCGGACAGAATTGCCCCCATGGCATGTTCCCTCACGCCGAAACGGATATTTCTGCCATTCCACGCGTCTTTTTGAAAATCAGAAGACGATTCGATAATGGTTTTGTTGGACGGTGCCAGGTCCGCAGACCCGCCCATAAGTTCAGGTATTTTTTCGGCAAGGGCATTGAGTATTTTGCCCGATGCTGCCCGTGTTGCCACAGGCCCTTCGGTTTCTGAAAAATCCGGCAGGTCAGCATCCCATCCCTCTTTCAAAGCCCCTTTCATTGTGTCTGTGAATTGTTTTGCAAGTTCAGGGTGTTCCTTGTGATAAACGTCAAATGCTTTCTGCCAGAGGGCTTCTGCTGTATTTCCTGTTTCAGCACATTTTTTACAGGTGTCGAACCCCTCTTCAGGCACACAGAAACATTCATCTTCAGGACATCCCAGGTTCTTTTTGGTCAGACGAACTTCTTCATCACCCAGGGGCGCGCCGTGGGCATCAGATGAATCCTGTTTGTTGGGACTGCCAAAAGCAATAAGCGTATTCAGCATGATAAGGGAAGGCTTTTCTGCTTCTGCTCTCGCGGATTCAATGGCCTTGTAAATCAAATCCGGATCATTTCCATCTTCCACGACAACAACCTGCCAGTTGTAAGCCTTGAACCGGCGGCCAACATCTTCTGTAAACGTAATGTCGGTGCGCCCTTCAATGGTAATCTGGTTGTCATCATAAAGACAGATCAGCTTGCCAAGTCCCAGATGTCCGGCAAAGGAAGCGGCTTCCGCGCTTATGCCTTCCATGAGATCCCCATCCCCGCATACCATATAAGTATGGTGATCCACGATTTCATGCCCCGGACGGTTAAAACGTGCTGCGAGATGCCGCTCGGCCATTGCCATGCCCACCGCGTTTGCAACACCCTGACCCAGGGGGCCTGTGGTGGTTTCCACCCCGGGGGTGACGCGGTATTCGGGATGTCCGGGGGTTTTGCTTCCCCACTGCCGGAAATCCCTGATATCGTCAAGGCTCAGGTCATAGCCTGTCAGATGGAGCATGCTGTAAAGAACCATGGACGCGTGACCGCCTGAAAGCACAAAGCGGTCCCTGTCATACCAGTCGGGGTTTCCGGGGTTATGCTTCAGAAAACGGGTCCACAGAATGTATGCAGCCGGAGCAAGCCCCATGGGTGCCCCGGGATGCCCGGAGTTTGCCTTTTGAATGGCGTCCATGGAAAGGGTTCGGATGGTGTTTATGCACAGTTCATCAGTTGGTGCCTGGCTTTGAGGGAAGCCATTGTTCATAATTTATTTCTCCTTTCAAAAATAATGTTTTGATTAATTAATGGTCTTGATATAATGGTTTGAATCTATATGCAAGAATTTTGACAAAGCTGGTCCGGAATCAGTCCCGGAACAGAAAGCACAGGCCGCCTGAAAAAATGGTCTTGATATAATAGTTTGAATCTATATGCAAGAATTTTGACAAAGCTGGTCCGGAATCAGTCCCGGAACAGAAAGCACAGGCCGCCTGAAAAGCTGCTTTCGCTTTTAGCCGGAACGCCTGCCACTCTGCAATTAAAAAATTCTTGCAAAAAACTGATTTTCAGGATAAACATGACAAATGTTTATGTTCAAAAAAAATTCAATTTTTTTATTTTCCATTATACAGACTGATGTGGTCAGTGAATGGGAAACTTGAAGGGAGTTTCCATGTTTTGCTTTCTTGTATGGCGATATGTGGAAAATTTTCCATATATCAACGGGGATGCAAAGTGCGCACGTTGTTGTTTTGCGAGGAATGTCTTTTACGACTACTTGATTTGGTCGTATTGAGCCTGTATTACATATTAACGATCCCATGGCACATTTTACACAGCCTATGCCATATTCAAATTTAATTCGAATATGGATGAGTGCCATAGTTGTTCATTAGATTTAGACGTATAACAAAGCAAATTCAGCGGACGCAAAAAGCCGCGCCGCTGATTAAATCGTTCTACGTCTACACAATTCGTTTTGAGTGATTATGAAACTTATGAAATTTTCAATAGTTATAGATGGGCAATCAAATGAGATTGTGGCAAATGTGCGTGACACTGGTAAATATCTCATTTTTTTGGTACACGGGCTAGGCTGCTCAAAGGATTCATTCCATCACATTTGGAACCTCACCGATTTTGATAACTATTCTATTTTGGTCCTCGATCTTGCCGGATTTGGTGAATCCTCAAAGCCAAAAAAATTTTCTTACACGATGGAAGCCCAGGCACAAATATGTGCTGAAATCCTTAAGAAGTTTTCATACAAGAAGTTACATATTGTTGCTCACAGCATGGGCGGTGCAGTGGCTCTGCTCCTTCCCGATGATATTTTGAATGAAACGAAGACTTTTACAAATGTTGAGGGAAATTTAATCGATGCCGATTGCGGAATCATAAGTCGAAAAATCATAAGCGTGCCGCCAGCAGTGTTTGAGTCTGACATTTTCCCTGAGTTACGAGACCAATTTAACAACTTTGGTAAAAGGTACGCTGCGATAGACTCAACATCGGCGGATGCTTTTTACAAAAGCGCCGAATCACTGGTTACATGGTCTGACAGCAATAAACTGCTTGAAATATTTCTTGGACTTCCATGCCGGAAGGCATATTTCTTCGGTGACCAAAATGTCGATCTACCTACGGTAACTCATGTCGGAGAAGTCCAAAAAGTAAAGATAAAGCAGAGTGGTCATTTTCCGATGAACGATAACCCGAAAGACTTTTACTGTGAGCTGTATAAATTTATGATGGGTGACAGACAAAACGTAGAACAAGGCTAATGCAGCCGACACAAAAAGCCGCGCGGCTGATTAGCAGCGTTATGCCCTCTGGAATGAAAATGTCAGTTGAACAGCAGAAAACAGATGAGCAGGCACAGGCTGAGGAAGTCATCAGCGGTGAGTTGGAAAAAGTAAAAGGTGTCGTAAGAAGTCAGAAAACAAACATAAAAATCACAGAGAATGATCCTGACTGGCTGGCGGGAAAAGAGAAAGGTGACAAAGAGGCGGCAGACCGTTTTGCGGAAAAATTCTGGTCGGAGGAGCATTCGGAAGAACTCGAAAAACAGATTGGCAATCCTGAAAACACACTGTTTGTCTCCGTCCCGAGTTCCTCAAAAAACAATGTTCATCCTGTCAGTCTGGCGGAAAAACTGTCCGGGGAATTCGGGGGAAAATTTGTGACAGGCGAGACATATTTTGACGTTCTGCACGAACGGCAGTCCAAAAAGATAGGGCCCTTTGAAAGAGTTTTCCATCCGAGAATTTATTAGCCGGTTAATTCTGAGAAGCTGAAAGCTGCTGCCGGAAATCGGGAGGTGATTGTCACAGATGACATTTTCACAACTGGCGGTTCGGCAGCCTCGCTTATCAGAGTGCTTGATCAGATGGGAATATCGGTGAAAGCCGTCGCCGGATATTTCGGCAATGCGAGACTGTCCGTACCGCCGCAGACAGTCAGTTCTGTCCGCAAATCTCTGAAAAATGCAGGCATCTCTGTCAATGCACGGGAGCTTTCAAAAAATCTGACGTTCGCAGAGGCAAAAATCGTCATTGAACTTATAAAAAAGGCAGGTTCGGAAGATGAAAAAACGAAACTTACCCAAAAATTACAAAGGATATCCGACAGATGATCTGCTGGATATCTGGGATCAGATAGCCAACAGGGACGGAATTGTTCCCGGAACGCCCAGAGAAAAGATACGGGCGATGAACCGGTTTCTGAGAGAGTATGAAATAGCACCGGTATATAAAGTGGCAGCACAAGTAGGAATAAAAAACTCCGCAACCACATGTTTAAATGCATAACCCGGCGTTCGATCGGACGGAAAAAGCCCCGCCGATCAACTCAGACGTTGGGCTTTTTACGACAAACAAAAAAAATGGAATCAAAGGATCGTGAGTGAATTCAGACCTGAGCGTATTTTTCTTTTTGGGTCTCATGTATGGGGAAGTCCTGATAAAAACAGTGATTTGGACTTTTTGATAATAGTGGAAGAAAGCAGTCTTACTCCTGCCAAACGAGCCACTCATGTTTACCGCTGTTTGAGGGATATTCCTTATCCATTGGATATTTTGGTAAAAACACATAAAGAAGCAGAAAAATTTTCAAAGGTGCGTGCCGCATTGGAATACAAAATTTTAAATCAAGGAAGACTTCTATATGGATGAGAAAAAGATACTGGTAAGGAATTGACTGATTAAACCCATGCATGATATTGCAACAGCTAAAAAACTGAGTGACGAAGATGAATATTTTGATATTGCCATCTGAACTTATGAATATTTTTATTTTCCATTATACAGGCTGACATGGTCTGTAAATGGGAAAGTCGGAGGGGATTTCCATCAAAACTGTTATGTCGTAAAAAGAAAGGTGAGATATTTTCATAATGAATAGCGATAATAAAATTCAAAGCACTCCTTATCCGCATATTGTGAGAACACAGGGGGTCTGCGGAGGAGAACCTGTTATCAGAGGCACACGCATCGCTGTGAGACACATTGTCGGCTATTATTACAAAGCAGGCATGTCGGCGGAAGAAATTCTGGCGGAATGGGATTACCTGACTCCTGCCCAGGTTTTCGGTGCTTTGGCTTACTATCACGATAACAGAGAACAGATTGATATTCTGAGACAAAAAAACAGCCACGGACACTGGCGGGGAGATCAGACCTATGCCGCATGACTCTCCGAAACTGTATCTTGACGAACATCTGTCGCCCCGTATAGCCGTACAGTTGCGAAAATACGGATTTGATGTTATCGCCTTGCACGAAAGAGGAATGCTGTCCGAAAATGATCGGGAACAGATGGCACCCGCAGAGTCAGAAGAAAGAGCCATCGTCACCTGCAATTTCAGTGATTGATTTCATAACATGAAATTGAAACATATCATAAAATTGTTGGAACAAAATCTAATTTAAGACGTTTATATATTAAAGTGGTTCATTCTGATAAAACAAATGTCTGGTGCTCGTATCATGTCCACTTTGATATGTGCGTAAATTTTTATAAATCAAAGGAGAAAGAAAAATGAAAATTGTCCAATATATTATTTTTGCCGCAGCCTTATTTATCATATCTGCTTGTACAAGTTCCAAGATAGATACATTCAAAATTAAGAGTTATGGTCATTACAAGAAAATGATACACATGAAAAAAACAAAGGGTGTTGTTAATTTGCAAAAAGTGATTCCCGCTAATAACGGGTACGCAATTGGCGCTATTCAGAAGGGACTGGGGGAAATCACGATTGTAAATAGCGAAATATGGCTTGACTACGGTAAGGACGGACTAGGCAACTCCTCAAATAGTATTCCAGCTGATGAAAAAGCGGTATTACTGGCCACATCCCAAGTCAAAGCATGGAAAACCACTAAACTCCACAATGCGTTTTTGAAAGAACAACTTTTTCAGACTATATTAATAAAAGCGAAACAACATGGTATTGATATAAATGTCCCTTTTCCATTTATACTGGAGGGAAATTTCAATATGTTGCTGCTGCACGTAATAAACGGACAAAACACCGAATTCAAGGGGCATGGAGGCAAAGTAAAATTATTCAAGCAAGCAAAAGAAGAGAGAAAGAATCAAGAAGCGACCGTTATCGGGTTCTATTCCGCTGATAACCAAGGCGTTTATACTCATCCAGGGGAATCTTGGCATCTACATGCTGTAATAAAAGATGAAAATATCGGTGCTCATGTAGACGGAATATCAACCAATAAAAATGTAAATTTAAAGTTGCCTTTAATGGAAAACTGAGAATTGCCTAACAAGGCACTTCAGTGGATATCAATACTCCTTATAAAGCAATAGAGGATTGCCCGAATAATGTCGACATCGACCGCCTGTACTGTTTTTATAACTTTGATGATAATCGTCCAGGAGGATGGTCGAGTCGTCTGGCAGGCCAGGGGCGCAAGGCAATCCTGGCAGCAATTTGTGAGCAAAAAAATAAAGACGATATGGGGTTTACGCTTGATGCCATGCGTCTTCCTCTCGAAGCGCTGGGATATGAAATAATTGGAGAGTTGCCTGTTTGGTGAAAAATCCGGTGTCTGGACTTGTTACAACAGTGATGGGACAACTTATACAGAGACTTGGTAACAAACGGAATAACAGAAGGGATAACACAGGCTCTATCCATGACAACCATATTTCGTATTCGAATGTTTCACGGACAGCGACATAGTGACAGCCTGTTTCGACGAATTCAGTGAGACAATCACCAAAAAAAACGGTTGTGATCCTCGACAATGCTTTACGAAAAATATTGAAAAATGGGAAGAAAAAGGACTTTTTGTCAAATATCTTCCGCCTTACAGTCCCGAACTTAATCCCATTGAAATTCTCCGACGGTTTATCAAATACTTATGGCTCCCTTTCTCAGCTTACACTTCCTTTGAAAATCTGGTGGAGGAGGTGGAGAAAATACTGAGAGGAGTCGGCTCGGAATACATCTCCTGATATTCTTATCGCAGTGATTCGCATTAAGATGAAATACTACTGAAAAACTTTTGGCCAGGTACTTATATGCGATTTCTGAGCCTGAACCGCTTTCCCTCATACACCCGGACAGGATTCCCCCGCTCAAGCCGGTTATGCTGGCTCCAGCGTTCCTGCTGATTTCTGAGTTTCTCCCTGTTTTCCTCCTGCCGGACGAGTTCGGCAAGACGCGCCAGTGCGAGTTTCCGGTTCAGATGCTGTGAGCGTTCCTCCTGCGCCACGGTACTCAGTCCCGCGGGCACAAGGGTGACACGGACGGCTGTTTCTGTTTTGTTCAGATGCTGACCTCCCGGACCTGATGCCCTCATGGTTTCAATCCTGATATCCTTTTCTGACCAGAGACGGGATTCAGGCAGCTTTAACTGATCAACGCCGATAAACCAGTTCTTCCGCTTATGGTGCGGCCGAAACGGACTTTTCCCCACCCATTGAACTGTCCCTGTCCACTGCCGGACAAATTCGGAAAACCGCTCTCCTTCCAAAGCAAGCAACGCGGATTTGTGAGTGGACGGCTTTTCCCCTGGAATGGCCTCAAGTATGCGGACTTTCAGGCTCTGCTCTGCTGCTTCTTCCATGATGCGCCGGACAGCCTGAGTGACAACCCAGCAACATTCGGCCGGCCCTCGGCCGGAAGTGATCTGTAACCAGCAAATCATGATGCTTTCCTCATTTTATACGTTATCAGCGGACAAAAGGTTGAAATCACACGGATCAGCCCGGCATCAAGCAGGTCTTTTACCACAATGTCAATATTTTTATATGCCTGGGGTGCTTCCTCATAAAGCAAAAATTTATCATCACAGATCACACGACCGCCGAGGCGCGTGTGAGTAAGCGATTTGGCTGTGTATTTTCTGCTCAGACGTTTCTTGGTGTCACTGCGCTTCCACTTGCGCCCCGCGCCGTGAGCCAGGGAATATGCGTTCATTTCCTGATCTCCGTGGGGACTGACCAGATAGCTCAGTGACCCGCGTGTCCCCGCAATAATCACGGGCCCGTTATCAGAAGGGACAGCGCCTTTGCGATGGAGCCAGCAGGTGCGATTGTCCATCACTGTCTGAACCAGCATATTGTGACAGATATCCACAACGCGTTCACCGTCCGCGCCCAGAGCTGATAAGAAACGGCTGGCAATCAGGGACCGGTTGGATACGGCCCATTTCACTGCGTGTTCATATCCGGAGAGATATTTGGCTGCTGCTTCCGAGCCTTCCTGCAATCCCCCTGCGCCGTATTCTGAAGCATGAGATCGGAACAGCGAGTCCCCAAGTCCTCTGGAACCGCTGTGAACCAGCAGCACAAGATACGCTTTGTCAAGTCCGAGGCTGTCGAAAGCGTCCTGATCCATCACCTTTTCCACAACCTGCAATTCCGCAAAATGATTGCCGCCTCCGATTGTCCCCAGTCCCAGGTCTGAGAGGGTGGGGGCCACGCCGTCCTGGGCGAGCCAGTCAGTTCGGTCTCCGTCCCATACGCTCTCCAGGCCGGAAAGTCTGTCTGTCCATCGGTCCCGTTTTATTTTTTTTTGCCGCAGGTCGGTTTTCCAGAGTCCCATCCCGCAGCCCACGTCGTTCCCCACAAGATGCGGATAAAACAAGCCTTCACTGACAAAGGCAGCCCCGACCGGATGCCCTTTCCCGGGATGAATGTCCGGCATCCCCACAATGAAACGCATTCCCGGAAGCTCACCGGTTTTATCCAGTTGCCGGACAGCCTCCCCCTCTATCCAGTTTTTGTCTGAGGCAATAAGCCTGACAACCGGTTTTTTATCTGAAATTTCAGTCATTTTATTGTTTCCTAAAAATTGGAAGTAAAAAGTTGGAAGTAAAAAGCTGAAAGCCTGTCCGCAACCATCTGAAATTATTCAACGGCACCGGAATAAATGGGACAACTGAAAATAGCCCGGCAATTCACCGCCATCTACATGGATTAGGGATAAGAACGGATTTTCAGTTCCGAAGGAGCAACTGAGAATAGCCCGGCAATTCATTAGCGGGGACAATTCATCACCCCGATATTCCTGTCCTGTAGGGAATAGCCCGGCAATTCATTGCCGGGGACCGATTACCAAAATTATTTTTTGTCCCGTAGGGACAACTGAGAATAGCCCGGTAATTCATTGCCGGGAACAATTCATCACCCCGATATTCCTGTCCCGCAGGGATAATTGAGGGTTTTTAATCTTTGACGAAGGGGGAGAATCCTTCTTTGGAGCATTGAGGATCATTGGGGCTGTTTAAAAAATTTCTGAAGCAGCATTTTTGTCAGATTGCCCGCAACATCACCCTGAAACATGAATCTGTTCTGATTAACCTTAATGTTTTGTCGGGAGTAAAATTTTAATCAAAAAACTCATTCGGCAGATGTCTTACAGCCGTGGGCTGTATGGGGTCGAGCCGCACAGTGCGCCTCAGCGTACTTTGGCTTTCAGCCGGGGATTTATCCCTCGTCTTTGCTTTCAGCTTTCCGCCTGCGAATGACTCAGAATATTTCTGATATGTGATTTAAGCTCAGGCATGTCATTCTGAACGGTCTTATAGACTTCCGCATAATCCACGCCAAAATACTGGTGGATAAGCACGTTTCTGAAATTTGCCCAGAGTCTCCACGGGATTTCGGGATGCTGATTTTCAAATTCCTCGGACACGGCGTTTGCCGCCTCTCCGATAATTTCAAACTGTCTTATGGTTGCCGAGCGAATCAGGGAACTCTCTCTGAATTCCTCCTCAGTCACTCCGGCAATATAAGACTCTATTTCCGAAATGGCCTCATCAATATGTTCAACACGGATTCTGTCGGGTATTCTCATAAATCAGGGTAAGCTCCTTACGGATATGGGGCATTATTCTGGGAGATATTCCCCCGGGTGTCAGCAGATCAACTTTCCGGCGAAGCATTTTTTCCAATGCCAGTTTATATTCGATAATTTTCAGACAGCCGACGGGCTCGCCTACTTCCATCAGCAGGTCCACGTCGCTCCGGGAATGGGTCTCATTCCGGGCAAAGGACCCGAACACGGAGACTCGGCGGGCATCTGTTCCTGAAAAAAAGTCACGAATCTGCTGTATGACCCGGTTCCTCTCATTCATGGAAATTTTTTTCACAGTTCTCTCCTTTTTGTTTGCTGATCTTTCGATCTTTTTTAATGTCGTCTGGGGCAATTTCAAGCCATCTCAGGATTGCCGGATGCTTCCGCATCTGTTTTTGTCACGGTAAGATTTTCTGTTGAAAACTCCTTTTCAGCTTTCATCTGCTCATAATCTTCCTCTTTTCCAGAAATACATGGTATGTATACAGCAGAACAGACTAAATGTCAAATAAAAAACTGAAAGCGATGTCAGACTGTGCAGGATTTCAAGGCAAATTGGGATGTTATGGGTGGGATTGGGTCAGTCCAGAGCGAACCTCACGATTTCCGGCCGCCTGGCACCTCTCTGTTTTTAGCTTCAAACTCGACTTAAAAAAATGGTTATTTCAGAAAACCGATTTCCTGAAAAATCCCATCAAACTGAACCATTACAGTCTGGAACGCGGTAATCACCATTTTTTTTCTGAATCATGAAAAAACTTGACTCTTGCACCACAATACAATAAACTAATTATTTTATATCAGAAATAAATGGTTTCGACAGTGAAAAGCTACCGTAAAGTGGCATGCAGCCCTTCAAGCTATTGAATTATTGATAGCCATATATTGATCTGAAAGCATGATTACTAATCATTTTATGCGGTTGTGATGATTTATGACCGTCAAAAATTCTTATGAAAAATTTGGCATCCTTCATTATGGTAGTTTACACTTTCCGGCAAAGTGAATTTTTTATGTTTTTTTTTGCAACCTGCAACATCCTGTTTTGAAAAGAAATTTTACAGATGGGGAAAAAATGGATTTTTTTTAAAATCACCAAAAGTGTAAACTGCTTTTGGGCAGATATGAAGGATGCCAAAAATTTTATTTTCCAAGAAAATGTAGGGTGGGTGAAGCGAAGCGGAACCCACCATTGCACTTTCAACCTTAATTACTGTCAAGTAACGGAGAGACAAATTGAATATTCGACAATTAATGCTGGGCAATGAGGCCATTGCCCGGGGGCTGTTGGAAAACGGTTGTGCCATTGCAACCTCATATCCCGGCACCCCTGCTTCTGAAATCCTTTCTTCGGTGGTTTCCTTTGAGAAACTTTTTTCTGGCGATCAGAAAAAGCCTTCAGCACCAATGCACATCCAATGGGCAGTGAATGAAAAAATTGCTTTTGAGATTGCTTATGCAGGAAGCATGACCGGTCTGCGTGCAGCGGTCAGCATGAAGCAGGTGGGGTTGAATGTTGCATCAGATCCGCTGATGAGCGCGGCGTACATCGGGACAAAAGGCGGATTTCTGGTGATCAGCGCGGATGACCCGGGGCCTCACTCTTCGCAAACAGAGCAGGACAGCCGTCTGATGGCAATGATGGCAAAAATACCGGTGCTTGATCCGGATTCCCCGGCCCAGGCAAAAGATATGGTGGCCATGGCTTATGAACTGTCGGAAACCTTTGAGATTCCGGTGATGCTCAGGCCCACCACGCGGGTGTGTCATGCCCGTCAGGATATTTTGCCGGCAGAGATGATTTCACTTGACAGAATCGCTGATTTTCAGAAAGACCCTGCACGATGGGCAGCAACCCCGAAATTCCGCTACCTTATGCACAAAGAACTGGAAAAAAAGCTGGGAGCCATTTCCGAACTTATGCAGACAGCCCCGCTTCTGCTGAATCCTGAGACCTCCCAAGTGTCTGCCAAACGTAAGGCAGTGGTTGTGTCCGGCGTTGCAGCGGCTCACGCAAAGGAAATCATGAAAGCCCTGGACTTGTGGGAGATGATTCCTTTGTACCAGGTGCTTCAGCCATATCCGCTGCACAGCGAGTTTATATCCCTTATGATTAACGGCTATGATGAAATTCTGGTCATTGAAGAAACCACCGGCGTCATTGAAATGCAGATTGCAGACCGAAACCGGGTGAAGGGAAAATTGGACGGAACCGTGCCAAAGGTCGGGGAGCTTCTGCCTGAAATGATTCAGGATATCATCAGCAAATTTACAGAAATCAAATCCGATCCGGTCCGCCTGCCCTCTGTCCCGGGGAGACGTCCCACGCTCTGCGCGGGATGTCCCCACAGAGCCAGTTTTTTTGCCATAAAAAAAGCTGCAAAAAAGGGAATTTATACCAGCGATATCGGATGTTACACACTTGGCCTGAATTTGGGGGCTGTGGATACAGTGCTTTGCATGGGCGCGGCCATCAGCCAGGCTGCGGGGTTTTATCATGCGTACAAACATCAGGAAAAGCGTCCTGATATTGTCGCAACCATCGGTGATTCCACTTTTTTCCATGCCGGCATTCCCGGGCTTGTTGATGCGGTGGTTCAGAATGTGCGCTTTGTGCTGGTGATTCTGGATAACCGGACCACCGCCATGACCGGCAATCAGCCCACACCTGACACAGGCATTGGTGCGGGCGGCGAGCCTCTTGAGAGTGTGGATATTCCCTCGCTGGTTCAGGGATGCGGCGTGAAATTCTGCAAACAGGGTGATCCTTACCAGTTGAATGAATTTATCCCTCTGGTAAAAGAGGCTGTGGCATA
>Ga0190283_1000779_pt1 | contig 15789 bp, 17 predicted proteins | sample 48691801_MG_FD_161669 | JGI IMG/M metagenome (GOLD analysis project Ga0190283, IMG submission 161669) | Hydrothermal vent microbial mat bacterial communities from Southern Trench, Guaymas Basin, Mexico - 4869-18-0-1_MG | ecosystem: Environmental > Aquatic > Marine > Hydrothermal vents >...
TGATGTTTGATGTTTGATGTTTGATGTTTGATGTTTGATGTTTGATGTTTGATGTTTGATGTTTGATGTTTGATGTTTGATGTTTGATGCTTGATGTTTATTTGATATTTGGAAGTGGAAGGCTTTTGACTTTCAATTTAATCTGAATTTAAGTTCATTTTGGGAAAGGAACGCTGAATGAATAAATTAGACGAAAATTCCTGGGTATGGGTTGTGATTCAGGACCCGGGCGGAAATGAGCAGCTTCTGGGCCAACATGATGAAGAGAACGACATATCATTTATCCCGACTTTTTTAGAGAAAGATGAGGCGCTGAAATGCTACAACAGTCTGGTTCTCGACAAGGGCCAGAAATATGAGATACAGGCAATTATCTATGAAGAACTGACAGAGCAGGCTTTTGAAAACGGATTCATGCTTTTTATTTTGAACGGGTCCGGGGAACTGCTTGACAAAGTTGCTCCAAAATAATGCGGTTACAAAATGCAGGTGGGTGAAGCAAAGCGGAACCCACCCTTTTACAAATATGGTGGGATGATAACATAACTGAGCATCAGTGTAAACTTAATGGAATCCTCCCAGATTTTCTGGATTGAATACTTTTCCCATGATCCCGGTCAGATGTATATGGCAACATTCAGGCCGAAACCGTATTTTGGCACTGAAATGTTTTATTTTGTCCGCTGGAGGCCCATCAGCCCCAACGAGCTTGAGGCAATTCGGCCTTTTGATGTTTGATGTTGAACTTGGAACTTAAATCTGAACTCGCCCGTAAATGAATGTTCGTGTTCAAGTTCAGTCACCTGTCTATTTTACTGACCATCTCCGTCAGCACTTCCCCTGCTTTTCTCCGGATGAGAGCGTCACACATTTCATCACACGGCGTTTCCGACAAATTGACGATGGCCAGAAATGCGCCGCTGTCTTTGGCGTGGTACGGCATGGAAGCGGCCGGATGAACCACCAGCGTTGACCCCACAACCATGAAGAAATCGCAGTGTTGGGAAAGAGCTGTTGCCCTTTGCACTTCCTCGGCCGGCATGGCCTGACCAAATGAAATGGTATCCGGTTTCAGATACCCTCCGCATTTGCATTCCGGGGCAGGATCGCCGGCCGCCACCCGTTTCTGGGCCTCGTCTTCAGAGGAAATTTTTCCGCAGCTCATGCAGCGGATTCGGCGGGTGTTGCCGTGCAGTTCGATAATTTTCTCGTCCGGAAGGCCGGAGGCCTGGTGCAGTCCGTCAATGTTCTGGGTGATCACCGCCTCAAGCAGTCCCATCTCATACAGTCTGGCAATGGCGAGATGCGCGGGGTTGGGCCTGGCATTTATGAGAGTGTGATACATCTGCGTTTTCTGCCGCCAGTATTCGACGCGGGCATCTTTGGAGGACATGAACTCGTCAAAATAAACCGGACGGAATTTGTCCCATATCCCGCCCTGGCTCCGGTAATCAGGAATTCCGCTCTCAGTGGAGATGCCTGCCCCGGTAAAAACAATATTTTTGCCCTGTTCAGCAATCTTCCGGGCAACGATGGAGATGTTATCTTTCATATCTGTTTTCCTTTCCTTATCTTACCTCCGAAAAAGTTTGAATTCTGTAAATAAGGGTCAATATCCTCAATCATTCACTCCTCCGGTTTTTTGCGTGGCAGGCAAACGCCTATTGCCTGAACTCTGATTCAGGGATTCGGGGATTTTCATAACGCTCATCATCGGAAAGCGGAGGCAGGTCAAAGTTCACGCTGCGTCGGATAATTTCCCATGCAAACTGCTGTTTTTCAGTCTTTGGCAGTAATTCAAAATTTCTGAGAAGGTTTAGGACTGCTGTTGCCATTTTTTGTTCTCCTTTGTTGATTAAATATCTGCACGGATTATGGTCAAGAAAGGATTTCCGGGATGCCGGAGAACCCGTAATCCCTGCTAATCGCTAATCCATGTAGATCAATCCTCCTCCGGCAAATTCTCAATCATCCACTCCGCCGGGTCTTTGTGGGCAGGAGCAGGTTCTGTCCGAATCAACTTTCCTGTGATAATTGGCATTCAGAAAAATACCTCCTTCGAGAATATTCGATTTGGTGTAATCTGCTGTCAGGCTGTAATCCGAGCCGCGGGATTTAGCAATCCGGCGGGAGCATAAGGCGACGGATTTATGAATTGGTGAGAGGCAGGGAGAAGTCCTTCTAAATCTCCGAACCCACCGGAATTCGGATTCCGACCGGAGGTCTGTCCAGTTTCTTATGCCTGACAAATGCCCTTGTAAAAGCTGCAAATTCCCCCTTTGCCGACATAAGCTGCCGGAATGTTCTCTTACAACTCTCCAGGTCTCTCTCATTTCCCTGGCTGAGAGCGATCAGCAGATTCCTGAAGTCCTGCATGATGATGTAAACATAGTAGTCATATCGCTTTTTTGCATAAAACATCCTGTCAAGCCCCACTGTTTCAATGGTGATCTGCCCCATAAGACTGCCATGTCTGGCCATGATAATGCCGTATTCCTCATAACTCGTATCACCTCCGGAAAAATCAAAACTGATGTGGTCTTCAGGATTGATTTCCGGGTCTGACGGATCAATAACGGCCGGCGTCTCTCGTGACGCTGTTTCAGGATAAAGTGTTTCAGATTCGCCGGAGGTGTCAGAAAGTATCACCGGGAATTTGTCGGATTTTTTCCCGTTACATTGCGCACATGACAACAGCAGGTTTTTCCATTCATTTTTCAGGTTCCTGAAAACCGACTTGGGACGAAAATGCTCCACAGCCTTGAGATGTCCTTCATCCGGGATTCGCTGCTCACAATAACAGCATTTCCCATGCTGCATTTCCCACAGTCTTTCAACAACCTCTTTCTTATTGTAGTGCATACCTTCGGAAGGTGAATCGGCCAGAACTTCGGGAGCAGAGGCGCGCTGAATTTTAATCATCTGATTTCTCCGAACACTTTTCGTTCCAGTTCATCAATCTCCTGCCTCATCTCCTGATACAGTTCGTTGCGGATGTCCGTTTCAACGGCGGTGCGTCCCTGACGTTTTAAGATCATTTTTAAAGCGGATTTGACGGCCTGATAGCGTTCCTCATCATCTTCGGTGCGCTGATCTCCTCTGCCAGCCAGTTTTGACGCCTCGGCCAGTACCCGCTCCACTTCCGGATCAGCGTCAGTCAGGTGATCAAAAGCCCGGGAAGCCAGCACCTGATCAATATTCAGCCCGATCAGCGTATCCAGCTCATTTTTTCCGACGGTACGATCCGGTTTCAATTCGAGATGAATCAGTTTGTCCCGATATGTTTTTAACGGCAGTTTTCCGACAGCGGAGGCAAGGAGCGGCGAGTGTGTGGTTGTGACGAACTGGACTTTGGGAAACTGCTCTCTGATTCGTGAAATGATATGCCGTTGCCATTTCGGATGCAGATGCTGTTCCAACTCGTCAAGTAGCACAATACCCCCGATCTCCTCATCACTGTCAAATCGCTCCGCATAGATCAGCCATCCGATGAAATCGAGAATCCAGTGGGTTGTGCTGCGATATCCGTCGCTTAACGCCTCAAAGGGCAGACGTCCCCACGGCCCCCGAATTTCAAAACCGGTTTTCGGATATGTGATTTCACAGTCGGCCGCGTCGAGCATCAGAATTTGCAGCAGTTTTTTTTCCAATTTTTTCCGCAGCCCGGGTTCCTGACGCAGGAGGATGAGTTCCGGGTTCTGCAGGGTGATCTGATGATTGAAAAGTCCCCGGACCGCATTTATCGGTTCGTATTTCTCATATCCCGCGTATGCCGGAGCGGAACGCTGAGGGCCGTATCCGCAGACAAAAATATCGGCCCTTGAAAACTGTCTTTCAGGCCTGATGAACTGTCGGATGATCTCCGGTTCATCCTCGGACGCCTTTATGATCGTCGTGGTGATCGTATGAGGAGTCTCATTCTTTTCCTGTTTCAGAGTAATCCTGATCTGACCTTCTCTTTTTCCCTTTCTGACAAAGTTCCCGGGCGCATCTTTCATCAGGGCGACGGCATCTCCCTCATGGCAAAGACCCAGAGCGACAGCCCTCAGCAGTGTTGTCTTGCCTGTCGCGTTATTCCCCAGAATCATTGTCCACTGTATCGGCGATTCATTCTCTGCAAGGGAAACAGAGAAGTTGTCAAAACATCGGATGTTTTTCAGTTCGATTTTTGTGATGTATGTGTGATTCATTTTCCGACCCACCATTCCCTTATTGTTTCCGACTCTGTGAATTGAAATTGCCGAGCAGCACTATTGAACTAAGATTCAACATCGTTTTCTCCTTATAAGTTATTTAATTTAAAACAGTTTTTCTGTCTTTGGCAGAAATTTAATTCGGCTCTCTGAGGATTTCCTCTGCCTTATTTTTTAGTTGAAGCTGCATGTTTCTTTTCCTCCTTATCTTAACCCACGGGATTGAGAGGTTCCGCTCAGAGCAGATATCTCTGATTATAACAGATTTAGGGGAAGCTCCGATCCAAGCCCCGTAGGGGCGGCATGTTTGTAGCACCTAAGCCCCGTCACAAGCCCCGTAGGGGCGACATGTTTGTAGCTCTGTTCGGGTAATGTTTTCCTTTTATGAACAATTCGTTTTCAACGACTGGCGTAATATGAATTCCGAAAAGCCGGTGCAGAATGTCCAGACGGCGAATGGCTGAAAAATTTATGAGAGGTGTCGAGTTTGAAATAATCATTTGCCGGCTCTCCATCTGGTAAGATTTTCCAGGTCTTTTTCATAATCCTCCACATCATATTGGCGGGAGATTCCCCGTTCACCGAGAAGATAATGGAAATCCGTTTTTTCCATTTCCGCCAGCCTGTGTGCGTTGGCAAAGGGAATCAGACCTTCCCTGTATAGTTGGAGAGCAAGTTCCTTTTTCAATTCGGTTTTCCATCGTCTTCTGGGAATTTTTACCGACATCATAATGTCTTCCGGGATCGGCACTGAGATCATTTTCATAATTTGTCTCTTTTATAAGTTTTATTCCGTGTTTCTGTCTGATCCGCACGGATTGCTGATGATAAGCAAGGATTCCGTCCCGGCTGCCGAAAAAATCCTTTCTTACACACAATCCGTGCAGATGTCTTTGGCAACGATTCAGAATTTCTGAGAAGGTTTCGGACTGCTGTTGTCATTTTTCAGTTCTCCTTTGCTGATTAAATATCTGCACGGATTATGTGTAAGAAGGATTTCCGGGATGCCGGAGAACCCGAAATCCCTGCTTACACATAATCCGTGTAGATTCGATGAGTCAGAATCTCACCTCTTCTTTCCGAACAGCTGTCTGATCAGTTCCTCCCGTGTTATCTGAAAATGTTCCGCCACATCTGACAGAATGGCTGACAGTGTTCCCACACGCAGAGGGTCATGTTGCGGAATCGTGATATGATGCTCTCCGTGTCTCCGGGTCGTCAGGCGGATATGGCTGCCGGTCTGACGGGTTATCCGGTATCCCAGACCTCTGAGACGTTTTGGCAGGCCGTGTCCTGAAATATTGCGGGGCAGTTTCATGCGGCAATCAGTTCCTCATGTATAAAATGCAGACGGATCATTCCGGGTCTGTCAGCCTTTTCAAAATGGCACTGCACCGCATCCCGAAGCTGACTGTGCAGGTCAGTCAGATCGTCAGCTTCTGTGTAAACGGACACACCGACCGCACGGGCAGTGTAACCGCCCTCGGGTGTCTCCTCGACGATAAAAGTTATTTCGTTCATGGTCTTACCTCCGAAAAAAGTCTGAATTCAAAAATAAAATCCTTTAATCAAGTCGTACCATCATCATTTTTCCTGTCTCTGAGCAATTCGTCCAGGTCTGATTCTTCGGGATCATCTTCCCTCCCAGATGCTCGAATGCATGCGGATAAGCAAAGGGATCAGTCTGTATCATCCGGATCAGATTCATTGCCTTTGATTTCAGATTATGCCGTTCCAATTTCACTGCGTCTCTGCCAGCCTGCTTTGTCAGTACAATTTTATACATTTGTTCATTCCCATCCGATGTCTTTCAGGGTTGCACAATCGTTGATGTCCTCTTTTCTGCCCTCGGCAATACTCTCCGTCATTCCCGGAATGCCTTCAAGATATTCAAAGCTTCGACAAACTCCGAATTTAACTGATTTGCCAATATGGTTCTCATTTTTTTCTCCTTTCCGCCAGCCAGGCAGAGGGATAAATCCCCCGGCTGAAAGTTCAAGTACGCTGAAGCGCACTATGGTAGCTGGCTTCAGCCTGCTTTCGCTATTCCATCAGATCCCAATCCGGCACATCTCTGCCCGGCACCTTATCCAGAATCAGCCTTACCTTTGTTTTCAGTTCGGATAATGACTTTTGCGAAAAACTCGGCTCAGGAGACGAGAGGGTCTCCAGACAGTCCAACTGAACTGTAAGCAAATAACTGATCAACTGATCTGTCGGCACAGCGTTGTGCTTTGCGGCCTGATCCAACCTTATTTTCAACGCTGACGGCATTTTGAATGTCACCATCTGAATTTCATTCATGTTTCATCCTCCATAAATTGCAGAACATCCCCGGCGTGACAACATCGAACCCGAATCCTTTCAGTTCGCCTTTAAAGTCCCTGATATTTGAAGTGACAAGATATTCGCTGTTGCTGGCAAAAGCGCATTCACAAAGCATATTATCGTTCTCATCAGGCAGATTCGGTCTGAGCAGAAAATAGATCAGATGCTTCTGGGCCAGCAGGACAAGCATATCCAAAACGTCCTCTATGTTCTCAGCAGACAAATTCAGTTTTGCCAGGATTTCTTTTCTGGTCAGCACGTCGTAGTATTCAAAATAAATCGGAGAAGATATTGCCAGCTTTATCCTTTCATCCGTAACCAGACGCAGAATATGATGAGACGCTCCCCGGTTGCTGTATAATGCTGAAAAAATTACATTTGTATCAATAGTTATGATCATGGCATATTGCTTTCATTTTCATTTCAGTCTCGGAAGTTATTTCGGGGCCCCGATGTTCCATCGCAACATCAGCAGACCGTAAAACGGGTCTTGGGGCTGAGCTTCTCCCCGGGGCTGCTGTCCGAAATCCAGCAGTGATGCGGGGATTGCCGTGTAATCATTCTGTCGGATTCCGGTTTCACTGTCGTTTTTCATTTTTTCCGCAAATTCTTTGGGTTGCATATTTTTCAGGTTTTCCCATTTTTCACTGAAAAATCGTTTACAACAGGTTTTTTGCAGAAATTTCAGCAGCAGAGATTTGCCCTTGCCGCCCTCTCCCTGAAAGAATAAAATTTTCTCCCGGGTCTGCTCATCATTCAGATATTCGGCAAACCGTCTGATGAACTCATCCCGGTCCGTGAAGTTCTGCAAGGCATGGTTGCCCTCAGTTATTGAAAGTTCCTCTGACATTCCTGTGTTCATAGAGATATCCTCTGATGTGAAATTAATTTTCTCCCGAATTTCTGACCGAATAGCATGACAGGGTATATTTTTCAATACTTTTCTGAAAGCACAAACCGAGGGATAAATCCCCCGGACTTCGGCGTGAGCTCAGTCAAACGCTGAAAGCGAAAGTACGCTGAAGCGCACTGTTTAGGCGGCTTCAGCCTGTCTGAAGCTCTCAGCCAGCAATTTATTCCGGGGCTTTTCTGAGGCAGAATTGTCGGATAAACGCGGCCATCTCCATATTCTGAGCGGTGAATTTTTACAGGCCGCATTGCCGATGACAAGGGCAGGGTGTTGTCCTGAAAACCCGAAAGACGGAAAAAATCAGTCCCCCTGTTGTGACCGCTATAAAAAAATTATCCTGATTTAACGGATTCAGGGGAGGCTGCAATTTTGAGCATGTCACGCCGATATCCCACACAAAGGCACAAAGGGCACAAAGAAAAAACACTGATTGGTCCGGGCTTTCCGGTCCGGAAGCCGGGCATGAATGCATCCGCCTTTTTGTTTTACATTGGGTTCACCATCCGTCCGTAAACAATTTGCAAAATTGTTTTACATTGGCTTCGCCGTCCGTCCGTAAACAATTTGCAAAATTGTTTTACATTGGCTTCGCCGTCCGTCCGCAATGTTTTGTCAGTCCCCGGCAGCAAATGTTTCGGACGGGGTTGCAAACCCCGTCCGGCAATCTTACCCCGTCCGGCAATCTTACCCCGTCCGGCAATCTTACCGTCCGGCAATCTTACCGTCCGGCAATCTTACCCCGTCCGGCAATCTTACCGTCTGGCAATCTTACCCCGTCCGGCAATCTTAGCTTGATGTATATGCCGTTTTGCCCCCCTGATTTACTCCCCCTGTTCCATTAATTTACTCTCTTTACCCCATATACAATCAATGCTGATATTCTCCACACCAGATTTTTCCTTATTAAATATACTTTTATATCAGAAGGTTATCTTCAGGCAAAATCCATGCCACTCTTCTTTTCGCAAGGTAGCATATTCCTGCCTCCCATGCTCTTCTGACTCATTGATTTACTCCTTCTGCTCCATCAATTTACTCTCTCCACCCCATTGACCGTTGAACCCAAAGCCTGTACTCTGCCTGCATTGATTTTGGCTGCAGATTTTTAACAATTTTAAGGGGAAAAAAAGGAGAAATTATATGTTTGGAAAATGTTTGGCGACAGCGGTCATGGTGTTCATCTGTTCTTCACATTTAACAGCTTCGGCAGAAGAAATATTCAGGGACCCTCCCTCCATGGCTTTTAGGGTTGGCGGCACGTTGACAATAAATCAAGAGCTGATAACGGATGTCTATGGCATGGGTTATGAGTTTACTGTAACCAGACGGGATGAGGACGGGACACAGTTCATTCTGGCAACGGAGACTGTTTCATTGGGTGATCCTGATGTGTATGCGACAGATATTCCGATTTATGACGAAAATAATCAGCCAGGCGGGGCAAAAATAGGCGACACAGCATTCATACATGTGTATAAGGATGGCTTGGAATTATCTCTTACATTACCGCCTGGCGGAGAAGTAACCATAGGGAACAGGGGGGAGGTAGAAGGAGTTGATCTTGAAGTGCGAAATCCGGTTTTATTTGTCAAACCGTATTTTGAGAAAGTTACCAGTCGTGGAGGAACACTGCGTATTGAAATTACGAAAGTAGGCAAAGATGACGTAAATTGGATAACTGAAACCGATGAGACATGGCTGACAATTATTGGCGGAACTCCTGGATTTAACAATGGGACGGTGATCGTCGAGTATGAGGGCAATATCGGTGATCCGCGAGATGCAGTGGTCACGATTTCAGAAACTGACACATCCGGTGAACGTAACTCGGCCACAGTATTCCCTCCAACTGTCGTGCTGAGACAGGAAGGGACTGTTGCTGATATTGATAACAGCGGAATGGTTGATTTGAAAGATGTCATATCAGCATTAAAAGTGCTGGCAGGAATGGATGTCACCGATGAGATGGTCCGGACGGACTATATTGCTTCGGGTGCTGATGTAAACAGGGACAACAGGATAGGGCTTGAAGAAGTGCTTTATGCTTTGCGGACGATTTCAGAAATATCTCATGTTCCGACTGAGGAAAATTAGGGAGAATTATCTATGGGCAGAAGATATTTTATCATAATCGCTATGTCATTTTTGTTTTTCCTGTGTTCAGGAGCATGGGCAGATCCGGGTGAGGCAGACCCGGATATAAACCTCTTCCCGCCTGACTTCAAAATCGTTGGAACACTGAAGGTAAATGATGATCAGATAGCAGGGAATGGTTCAGGCTATATCGTTGTCATAACCAAACCGAATGGCGATCACTTCTTTCCGGTAGCGGAGGATAAGGATGGTTTAGAATCTGATCTCTATAGGATAAATTTCTATACAAAAACAGATCAGCAGGATGGAGACACATCATCCGATATGGCGGTGATACATGTTTATAAAGAAATAACCGTCATGTCACCTCCTAGTGGAGGATTTGTTTTAAACACCCGCGGTCCCATTAAAGTGGTTGATGTTGAGGCGAGAGATTCTCTTACAAGATGTGGGGTAAAAGGGGATATCAATGATGACGACAAAATAGGACTTGAAGAGGCCATTCATGCTTTGCAGATGGTTTCAGGGATAAAATAATCCTGGTTCTAACGGTTTTTGTGGTTTCCGATATGATCCGCAGATGAACGCAGGCATACGCTCACTGCCTGTGCAGCCGGTCAAGCATCAGCGTTCATCTGCGGTTTGCAGGGATCATAGCTGTCTGAAATCTTATGCAGCCACAAAATCCGTTAGAATCAGAAACATCAAAGATTGAGAATTGAAGACAGAGGATTAAAGACATGGAGACGAGTATAAGGATGGGGGACACATCACTGACGTGTCCCCCGCTTTGCAATCCGTTATTCATTCAGGCTCACGCCGTCCTCTGCATTCTCATCCACACTGTATCCGGAAGAATTATACAACTGAATCATCCTCAACAGCTCACTCAGGCTGATGCGCCAATTCGCAGGCGCATAATCTGAATTGTGGGGAGCGCAGGAAGCATCGCCCTCTCCGACAGCATATCCGTCGGCCGCATCAGAATCACAGGAATAGGATCCGCCGTTGTAAAACTGGATCACGCGGAGCAGCTCGGAAAGACCGATTTTATAATCCTCAGGATTATAATCCCCGCTGTGATAGGTAGCTACAATAACGGCTTTTTCAAAAGCCCCCATATCAACAAACCCTTCCACAACACGGGGATTCCCGGCAAGGTCAGACGGAAGGGTTTCGTATGTGTCGCCGTCGCGGTCGAGGTCTGAAGCATCAGCAGGCAAAGCACTGACATCGCCTGCACCGATGGCAGGAGACCCGGACTGCAACCGCAGGTCTCCCTCATCTGCATTTATGAACAGCGGGTCGTCATCAATATTGCCCTGACCGTCCCGGCCGCCTTGTACGATGCTGTAGGAGATATCTGCCTCACTGCCGACTCTGACCTCACTGTTTTCGGAAACATCGTAAATCTGGTCCCCGCTTTCATCTGCAAGATTGTCCCACAGGATGCTGTTCACTACAACGGGGTTGCTGTTCGCTTCGTTGTAAAGCCCGCCGCCATATTCAGCGTCGTTGTTGACAAAAGTGGCATTGATGAGGACCGGACTGCTGTTCTCAAAGTTATACATCCCGCCGCCGTAATCTCCCGAGTTGGTGTCGAAAGTGACATTGACGAGCATCGGACTGCTCCTGTAATTAAACACGCCGGCACCGTCGCCGCCCATGTTGTTCCTGAAGATGACATTGGTTATCATGGGACAGGCATCCTCATTATACATTGCGCCGCCGCGATAGCCGGCATAGTTCTCAGAGAAAACAATATTGGCAAGCGAGGGGCTGCCGTCTTCAATGAACATTCCCGCACCGACCCGGTTCCGCCAACTGACATCTTCCGCATGTCCCCCGGTGATCGTGAAACCGTTCAAAACAGCGGTATCATCTGTGTTGCTGCCTGTGACGACATGAAAACAGTTTTCAGATTCTCCGTCTGATGTGATCACCTCGCCGCTGAGAATGGTGAGGTTGTCCTGACAGTTCCGCTCGTCCCGGACTTGCTCCGTACCGTCAAAGCCGCCGTAAACAGCCACGCCGCTTATGAGTTGGAAACTTGCTTCCCGGCTGCCTGTATGGGCTTTGCCAGATACATCATAATCCGGCGTGTAAGTCCCGGCTGCAACCCATATCTCATCCCCGGGCAGGGCAATCACCAGGGCACTTTGCAGTTCAGTGAAAGCATTGGCCCAGGAACTTCCCATGTCTGCCCCGGTCGCTCCCGCATCCACAAAGATGACCATGGAATGCGGCATGATGCAGGCTTCATAACTGATTTCACTCTCTCCGCTGCTGTAAACAGCCGAAACAGTATAGCAGTGTGTTGCCCACAGAGGAGCTTCTGTATCGGTATAGGCGGTTTCCGTTATCACTGCGTCACTGACCTTTGTTCCGTTCCGATAAACATTGTACCCCTGCACACCCTGGGCAGATACAGCGTTCCAGTTCAGGGTCACGATGCCGGCAGAGGTGGATGCCTCAGGAGTGGCAGGAATCGCGGGATCAAAAACCACCTGATCCACATAAGCCGTATCCACCCCGTCAAGCGTGTTTGTGTCTTTCTCATAAACCCACCTCAGCACCTGGGCGCCTGCTGGAATCTCCATTGATTCCTGTCGCCAGTCAACGTCTCCGGATATCTGGCCCAGAAGCTGGTCCCCGACATAAAGGCTGAGGAAATCCCAATTCTCTTCTGATGAAACCTTCCACATAAAGCGAATCCTGCCCGGGCCCGCGACGGTTGTGGAAAGCTCGGATATCTGGCTGTCGGTGATGCCGCCGCTCTGTGCCGCATCTGTGCCGTCATTGGTGGTGTCCTCCTGTCCGAACCATTCGAGGTCTCCTGAACTCGTCCACGTCAGGCCCGAGGAATCAAGCATTTCGTCGAGCGGCTTGGAAACCAGCTCAAAATCCTGCCGAACTGCTCCGAGTTCCGGGACCACAACCGTTTTCGTCTCTGAAAGATAGCCGTCCCTGGCGCCTGTCAGGCTCGGAGACCCTTCCGGGACATAAAGGAGATAGAATCCGTCATTCACATTCGGATCCTCGGGGACTGCCACGGTCGGCGCAATATGTCCCTGATCATCACTGACTGTTCCGTTGTTGAGGAATTCCGACGTACCTGACCTGTAAAGGTTTCCCAGCACCAGTCCGCCGGTATCAGGAGCTTTGCAGGGCACTGTCGCTGAATCATAGACCCTCACATCATCTATCTCCCACCACACTTCGTAAAAGGCGTTGTGATGATGAAAACGGATTCTGACATCGGACTGACCAGCTGCGTATTCAGAAATATCTGTCTGGGCTGTCATAGGTCCCTTATCGTCCTGCCCGGCCCGTTGCCAGACATTGGTCCACGTCACACCGCCATCGTTGCTGACATCCGCATCGGCAATATCAAGACCTTCATAAGTGTCAAAGTCGTATTTGAAGCTCAGGCTCACCTCGGTGAGAGCAGAACAGTCAATGGCAGGCGTTATCAGTTCCGTATCCACATCCACTTCACCTGCATTGTCGCTGTCTGAGACGGCAAAGCAGCCCATTCCTCCGGTCAGGTTGTTGCGTCCCCCGGGATCATCAAACTGCCATCCGCTCCCGGGATTGACAATGTCATTCAGGGTCCACCCCTGGGGAAGGGCGCAGTTGTCAAAAGATTCATGGAACAGGGCCTCAACCGAATACCCTGGAGCCTCACAGGTGGCATCGGAAGTCAAGGCAAAGTCTGCGCTGGTTTCCCCGGCTGCCACTGTCCGGGTTACGCCCTGATATCCGTCTGTCCAGGCGTTCACAGTGAATTCATAGTCCGTATCCGGCATATTCACGCTGTACTCGCCGGTCACGGGGTCTGTCCATGTCGCACCCAGTCCGTAAACCACCTCGGCAAAGAGGGGCCAGCCGGTATTGGCGTCTGTGACTTTTCCTGAAACCGTGCGGACACCGCTCTGAATATCAATATCCCATCCGTAAGTCGCGGTCGAGCCATTGGGATTGGTCACAGTGGCAGTCAGCGTTCCGGGAAGGAATGCGGTGTAATCATATGTCCATGTATTGTTATAGAACGGCCATGTATCATTATAATCAGGGTCTATGGGTGAATTTGCCGGTGTCATCTCCGCATCTGCGATGCTTACACCGTCACTGAGCGTCACGGAAACCGCATTTGCAGTCTGAATCTGAACCTTTACCACGTCTCCGGGAGTGTATGGTCCGGAGGGTGTCAGACTGGTGCCCGAGTAAGTCGGAGTTGCAAAATTCAGCGAGAAGCTGGACGTATCCTCACAGACGGCCCCTTCCGTGTCAAAACCCTTGGCAGTGACAACGACATCTGCGGCACCGCCGACCAGTCCTGTGAGTTCATAGCTCGCCTGTATTCCCGGCAGCGTCGTGGTCTTATTGTTATAAGTCACCTCCCAGGTTTCCACACCGGAGCCTTTCAGGGGGATCGTCACGCTTCCGTCTATTGTGACTGACGGAAGATCATCGCCGTTTACCGAGTTGTCAGGGCAGTTTGCAGAGTACATTTCAATCGTAAACGATTTGGCATCCTCACAGGGATTGCCCCCGGAATCAAAGCCCCGGGCTGTGACGGTGACATCTTTTACCCCTCTGACCAGACCTTCCATCCGGTGCATGGTTTTGTTTCCCGGGACATTATCGGTTTTCCCGTTGTAGGTGATATTCCATTTGGCCACATCCTCGCCGGCCAGGGGAATGAAAATGCTGCCGCCCACCATTCCCGGAAGGATGCTGCTGTTGGTGACAGCATTTATCGGACAGGCTGATTTCTCCAAGGCCACATCAAGCGATGTCTGCCCGGCAGAACTGACCTGAATATTCCCACGGGTTTCTGCTTTATATCCCGCAGCCCGGAAGGTCACTGTATAAATCCCGTCTGTAAGCATACGGTAATAATGGCCGAATGCCTCATTGCTTTTGTAAGGATGTCGGAAATGCGTCGCATTGACGAATCGGTCATCCATACCCTCCATTATGTCATCAATGCCGTGAATAACAATCTCAGCTTCCACAGGCTTGCCTGTCACCGCATCTGTGACATATCCGGTCAGGGTTGAATGCCAGGGTCTGTTCAGAAGAATCATTGCTGCTTCAAGATTATCTTTGCAGATATCACTGACCACATCGGCCGGCGGAATAAATTCTCTTGCCATTTCAACGGTGAAAGAAAATGACCCGTTCACACCATAAGCATAGTCATTATGATCACCCTGGGTCGGGTAAAGTCCCCAGCTCGGGGACGGGTCATAATGGCCATGGGGATATTCGGTGGTTCCGGCTTCATCAACAAATCCGGGAGTTGCCTTGCCCATAGTGACCGCCAGTTCCTCCAATGCGGCTCTGTCAGGTGCTATGAATCCGTCACCGCTGCCATAAGGATACAGCACCCATTCGCCATAAGTATGATAGCTGATTCCCGCCAAAAGATGATGGGAGTCCAGGAAGTTCTTCACAGCCTGATTTTCCGGCTCAGACCAGGGTTCCGGCCCGTGATATACAGATGAATCGGGATCATTTGAAGTTGAGATCGGGCCCCAGTCAAATCCGTAGTTTCTGTTGGGATCAACGCCGTCAGGTCCGAACCCCCCGTTGTCAGCATCATCAAACTGGCCGTTTCCGTTGTTGTCCCGGATATTCTTTCTCCACATATTCTCTATGTCGGATGTCACGATTTTGTGACCGTTCGGATTCATCAGCGGCACAAACCATATCTGGGTGTCGTTCACACGGTTTGTAATGGTCTCGTCTGTTCCGTAATTGTCCACAATGTGGTTCAGAAAAGTCATGACCATTTCCATGCTGATGGGTTCCCTGGAATGATGCTCTCCCATGTAATAGACCCCGGGTTCATCTTCTTCCTGATTCACATTGTCGGAAACTTTCATCGCCCATATTTCGTGATTGAAATTGGCGTAATCGGTGTCTCCGTTTTCAAAATAAATTTTTCCCCAACTGTCTCCGATGTCGTACAATTTGCAGATATCAGGGTGGTCAGCTTCAATTTGCTTAAGCTCTGCAAGCATCTGCTCGTAGTCCCGATATCCTTCAAGGACATCCCTCTGTTTTTTTTTAAGGTTGTTTTTCAACCGGTTTTCCGTTTGCGTGATGCGGACATCAAGCCCCCGGGAACGCAGCGTCCTGAACTCCGACACTGTCATCACAATATCGAGATAAACGCCCGGTCTGTAAGCAGCCACGTCGTAATCCGGCGCGGAAAATTCTTTTACGGTTTCCTCACTCGGCTTATCAAACCTC
>Ga0190283_1000783_pt1 | contig 15759 bp, 12 predicted proteins | sample 48691801_MG_FD_161669 | JGI IMG/M metagenome (GOLD analysis project Ga0190283, IMG submission 161669) | Hydrothermal vent microbial mat bacterial communities from Southern Trench, Guaymas Basin, Mexico - 4869-18-0-1_MG | ecosystem: Environmental > Aquatic > Marine > Hydrothermal vents >...
CAAGAGATACAGGATTCTGTGTTTCCTTTGGCTGGCGACCGGCAATCTCCGCTCTCACCTGTTCACACCAAGCTCTGAAAAAGCTCAGATCCTCAATCAGCCCCTGCTCATAATGGTCACTGATGGCAAAGGCGGCTTCAATGAAACTGGCATAACGCGGATCAAGAAAAATTTCTTCCAATGCAGCTAACATCTCGCCTTTTTCAACGTCACATTTACACTCGGCAATGAGACCGGACAGGGATATCTTCCGCTCTTTGAGACGCTTAAAAATATCCCGCTTTTTTACCAGTCCGTTTTGCTTGTAAATCGCTTCCTGAACCGCCTCATATACGGCTTTGGCAATCAGTTCTCCCAATTTTGAATGTCCGCCGGCATTCTCAATCTGTGTGCCGCTTCCTTCCACGACGATGATGTTGTCTGTCCCGGTTCCTGTGGCCTGATTCACCAAAGATGTGTAGCTGCTTCGGATGTCCATGTCATTGAGGGCTGCGGTTTTTGCCTCAGTAGCGGAAATGATCGCACGGGTCATGGCCCTGTTCGTCAGCTTCATATTGGTGAGGAGAATCATGTTGATGGTTCCGGGCTCGTAGAAATTTCCGCTGTCTTTTGACATTCTGACCGCATTGGATTTCACCCCGGCCGTCACCAGCGCGTAAACTTCCATGTCTCTGAAATTCTGCTTTTTTACGGACAGATTATCCATATCCGCACCCGTGAAAAGAATGCTGGTATTTTTTTCTTCAGATTTTTGCAATACCTTATATAAGTTGCTCCTTGAGTCTTTTAAGCTGATTTTATGATAGATTCCCCAGACCTGGGGCGGTGAGTAACAGTTCCCCACAAACGATATTCCCTCTCGGTATCCTTCCAGAGTGGAGACTGCCGCCATGGGCCTGTTTAACTCTATGAACAGTGTTTTATGAACAAAATCATAAAGATAGCTATGGATTATCTCAATATTCCTGACATAATCCAAATTCAGACGAAGGGGAACCGATTTTGTAATACGATCTTCGATGATCTGATTTGCTTTGTTTCCAAATTCATCCTCATAGATTCGTGAGCCAAGGCAGGAAACAAAATATCCCGCGCGGGTTGACGCTCTGCATGTCAGGTCGCATGGAAAGTAAAATATTTTGCCATTTTTTACTGCGTCAACATCCTTCCATCCGGGCTGACTGAAGAACTTTTTGGCGGTTTCTCTGTCGCCACCACATCCATAGACTATCTGCGGATTAAAATTTATCCATTCTTCTTTGGTAATTGTAACAACCTGCCCGTTTTTGCCCAGCTTGGGAGGAATCCCACCGGCAAGTCTGATATAATCATTTTGAAAGGAATCATCCCCGGGGGTCATTATTTTGTCTCTGCCCATCAGGCGGATGACTCTTTTTCTTTCAGGTTCAGGTATCTTTTTTATCTTGAGTTCAATGTGTTCAAGATATTCTTTTGTTTCACGGACAATCTGGGCGGCTTTGTCATCCCTGTCAAAAATCTTTCCTAACAAAAGAATATTCTGATAATTGTCAGAAACAGATGTTGCCTGGAGACAAATCACCTGACATTTATCTTTAAATCTTTCTTTTACTTTTTTATGAATGTCGGAAATAAAAATAATATCGGGCTGCATTTTTTCTATCCTTTCCAAAGAAGGGGAAAAGAATCCGCCCACAATCTCTTTCTCCGAGACTTCAGGAGGATAAGAGTCGTGATGTGTCACTGCTCTGACAGCATCTCCTGCCCCGATTCTGAAAATAATCTCTGTTATTCCCGGTACTATGGAAACAACACGTTCCGGTCTTTTGTCAATGCGGAGCTGGCTGCCCTGCGTATCTTTAAAATTAACAGGATAGGAAAATACAGCAGAGGCACTCCACAAAATGAACATGAGAATCAGCAATATCTTTTTCATCTGATTGAATTCAATCTCCTTTCTTTAAATTTCTACAGAAACAATTTGCGAATTGTTTCTGTAGAACAATTTTGTAAATTGTTTCTGCGAGCCCGTAGAATAATTTTGCAAATTGTTTCTGTAGAATAATTTTGCAAATTGTTTCTGTAGAACAATTTTGTAAATTGTTCCGGTCTGGATTTATCTTGACACGAGTTAGGCCCATTTGTTTACCCTAAAGTCAACAATGTACTTTTGGATATTTTTCTTTCTAATTCAGCAATGATATGTTCAAGTTCAATCTTGGCATCAGCTTGTAAACCAAGGCATATAGAGATACCATCAGCATCTGTGCTTAATCTGAATCCTAATTCTAAACGGAAAATATCGTTATTGTTTTCTAATGAATAGGAGTGGATATGCATAGAGTCTCCTATTCGGGCTGGATTATGTAAATGATCAAAATTGAATTCTCGACTCATATAATCAAGAAGATAATTTTGAACGATTAAAACAAGGTGCTTATTGAAATGTTCAAATGTTTCAATCTTGTGATGCAGCTGAACAAGAATTGTTTTTGCAGTCATCTTCCAATTCATACCAAATGATTTAGTTGAATGCGATTCACTGCTATTTGTTTCAACTCCCAAATCTGATAATAGCCGTTGACGTTCAGGCCATATTGTACCTGTTGTATCAAGCGTCTGGAATTCAATTGCTACAAAATCTTTAACTTTTCCCTTTTTAGCTGAGACTAAAAAATAATCTACGCTACCACCAGGGATTGAAATTTCAGAAACAATATGGAATTCATTTCCTGGTTCATGGAGGCTCAGTAAATGAAGACAATCTGTAAATACCTGTTTGCGCTCTAATAGCCTTTTAGGACAAATAATTATATCTTTTTCATCTTTACCATATCTTACTGTGCAAGTTCCAATAGAAATTTCAGGCTGACTTTTTCTGACTTTAAAGCATCTTGTATCAGTGAATACGCAATTCTGATCAGAAATGATCCCGTTCCAATTTTGCACATTGTCCGACTTTGCTGAATAGCCAAACAATTCCAATACGTTATTTGAACTCATAATTTCAAAGCATAGTCTTAAAATAAGTAATTGCAACGTGTTAAAGCAATGTTGATATATTCTTCTGATATGTCTATGCCAACCGATTTTCTATTTAAATTCATTGCTGCAAGCGTTGTAGTGCCTGTGCCAGTGAAAGGATCAAGCACAACTCCGTCTTTTGGACAAGTGGCAAGAATTGGAATTTTGCATAAGTCCTCCGGATAAGCAGCATAGTGTTTTTTTCTTTTTTGTGTGTCTTCAGGTATAATATCCCATACATCGCGTGGTTTGCTACCATTTGGATGATATTTAAGAAAATAAAAGCCTTTGTCTTTAAGCTCTTTTGCTCTGCCGGAAATTTTAACAGAGTCTGAGTGTGTAGTACGTTGCTGCTTGCGAATAATCATCCTGAAATCTGACAATTTCCCTTCACGAATATCCTTTAAAATTTCTTCAAGAGCGTTATAAGCATTCTTTTTTTCTTTTTCAGACAGTTCTGCCGAAAGTTCAATCTGACGTTTATAACGTACTCCGCTGACACCAGTTGCAGAAACAACAGCACCGTTTTTCACCATACTTTTTTTAGCTTTAGCTCTTATTGCATCTACATCATAGTAATAACCTTTCTCTTTTTTCACAAAGTGAAAAATATATTCATGAACATTCCCGAGTCTGTCTTTGGTATTGTCCAAGCCTCCCTTTACTTTATTCCAGATAACATCATTTCTGAGAATCCAGCCCTGTTGATCTATTAACTCCAAAGCAATTCTCCAAGGTATTCCCAATAATTTTTTTTTCTTATATGTATCTCCGATATTAAGCCAAAAAGATCCTGTTTTTTTTAAAACTCTCTTTACCTCCAGAAATATTTCAGACAAATTATTGATATATAATTTGTAATTTTCTTCTAAACCTATACCATTTACAGCATATTGTCTTTTCCCCCAATACGGCGGGCTTGTCATGCAACAATCTATTGATTCGCCTGATAATTCTTTTAGTATTTCGAGAGAATTACCTTGAATAAAAAGCGGTTTCACATACGGACTTTTCACATATTCAGCAAATTTATCTTTTGCATTTTTTTCAGTTATCAAAATTATTCTATCTCACTATTATATGGGCCTAACCAGTAATTAATTATACAGTTTCCGTATATCTTCCGGAAAAATATTATGCCCGCGGTGCCGGCATCATTTCTGGAACTGAACAATCCGTCCCCTCTTATACAATAGATAAAGAGGGGGACGGATTTACGAGTTGCTGTACTACATTTTTCCCTTAACCCCCTATAACCCATACATCAGGCTTGCTCTCCTGAAAACTGAATTATGATTCAGTTTTTATACCAGATTTACGGGCTTCCGGATAACGCCCTGAGATAAAATACGCCATCAGAAACCCAATGAAAAGCAGTGAGAATATACTTGCCTTATGTATAAAATCATGGCTCCCGTCAGTGGCCGTCCCGATAAAACAAGTGCCCCCGCCGCTGTCATCATCGTCATCAGAAGAACTGGTTTCAGGTTGCTGATTGTCATCAACTGTCACAAATGCCACTCTTTGCGGATTCAGCTCTGTGGAGACAATTTCATCAATTGAATCATCCGCCGTGTTAATGATAACGAGTTCGCCGTCTGTGGCGTTGCAGACCCACAGCATCCCGTTTTTATCAGCATAAGCCCCGGTTTCCATACCGGCAAGATTTTTATTGTCAAGATAGGCGATGGTCAGATCGTCCACATCTCCGGTGGAAGGATTAAAGGTGTAAAGCGAATTATCTTCCCATCCCGCGTATCCCACGAAATATCCTTTGGTGGGTGAGACAATGGCCATACCTGCGATGTTTCCATAAGGATGGTTATCATCATCACCGTCGTCTATTATCAGAGAGGTCTCATACGCGGAAGGACTGACGCTGACAATGCCTCCTGAATATATGGCATCCATCAGGTCCCCTGCACATTGCACATAAATGGTATTGTTTTCTTCCAGATACCGGATGGACTGGGGATTTTTCGCGGGAAGCGGAATACCATGCATCGTGTCATTCCCTTTTCCCGTAATGATTTCCGTGTCTGTTTCTGTATCAAAGACAGCCATCCACGCCTCATTTAAAACCCAGCTGCCGTAACCGCCGCTTCTGTCCTGACGCTGAAAGGTGATAAAAAGCTTTCCATCCGTAATCACCCCGCTGTGCATTTCAGGAACGCCGTCGGCATCATCATAAGCACTGAGATCAAGTTCTCCAATTTTAAATTCATCTTCTGTGGCCGCGGAAGGATTGATGATCCATGCCTTGGCTGAACCATAGCGGAGCAGATAAGCTTTCTCCTCGCTGACAAAAACCATGTCATGAGGGTTTGCGTCTTCATCAGCACCCAGCACGGAAAATTGCCAGATCGGCGTTTCCGGGGCATTGATGTCGAATTTTGTCAGATGATTCATCTGATAACGTCCGATACGGTAGAAAAAGTTTCCATAAGCCGCTATGCCAATGTCCGATTTTGTCGGCAGGAGGTTATTCTGAGCAACCCGGGGGCCGCCGACCGGATCAACCGTCACCACCGAATGTGCGCCGCTGCTATAGTCTGAAGCAGTGGTGACAACGACAGCCGTCTGCGTCACTTCTGACCACGCGGGTTGAACATTCATGAACACAAACCCGAGGACCGCCAGTACAGATATGGCCACAACCAATGATTTTTGCCTGAAAAACAATAGCCAATTCTTCATGAAATTCTCCTTTTAAAAGTTTAATAATTATATTTTACTGAAAAAAAATACGATCTCCCGGGCAGCGGATATCCGTTAAAATCTTCATAGTGATCATCCCCGAAATTTTTTGCCTCAAACGTCAGCAGAAATGATTTGAAAAGCCAGGATATTCCCGCGTTGACCTCTTCTTTGTCTTCCGCCTTTAACAGATTTGGAGTATCATAATAGCTGTTTTTTTCCACGATATATTCAGTATGTACCTTGACTCCTTTATATTTTGCTTCGATTCTCGCCAGATAAGATGTTTCAAACCGGCCCGGCAATTTTTTTCCGTCAGCATCTCCTTGTTCGCTCTGATTTTCTGTATCCAGCCTTATGGCATTTGCAATCAGCCGGAAGATGCCGAGAAAATCAAGTTTCAGTCCCGCCTCAATTCCTTTTATATAAGAGCTTGAGATGTTCATAGCCTTGCCAAATCCCTGGGCAGAGTAAACGCGGGTAATCAGATCATCCACATCACTTCTGAAATAAACCATGTTCAGAGAAAAGCGCTTCAGCCAGTCATGAGATGTCGTCCGAGTTATTTCAACGCCCGCATCGAAATTGATCCCTTTTTCAGCTTTTAATTCCTCATTCCCGTAAAAAAAGCCCCGGTCCCCGAACAGTTCAAAAAAAGAGGGTTCACGAACATATTTTGCCATATTGGTTTTGAAAGTGAGCCATTGCGTGGGACGATACCTGAGACCAAACTGAGGACTGAAATATGTTTCATCCCTTGATATTTCATCATCTTCTGATTCATCTCTGAGAAATATGCAGCGAAGTCCGGGGGTGAGCATCAGCTTTTCCTGAAACAGAAAAATGCTGTCCTGAAGCCTGATGGAAAAGGTGTTTCTGGATTTGTCATCTGTTTTCTCTTTACCGAGAATATTTTCAGATTCATAGATTTCATGCTGTCCGCCCAGCATGAGACTGACAGTATTGAATTCCGTGAGCCATTCCAGAAAGAAATCAGCCTCATAACGCGTGGTGATGTATTTGTTGTGCTGATTCCCTGAAAGCCCGATATGCCCGCCTCTGTCGTCATATATCTCCTCCTGGCGGAAGTAACTTATCCGGGTGCCTGTGTTGAAGTGACATAAGCCCAAATCATTTGCGGTGAGTTTCAGTGTGCTGATATTCCGGGTGGTATCAAGGGATGTTCTCGCCTGCCTGCTGTTTCTCCAGTTCGGCAGGCCCTGGTCCTTTGAAAACCACTGATTATGAAAATCAACCCGGACATTGTTTGTAAAATCATAGCCCAATTTGGCAAGAATATTTTTCTGGTCAAATTGTGCGTTGTTTCTGTCTTCCTGTATGTCATCCGATGTGTTCCATTCTGTGCTGTTGTCATTCAGAAATTCAAAATCATTATCTGCACTGAGATAATCCGCGGAGATCAGATAATCCCATTGCCCGGGTTTATGATTGATGAACGCGCCAAGAGTGCGGGCGTTGAATGAACCGTATCCTGCGCCTGCGCTGGTGTGCAAGCCTTTTTCCGCTCGCAGGGTTTTGATATTGATCACGCCGCCCACAGAGGCTTTGCCAAAATTGACAGGTGTTATGCCGCGATAAATTTCAACAGACGCAATATCTGAAAGGGAAATATTCGCCAGATTCACCCCTCCGCCGGAAGCCTCGTTAAGGGGGACGCCATCCATATAAATAACCACCTGCTCACTGGAAGAGCCGCGCAGAGAAACTGTGGAGAAACTGCCCAGTCCGCCGGACTGACGGATCTGGACACCAGCCTCTTTTTCAATGATTTCAGACAGATTCTCCATTTTTCCTTCAAACTGCTCTCTTTTGATGACAGAGAAAAAAGCAGGCGTTTGTTCGGTATCCACATCTCCGGTCTGAAAATCAGAATCCGATTTTTCAGCGGTCACGACCACCGCATCCAAAGTCACGGGTTTGCTGTCAGTCTGAGCGAAACCGTTGGCCATGTTTGTGAAAACAAAAGCAACGATAAGAAATAGAATGATATTTTGTTGTTTCATCTTTTTATTATAGCTACAGGGATTGTTTATAAGAAAAGGATAAAAGGATTCGCAGACAATCCTTATTCTTATAAACAATCCTTGTAGCGTTTTATTGTGGGTGTATCATCTGCAAGGTTCAGCGATAATCCTTAGCAGATGGCAAAAAAAAATCCCGAATCGAAATAAATTCGATTCGGGATGCCCCTTTTTTATCCTCGAAATCTTTGTGTCTGTCAACCTTCCGGGAAGATCAGACATTTTTTTTCAGGCAGGTCTTCTGACTCTCAGATCACTCTACTTGCCACACCTTCCCATCCGGTCACTGAACAGTGGTGTTTCGTGGCGTTCGTCCCTGATAACAGCGGCGGGTCCGTTCCCGACTTTCACGGGATTCCCTATTAAGCTATGATAGCACCTTATTTTTGTCTAAAATAGTGGATGTTAAACACGATGTCAATCAAAAAATGAAAAAAAATTACAGATAAATTTGGCAGCCTTTATTTTGCCTGAAAAGCAGATGATAAAAAGTTTGTAGTTCCGCCTTTAGGCGGTCTCTATGAATTTTTCGGGATTAAAAACTGTAAACCGATAAATGAAGGATAGCATAAATTTTATGCCATGAAAAATCAGAATCCGATTATCGGGATTTTCTCCACCCGGCAATGAATTTCAGGTACTGTTGCAATGGACTGTACGGGGGGTGGGGACTGTACGGGGGTCGGGCCACAGTAATCTATTGATATCAAAAGGATTGTCTGCTTATTTTGGCTTGAAACAGGGCCTATATCGCTCTTTTCGGGGTCAAAAAGGGCAATATGGAAAAAACTCAGAATCCTGTGACGCTCTTTCTGATGCCAAAAAGTGCGGCACAGGGAGACGTGTCAACGGAAACATGATATATGTTTTTTCCTTGTTTTCTGTGCTTTCACATAAAAATGATCATTTTTATTTGACTGTCAAGGATGGGTGTTTATATTCTTTAACAAGGTGTCGTTTTTAAATATATAACGATGAGGAACAGACATCTGATGATTTATATCTCAGGAGCGGTTGCTGTTGTGATATTGTTCTGTGTTCAGATAGCACTGGTTATAGCAGACTATGACAGGCTGAACCGGCTCAATCCGAACCGGGCAGTTTGAATCCGCGGGTTCGGATTTGTCAATCCGAACCGGGCAAATTGCGAACTCTCAATGAAAGGACAAAAAATGTATCTGCCTAAAATATATAAGACTTTTTCCGAGCAATTTCCGGAAATTGTGAAAGACTATCAGCAACTGGGCAAGTCCTGCCGTTCGGCAGGGCCTCTGGATGAAAAGTCGCAGGACCTTGTGAAGCTCGGCATTGCTGTCGGCACAAACTCCAGGGGTTCGGTAATGTCTCAGACCAGGAAAGCACTTGGTGAGGGTGCCTCACGGGAGGAAATTATCCATGTTGTTCTGCTCTCCCTGACGACGACCGGTTTCCCGAATATGATGGCGGCCATGGGATGGGTGAGTGAAGTTTTGGAGGAGAATAAATGAGTATGGAACTATCTGATATCCAAGTCTGCGGAAGATCAGTAAAAAAATGCCTGGCTGACATTGAGGCATTCCACGGATTCACGGCGCCCGGACTTGTATTGGGGGCGTTTATGGTGGACTGGGCCCAGGAGCTACTCGGAGATGATGTGGAGGCGGACGCTATTGTGGAGACGCACCACTGTCTTCCAGATGCCATACAAATCTTTACACCCTGCACTTTCGGCAACGGCTGGATGAAAGTGCTGGACTGGGACAAGTTTGCTTTAAGTCTGTATGACAAAAAGACACTGACCGGGTATCGGGTCTGGCTTGACCTGGAAAAGGCGCGCCAGTTTCCCAATCTTTACAACTGGTACATGCGTCTGGCTCCCAAAAAAGACCTTCCTCTGGAAGTCATGGTTGAAACAGTTGTCAATGCTAACAGAGATGCCTTGTCTTATGGCCCCATCCGCGTGACCCAGTTTCACGCGCCTCTGAAAAAAGGAAATACTGAGATATGCCCGGGATGCGGTGAAGCCTATCCCACGGCCCAGGGGACTCAGTGCCTGACATGCCAGGGGCAGGGATACTATGAATTGCAGCAATAAACCAATTTCTCGTTCCCAGGACTTCCGCCTGGGAACGCATTCCCCGAGGCTCTGCCTCATACATCATAACTGAATTCTATCAAAATCTATTGGAGATATCGGAATAATGGAACACGATGCAGATGTGATCATCATCGGCGCGGGGCATAACAGTCTAACTGCGGCTTTATATCTTCAGAAGGCCGGCCTCAGCGTGTTAATCATTGAACAGGCGAAAATTGCCGGAGGTGCGGCAAAGACTGCGGAAATTCTTGAACCGGGATTTAAACATGACCTTTTTGCGAGTAATATCGGCCTTTTCATGGGATCCCGGATTTATAATGATTTCAAGGAGGAGTTTCATCAGAACGGTTTTGACATTGTCGTGGGGGATCAGCCTTTTTCCAGTGTTTTTCCTGATGGGAAATGCGTCCGGGTTTACACTGACGGAGAAAAGACGCTCCGGGAATTCGAGCGTCACTCACACCATGATGCCAATGCCTGGAGTGAGATGATCTCCTATTTCCAAAAGGTCGCGCCGCATTTATTTCCGATACTTCAGTTGCCCATGCCCTCGCTAAAGCCCTTTGTTCATCTGTGGAAGATGTATCGGCAATGTGGCTCGCAAGAACTGCTGGAACTGATTCGGGTGCTGCTGATGTCGCCACGACAGTTTCTTGATGAACGCTTTGAGACCGATGAGGTCAAAGCTTTGTTGTCTCCCTGGGCCTTTCACTTGGGATTAAGCCCGGACTGCGCCGGCGGAGCCACTTTTTCATTTCTGGAATCGGCTGTTGACCATCTGAACGGTCTGGCCCTTTCAAAAGGCGGCGTGGGCAACATGATCAACGCCATGGTCCGGGCCATAGAAACCCGAGGCGGCCAATTCGTGCTGGGGCAGGCTGTGAGCGAGATCGTGGTAAAAAAAGGTACGGCTTGCGGGGTAAAAACCGCGGACGGAGTCACATACAACGCGAAAAAGGCAGTAATGGCAAATGTTACGCCTAAACAGTTCATTAAGCTGGTCAGCGAAAAGGAACTGCCGGAAAACTTCGTGGTCAAGTCCAAAAATTACCGGTTCGGTCCGGGGACTTTGATGATTCATTTCACCTTGGAACATGCCCTGGAATGGGAAGCTGCCGAGGACCTGGCTGATTCAGCATACGTCCATATCGCACCTTATATGTCGGATATCGCCGCCACCTACAGCCAAGTCGTGGAAGGATATCTGCCCGCGAGTCCGCTTCTCGTTGTGGCGCAGCAGTCCCGTCTTGATTCTGCCAGGGCACCTGAAGGGAAGCATGTGTTATGGGTCCAGGTTCGGGCTTTTCCGCACCGCCCCAGGGGGGACGCGTTGGGCGAGATAAAGATCGGGAACTGGAATGAGATGAAAGAACCGATACTTAACCGGATTATTGATAAAATCGGTCAGTTTGCTCCGAACATCAGGGAAATCGTCAGGAAAGCGGTTGTCTGGACTCCGCAGGATTTGGAAGATGAAAACCCCAACATCGTAGGCGGCGATATGGTCGGAGGCTCCCACCATCTGGACCAGAATTTTTTCTTCCGGCCCTTCAGCGGGTGGTCAAGGTATAAGACACCTGTTAAGCAATTGTATCTGACCGGGGCCTCGACTTGGCCGGGGGGCGGACTGAACGCCACATCAGGTCATCTGGCTGCGATGCAGTTGCTGAGGGAGAACTGAAAGGCATAAGTTCCAAGTTTATGTCACAATTTTCATACGAGTTTACATACACAAAAAAACTGAGAAAGTTTTCCCCTTTCACTTGGACTTTGGCAATTTCACGAAATGCCGCTTTCGGGAAAATCAGTGGCTGATGCCAGAGTCCGGGACAAATTATACGAACTCATGCCTGCACAAAGAGTGCATGACTTCGTGTATTTCCGGTCCGCCGGTCCGTCTCAGAGGGATTTCGCTGTTCTCTGAATTGCCGAAGTCCAGTTCATTATAAATTAAGGAGATAATGATGGAAGTAAACAAAATTGATCATATATGTATTGCTGTCAAAAATCTGGAAGAGGCGCGGAAAATTTGGGAACCCATATTTGGAAAATCCGAACCTGATGATGCCTATATTGATGAGCCTGAAAAGATTAAAGTGGCAAGATACATGGTGGGCGAAGTGGGCTTTGAACTGATGGAATCCACCACCCCGGACGGAGATGTTGCCAAGTTTATCGAAAAAAGAGGCGAAGGTGTCATGCTCGTCAGCCTCAATGTGGATAACACCCGTGAATCCATGGAAGAATTAAAGGAAAAAGACTATCCCTTCATCGGCGGGGCCAGACCTTTCCGTGACTGCGAATTTGCCTTTATACACCCTAAAAAAATGAACGGAGTCCTGCTTGAACTGATAGATTATAAGTGGGAAGAGTTAAAAAACAAACAAATTGCAGATATGCAAAATCCGGAGTGCAAAAATGGAGCGGAGTGAAACGGAGCGGAATTTTTGCATATCCGGCATCAAAGAGGAACAACTTTTTCATTGTGAGCCGCAGATGAACGCAGATGAACGCGGACGGCCTGCCTGTCGCGGACTCATCCGCGTTCATCCGTGCCCATCCGCGGTTTGTGAAAGTTGTTTTCCCAGAAAAAAATCCCGAAAAACTTTTGGCCGGTTACTTACATAGCTGGATTGGGCATAATTCAATGAAAAAATTAATTTATTATAAGGTACCTTTTAAAATGTCAGTTCTCAAATATTTTCAAAACCATCTGAAATACAGCTTTTATTAAAAATTGCGATTTCTCATATATTCTGCCACAAGTTTCAGAATGGTATCCAAATCCGTTTCCGGTTCAAAACCGACCGTCTTTTTTATTTTTTCAATTCCGGGAACCCTGCGCTGCATATCCTCAAAATCCTTTTCAAACGCTTCACTGTATGGAATCAGGTCAAGGGCTGATGCTGATCCGGTTTTTTCTATAATTTTTTTTGCAAGCTCCAGAATGCTGATCTCTTCTGTTCCACCGATGTTAAACACTTCACCCACCGCATCCTCATTTTCCATCAGCGACATCAGGGCCTTCACAACATCCCTGACATAGGTGAAGGTCCTTGTCTGTGTGCCATCCCCATAAATCGTTAACGGTTCATTTTTAAGAGCCTGGGTCACAAATCTGGGGATCACCATGCCGTAAGCCCCGGTTTGTCTGGGGCCTACTGTGTTAAACAGGCGGGTGATGATCACTTTAAGCCCCTTTGTCCGGTAATACGCAAGCGCGGTGAACTCATCCATGAGCTTTGAAGCTGCATAGCTCCATCTGGATTTGCTGGACGGCCCGTATATGAGATTGTCCGTTTCAATTAACGGCGCGTGCAGGTGTTTGCCATATACCTCCGAAGAGGATGCAATCAGAACCTTCTTTTTGAACTTTGCACAAAGCTCAAGCACTTTTTCGGTTCCCTGAATATTGATTTTGATTGATTCCAGAGGGTTTTCCAGAATGTAGCGGACCCCCACCGCTGCCGCAAGATGGAAAACAACATCACTGATGCCTGTCAGTTCAAGCATCAGATCATGATTAAAAATTGTGTCTGTATTTACGAAAAACCTGTCCCTGAAGCGTTCATCTTCCTGAAAAGCCTTTATGTTGTCCAATGACCCGGTGGAAAGATCATCAATAATATAAACTTCATCCCCTCTTTCCAGATATGCCTGGGCAAGATGGGAACCGATAAAGCCTGCGCCTCCTGTGATAAGGATCCTCATAATCCGCTCCTTGTTAAAAGTGAAAAGTTCAAAGTAATCTGCTGAAATTATTAAGCACCCCTGATAAAAACCTGTATCAGTAATTTCACTATGTTATAATAATTTATGACTGTCGGGTAATGATATAAAAAAATTATGCAGGGTGACATTTGTTGCGCTTCACCACTTTACATAAATGGCCAAAAAATATTTTATTTATATGACAAAAGCAACTTATGCAATTGAATTTTTCACTTTGATCTCTGTATGTTCCATAAGTGATACTGACACCTCGTTTTTAGTTTGACATACAGTCAAATTTTTGCCATACTTCTGACGATCAAGCTCGTTATCCATAATTTTTTGGCAACTGTTTCTGATTTGCAGAACAATTTGCAAAATTGTTCTGCGGCAAAAATAATTTGCAAAATTGTTCTGCGACAAAAACAATTTGTAAAATTGTTCCACAGCAAAATTGTTCTGCGGTAATAGGCTGAAACACTATGAAATTAAAAGCGGTAATATATGCCTGTGTGCTTTTTCTCTGGGCCTGCTGCGCGGGGGCTGAAGAAGACAACACTGCCCCGGAGTCAGATGCCGAGCGGACAGCAGCACAGCAGGTTGTAATCATTCCTGTTTCAGGCGAAGTCGGGCCGGCCATGGCCGCTTTTATTGAGCGGGCATTGGAAAAAGGGGAACAGCAGTATTCCAATGCCCTGTTTGTGCTTGAAATGGATACTTTCGGAGGGCGGGTGGATTCGGCCTTTCAGATTGTTGACACGCTGCTCAGTTTTTCCGGGGGAAAGACCCTTGCTTATGTTAAGAAAAAAGCAATATCAGCCGGCGCGCTCATTGCCCTCGCGTGCAATGAACTTGTTATGCAGCATAGCACCACCATCGGCGATTGCGCGCCCATTATGATTTCAAACGAGGGGCCGAAGATGCTGGGGGAAAAATTCCAGTCACCGCTCCGGGCAAAATTCCGCACCCTTGCAAAACGCAACGGTTATCCCCAAGCTTTGGCCGAGGCAATGGTCAGTTCGGACATCGTAATCTACAGCATGGAAAAAGATGACAAAGTACTTTACATGACCGCTGTCGAATATGAGGACCTCTCCGAAGAGGAGCAGGCAAAGATGCGCTCAAAAAAAACCGTGGTTGGAAAAGGCAAGCTGCTGACCATGGATGATCAGGAGGCCATAACACTCGGCTTTTCCAAAATGAGCATCGGATCTGTTGAAAAAATGCTTGAACAAAAGGGAATTTCCGATTATGAAATCATAAGGCTTGAGGAAAGCTGGTCCGAACAGTTGGTGCGTTTTATCACGACGATTGCGCCGATCCTGATGCTGATCGGTTTTGCGGGCCTGTATATTGAAATACAGACACCCGGATTCGGGGTTCCGGGGATTGCGGGCATCTTATGCCTCAGTCTGGTGTTTCTCGGGCAGCACATGGTGGGACTTGCAGATCATACAGAACTGCTTCTTGTCACGCTCGGTTTCGTACTTCTGGGAATTGAGATGTTCGTGTTGCCGGGATTCGGGGTTCCCGGTTTCGCCGGCATTGTCCTGATGGCCATAGGGATGATACTCTCGTTTCAGGATTTTGTCATTCCCAGCCCGGATCTGCCCTGGGAGGCGGAACTTCTTCAGAAAAATATTATCATCGTGCTGGGAAGTTTCATGGGGGCTGCGCTGCTGATCATTTTTTTCTTCCGTTTCGTACTTCCGAAAATTTCACAGGTGCTGCCCGGACCGTATCTTTCAGCGACCCTGGCTCAGTCCCATGTTGATTCCGATACCTCGATGAATGTTTCTGTGGGAGATACAGGTGTGGTGACAAAACCGCTGCGCCCTTCCGGCTGGGTCAGCATCGGACATGATATGCATGATGTGATTTCTGACGGAGAATTCATTGACAAAGGCCGGCTGGTTGTCATCACGGAAATTCATGCCAACCGGATCATGGTCACTTTAAAGACTTCCGAAGTTTCCGGAAGCCTGAAATATAAATAAGGAGTTTTTTTGCTGATGGACAGTCATTTCATTTTGCCGATAATATTGCAGGCTGTAGGTGTCGGTGTCATTATCGCAGAATTTATTCTTCCTTCCGGCGGTTTGCTGACGCTGACAGCAATCGGTGCGTTCTCCTATTCTGTTTTTTATATGTTCACTTATGTATCCACTGGCGCAGGGATGTATCTTATTGCAGGGGATGTGATTCTGATTCCTCTGGTCATTGTAGCCG
>Ga0190283_1000784_pt1 | contig 15753 bp, 15 predicted proteins | sample 48691801_MG_FD_161669 | JGI IMG/M metagenome (GOLD analysis project Ga0190283, IMG submission 161669) | Hydrothermal vent microbial mat bacterial communities from Southern Trench, Guaymas Basin, Mexico - 4869-18-0-1_MG | ecosystem: Environmental > Aquatic > Marine > Hydrothermal vents >...
CCGCAACTCCCTAAAGGGCACTCGCACGCAGGAAGGAGTTAGTCTGCAAAAGCCTCCTTGAGCTTTTAGCTCAGGCGTTTATCCCCAAGCACTTTGGGCTAACCATCAAAAACTTGATCATCGAGTTATTGAAAATTAACGTCGAACTCACGTTAGTACTGATGAGACGTGGTATCATTTTTGATCAACTGACGGGTGGTAAGCGTCGATATATTCTCTACTTGCTTTTGCAGCCGCCGTCATTTGGGGCAAGACTTTGTTTGCTATGGCGGGTGGCATTAACGAATAGTTGTGATTGACAGTCACATAGTCATTCACAGCGGTATGGAAATCAAAATCTTTGACTTCATCAATAAACATTGTCATGGCTTTGCCAGTGAGTCCTTTACGGCGACAAAGTTCAAAAGCCAGTCTGGATTCGTTGATTTGACCAATACATTCAAAGGGCGTGTGTTTCTCAAGCCCTAACATCTGTCTAAACCAAAGCTGATTTTCTGGCAAGTCAAATAGGTTGACTTGAAACATTTGATTGACCAATTCAACCGGCAAGTAAGCCATGTAGTTCAACCACACATAAGCACATTTTGCACACTTTTTACACCAAGGTTTAGTGAGATTACAAGAGTGGGTGAACGGCACACTGTCTAAATCTTGCCTAAGCATGTTGAAAATAACGACATCATTGATTAGGGCTTAGTATGAAATAAGATAAGAGATATCTGTTGAGGAAAAACATATTCTTGCTCTACAATAAATGACTTTAAAAAAGCCCTCATTCCTTCATTGTCAAACCAAAAGTTCAAGGGTAAGCAAGGCTCATAGGCACTTTTGCCTAAGTAGGTTGTTAATACATGTTGATCTTCAACATGAATCTGATGATGGAAATTGAATTTCTTGACTTTAAAGGGAATACCTAATGATTGCATGGCCGCAGTTATATCATCACCATTTACCCACTCTGGTATTTCTTTTCCATAGAGGTGGATAAATTGGCGATAAAAAGAACAATAAAATGAGCTTGGATCCGCAATGAAAATAATGCCAGTGCCATTTCTTTTTAGGCCATGACAAAGTTTTGCCAAAGACATTTTCAGTACATCTTTATTGGCATTATAGAGTGAATGGATTGACCAAATCACATTATATTCCTCTTGAGGGACAACAGCATCCTCAAGTGTGCTATGATAAAGTTTTCTGACAAAATAAGGTGGATTGTTGTTGATTTTTACCCATTGTTGTAAGCAAAAATCAGAAGGATCAAGTATATCATACGTGATATGGTGCTGCGGATTTAAATGAGGCACCAATAATTCTGGAAAATATCTAACAGCGTTACATTCTGCCCAAACAAATTATCCCAATCAAATTCATCAAGCAGGCATTCGTAATCTATGTTGACGATCTTGAACCAAGCATCTAAGTCAACCTTTCCACTGTAAATTTGTTGATTTCTGTTTTGTGTGTTTATCGTATCCATAATATTAATAAATAACTTTGATAATGGTGCCTCTTGCAAAATGAATTAAGGGAAAAGAAGTTTCCAAAAATAACGTCAACTTTTATTTATAACAGTACTCACAATATCATGTCCACACCTATGTTATATCCTCTGGAAAAATCCTACTTTAGTGCTTCTTATTCAACATTTGTACAAGCAACCAATCATTGGGAAAACCTCTTTGAATGGTTTACAAAAAAAGCATTAGCGCTGGCTATTCACAATCCCCTGAGTGTTCTGAGTGTTGGTTCTGGAACTGGTATTCTTGACAAAAGACTTATTCCGCTGTTCCAATCGCAGGTTTCGCAAATACGTTATGTCGGCATTGATCCCAGCGAGCCTCGATGTGCCATCTTTGAGGAACACGCTAAAGCACTACGCAGTGAAAACGTTAGTATTAGCATACAGGCTACCCAATTTGAAAGTTATGAAACAGATCAGCAATTTTATCTGGTTCTCATGGTACATGCACTCTATCACTTTCCCAGCCCTGAGATTCCCATCCTGACTTCGTATAACTTGCTAACACAAAAGGGAAAAGGAGTTATTGTTATTGCACCACCAGATAATGAGTTTAGTTTGTTTCCCTGCAAACTATATCCTTCTACGAGAGAATACCAACCTTGTGTTAACCCAACCGTAGAAAGCATCCTTTGCGAAAAAAAATCCCTTATGAAAATTTTTCTATCTCGGCACAAATTGACGTGACAGAATGTTTTATTCAAGGGAGTGAACTTGGGGAACAACTGTTGAGTTTCATCCTCCATTATGATACACGAAAAATGCCAATATCACAGAAAAGAGAAATGACTGACTATTTAGCATCAATGTCGTACCAAGAAAATGGAAAGCGATACGTTTCAAACCCAGCAGATATATACGTTATGCAAAAAACTTTTTGACTGGACAGAGTTTTCTCTTTGCAATGGCATCGTGGGTGGCTGTATTTCAGGCTTTCGATACGGCTATCCGCATAAGCCGGAATTCTTTTATAGAGATTAGCATATGTAGAGTGGACAACAACACGTTGCCCACCCTACAACAGAACATTTTTTCAAAAATGAATGGCAAGTGATCTATCACAAATATTTTTTGGCAATACCGCTTTCATTCGGCAGAAAGGCCGCTTTTCAGGAATAAAAATCAATAACTTAGATTCGATTACTGCTTTGCGCTATTGGCTTTTTTATTTTTAATAAGGGTTTCATTGCATTACCAATACCAATGAATCCAAACACATTGCCGATAAAAATGACATTTAAAAGTCCAAAGTGCAACAAGAAAATACCGCTTAGATTGATGACGCTAGGTACAGCTATTGCCATAACACTGTTACGCAAATTTTTCCCCAAATCTTTTGAAATATCAAAAAGATCACACAAGCGAGATAAGCTACCATCCATTAATACCACTTGCGCCATATCGGTGGCAATGGACGAAGCCCCACCCAAAGAAACGGAAACATTTGCCTTTTTTAAAGCAATCGCATCATTGATACCATCTCCCACAAAACACACCGATTTACCCTGTTTCTGTAGTCGTTCGACAATATCAGCCTTTTTTTCGGGAAGAATATCGTGGAAGTAACTATCCAAATTCAACTCTTCGGCCAATTTTTGTGTCGGTTGCTGATGATCGCCTGACACAATAGCAATATGTTTAATACCACGCTGACGTAGGCCTTTTATAACCTGTTTGACTTCTGGGCGCACCGACGCTTGCATCGATATCGCGCCGACGAGGCGATCATTGATTGCCACCATCACCAATGAATGGCCTTCGCTATGAGAATGCGCTATGGCTTCAGCCATGGCTTCAGGAATAGCGATCCGTTCCATTGTCATAAAACGAATACTACCTACGCGGATGAGTCGGTTTTCAAGCGTGACCGTAATACCATAACCCATTTGGTATTGAGCGTCTTCTATGTCCGGCAAGGTGAGATTAGATGCCTTGGCTTTTTTGAGGATGGCCCTCCCGATGGGATGGGCGAGTTTATACTCCGCCGCGGCCGCGTATCTTAACACTTCGGCTTTTCCGTAGTTATCACAAATAATCACTTGCCCAACTTCCGGTTCTTCTTGGGTTAAAGTGCCTGTTTTATCGAACAGTACCGTATCGACTTCCGTGAGATACTCAATGGCGCGTCCATCTTTTACCAGAATACCTTTATGAGCGGCGAGGTTCAGATGATTCAGCGTTCCAAGTGAGGCATACATTCTAATAACAGGTCCAAAGTTACAGTATAAAACTGCTGCTGTACTATAAGGGCCAAGCAAAGGTAAAGCTAATAGGCCGGCACCCAGAATCGGCTTAACACTTTTATCTGCTAACGCTTCTCCCTTTGACTGGACTTTGGTTTTGAAATATGCCGATTGAGTTAAGAATTGACCAATTTTAGCCACGGTGGTTTGTTCCCCAGTTTTTTCGACTTTCACGTATATTTTGCCGCTGATGAGGAGGGTTGACGCAAATACTTGATCACTGATACCTTTTTCCGCCGGTTGCGATTCTCCCGTCAAGGCATGTTGGTCAATCATCGCCATCCCTTCTGTGATCATACCATCAATCGGCACCACTTCGCCGGTATTCACCACCACAATCTCATTAACTTTGAGTTCTGACAGCGGCATTTTTATTTCGACGTTCTCTTTTAGCACCCAGACGGAATTGGGTTGCTGCACAAAAATATTGGTGAGCATTTTTTTAGAATGATCTTCCGTTTTGGCGAGAATTTTGCGGCCCAAATAAAAAAACCAAACGGCCATAGCCGCGGCAAAATATTGACCTTGGCTTAGTGCCAGTGTAATGAGCATAGCGTCAAGCACATAGCCATTAATTCTCCGCTCTTGGACAAGTGATTTTTCAGCTTCCCTCAGTACTGGGAAGGCAATGTAGGCATAAAGGGCTGCATTAAACAGGCTCAGAGAAGGGAAAAAAAAATTGTCTGGCTGCCGCGACACCGACTGAAACGGTACTCAGTTTTAGATAACGATCAAACTGCTTTTCGGTTGGGCCGTGCATGTTCCGTTCATTTAGGGCCATCTGCTGAGAGACTTTAACTGAAAGGGATTTATTTTTCGCACTTTTTTCCAGAATATTTTTGCGATATTTTTCAATCAGTCTTACACCAAAATAGGCACCGAGCAGGATGCCACCGTCTAATAAAAACATAGCACATAAGCGAATTAAGGGTTAAATTGAATCTCATAAATTCAACTGAAGTGGAAAACGCGCTTTGACGCGCTTTGACGCGCTTTGACGCAAGAGATATTTTAGGGTTATTTAGACTACTTGGTTTAGGGGCCATAAAATGTTACGTCGGCAAAAGTACAGCGAAGCGAAACTTTTGCCGACGTGAATGGTTTCAAATTGAGTTATGGCCCCCAATTGCACCTCATTAGCCATGCTTTTTATAGGTGTTTTATTACAACGAGTCCTTATAACGTCTCGATTGAATGGGCTATAAATGCGAATTAAGAATGAAAAATTAAAAATGTCGAATGAACATTTCAGGCTAAAGTTTTTCTCCGAAAAACTTTAGCCTGAAAGCCTAAAAAAGACTTATAAAATCACTTTCAATCAAGACGTTTTTATAAGTCATTGAAAATAACAATTCAATCGCTTTATTCCGTTAATCCCTGTACTAGATACTGTAACGTTTTAGCGATTGTCCTTTTTCTACTTACAGGGCAAAAACCGTACTGTCGTTTCCATTTCCACTAAAACTTCTTTAACGGCTTTGACAACATAGTCAATATCCATTTCCGTTGTTTGGGCAGAAAGAGAAAATCTCACGGCACAATGAGCATCTTCAGTGCTCAGTCCCATAGCGAGCAAAGCATGGGAGGGTTCTGGCGAACCGGCTTTGCAAGCTGAACCGGATGACAGCATAACACCCTTTTGATCCAATGCCACAACCAAAGATTCGCCTCGTAATGTGGGTAAGGTTAGATTAAGCGTGTTGGGTAGGCGTTTTTCAGGATGACCATTTAACCGGGCTTGTGGTATCAGTTGCAACATTTCTGTGTGTAATTTCTCCCGTAACTGTGCCACTTTTTCCATTTGGCTAATTTCTTTTAAAGCGATTTCAGCAGCTTTGCCTATACCGACAATTGCTGGCACGTTTTCCGTACCGGCACGCAAGCCCATTTCCTGTTTGCCACCATGTACTAACGATTCGAGTTTGATGCCCTTTTGTACAAATAGGACACCAACGCCTTTAGGCCCCTGAAATTTATGGCCCGATAAGGTGAGTAAATCAACCCCTAATTCATTGACATTAATATCGATTTTCCCGGCGGCTTGCACCGCATCGCAATGAAATAATACACTACGCGCTTTGCTTATCGCGGCCAATTCTTTGATCGGTAAGACAGTTCCTACTTCGTTGTTAGCTAACATGATAGAAACGAGGATGGTATCCTCCCTAATTGCGGTTTCAAGTTGCTTGGGATCAAGCCAACCTTGTTTATCCACTGTTAAGTAAGTGACTTGATAACCGAGCTTTTCCAGAAAGCGACAACTATTCAAGATAGCCGGATGTTCTACCGCCGTGGTAATAATGTGTTTACCTTTGTCAGCGTAAGCAAACGCCACGCCTTTGATAGCGAGGTTGTCCGCTTCTGAACCGCCGCCGGTGAATAAAATTCGACGGGGACGACAATGGATCAATTGGGCGACTTGGCGACGCGCCGTCTCAATACCCTCACGCGCTTTACGTCCTAATTCATGGAGACTGGATGGATTGCCAGGGCGCGTATCTAGGTAAGGCAACATTGCTTCACGTACTTCGGGTGCCAGCCCAGTGGTGGCATTGTTGTCTAGGTAAATCCGTTGTTCCGGCTTGACTTGAACGGGGGTTATCGGAATAGCACCGCAACTATCCTCAGTCTTCGCTACCCTAACTTCACCCGTGCCTTCTTCTACTTTAACAACATCACACAATAGACATTTATAAACGGGAAAGCCCGATATTTCATCATAATTGCTGAGATCAGTCAATAGATTGACATTAGATTCTTGCCAAGCTTTGGGGCCGTTAGGGCCGCCGCCTCCCATATTGGCTTCGATAGCCCCTTGGACAATATTATCCGTGACTCGTGCCCGAAAACGCACACGGCCACGTAGTGTACGTACTTCTACTCTATCGCCAGTGCGAATTTGACGGGCCGCTGCATCGGTGGTATTGATATCGACATGGGGTTCCGGATTATCCTTTAATAATCCCTCTATCCCGTGATGCTGGGAACGAAAATCGGTTTGGGGCCGCGCCCCGGAGTTGAACACCAGCGGAAATTGCTTTGCCAGTGCCGGGTTGGCAATGGGGCCTTCCTTGGGTTCCGTGTATTTTGGTAAGGGTTCGTAACTGTAATCTTCCAAAATGGTGGACAAAATCTCGAATTTTCCCGTCGGTGTGTCAAAACCGGGTTTTCCATCTGGGCGACAACTGCCTTTTTCCCATTTTTTGTATGCCATCATCGGGGTTGGCATCTTCACCCAGCCACCAGCCTCCCGCACTTGTTCCAGCGTAAAGCCTGAACCTTCTAAAACCTGGTTAAGAACAGCCTCCTCCGTTTGGGGGTAAAGGTGACCATATCCCAGGCGATCCGCTAGATTCGCCATGATGAGATAATCGCTACGTGCTTCGCCCACCGGTTCGATCATCTTTTCGCGGAGTCGGAAGATAGAACCATAACTCATATAAAAATCGATTTCAAACATCGTTGTGGCGGGCAGAACAATATCGGCATATTTGGCATCGGCAGTCAACTGGCGATCAATACTGACGATAAAATCCCGTTTAGCCAGTGCTTCTTCCCACCGCTGACTTTCCGGCCATGAAGTCAATAAAGAAGCCCCATGAATAATAAGGCCTTTGAGCGGATACGGTTCTCCGTTGAGTACGGAATCGACTAAGCCGATGGCATGAGATTCTTCACGGTAGTGAGTATAAAGCGGAAAACGGTCACGAGCAATGGCGCGATCAACATTAGGGTTTTCAATATTACCGCTACGATTGATAGGAAAATGATTACCCAAACCGGAAAAACACAGCCCACCGGGGACATCCAGTTGCCCTGCCAGTGCCCAGATAGTGAAGACGGCGCGGATTGCTTGAAGTCCACTATTAGAGTATTCTAAGCCGGTGTACATCACCGGGGCAACGCCAGTTGTATTGCTGATCTGGTGTGCCAGTTTGTGAATGGTATTGGCGGGTACGCCAGTGATAGTCTCGACTACCTCAGGGCGAAAATGTTGGACATAAGTACACAACTCATCGAAACCATGCGTCCATTGTTCAACGAAAGCTTCATCATAAAGCTCTTCGTCGATCATCACTTCAAGTATGCTCAGGGCTAAGGCACCATCAGTCCCCGGCCGGATTGGGAGCCATTGAGCATTAGTCCGTTCAGCAGTTTCGGTGCGGCGCGGATCAATTACGATAATTTGTGCGCCTCGTTTGGCGGCGGCTTCAAGACGGTGCATGTCTAACGGCGGAGAATCGGTTGCCGGATTCGCTCCCCATACGACCAGCAAATCGGCATTTTCTATATCAGAAAAGGTATTAACCCACATACGTCCAAAGGTGACGTGAGGGGCTATCATGGCAAACGATACGTAACATAATGCCCCAACGCCCATCGTATTGGGTGAACCAAAAGGGAATAGAACACTAGAAGCTGATGAAGGTGCCACGCCTTTGGGCTGAAATATGTCGCAGAGTGATGCTTTAACGACTTGTTATCCTGAGTGACAACCGACCGTAACGACTTGGAGAAGCGCAGGAAAGGCGGAACGTCTCAGCAGGATAACGCCCAAGCTCAGCGGTGCTGCCACAAAGCTTACCGCGAAGCGTCGCTGAACTTCCCTGCATCCACTGGAGCGCAAAGTTAGGCGCGTAAAAGCTTATCTTTACATCTTTTTGGTTCTGGATAATCAATCTCAGAGTCAACATAATAGATTTCTAAATTTTTATCATTTTTATGTTCTTCAAGCAAACACTTGAAATGGCCCTCATTACTTGAGAAAATTTCCCAATAAATACCATCCCAGTTTGAAAGGAAACAATCTATGTTTTCATCATGATTAGTTTCCTATGTAGAAAATTTTTCCCAGTCCCTTTTTTTGGGCTCATTTTTTATAACTGTTAGAAGATTTCCTTCAAACTCATCAATTGATTTTCCGCAAATATTTAAAATTTTAGCAGAAAAAACATAATAAAATTCATTATCTTGAATGATGTAAGGCTTGTATTTTTGATGTTCGTTATGTTCAACATCATATGGAATTAGCATCTCATCAGTTAGTATGAGCTTTCCTGAAAGTGCCTCATACAATGGGCGAAATATGTAATCGAAATCTGAACGTCCTTTTTCAATCTCGCCATGGTAGAAAAATAATAATCCATTAACTGCCTTTGAGGCAACGGAAGATCGATAAAAGCGCAATCCCTTCATATTATTTTGCATAATGCACGCTGTTAAGCGGCACTTTTCGAGGACGTAAATTGGTAGCGAGAACGCCTTGTTATCCTGAGTGACAGCCGACCGTGGTGACTTGGAAGCGCAGAGCATTTCATCAGGATAACAAAAATATTTAAAAAAAGGGTACTGACCCCTTTTCTATTTTCTCCATACACCATCAATTACATTAAGTAAAGATCATACTCAAAGTTAGGTAGTGGTGCAGAAAGTAGTGGTTAATAATTAAAAATTAATCCCACTACTTTGTGCATCACTACCCAAAGTTAGAACTTATACTTTTGAATCATGGCAATATGGAGCATAGATTCACTTCTTTCAGGAAGCAATTCATAATCCTTACTTAATCCTTCGGAACTGCCCCAAGCATCCAAAAGTACGTGTTACCTCTCTTCGGAAAAAGTGTCTCTAAACAAACGCTCCATCCGCTCCATCTTTTCGGCAAAAGTTATTTTTTTAACAGAAAAATAATTTCTAGCCAAAAGGTTTAAAAACTCCTGATGATCTACCTGTACAGGATTAAAAATTTGATTTTCAATAATAAAATCAGAATATCTCTTAAGCATACGCCAAATAAGATCATTAGAATTTTCATCTAGCAGATCTAGATTTACATAGACAACGCTTCTGCGACCCATAACCAATGTTATAATCCAATCCATTTCATTAATATAACTCTGCACCTCGCCAGAATTTTCCGGAGAAAGGTGAAACACCTTCTGACAAAGTCGTAACAAAATTTCTTCTGCACTTGTTGTACCCTCGTCCTCACTATCGGAATCGAAAAACAACTGATGTTCATCATGTCCAATAATTTCAGCTATAGCAGCTTTGTCTTTAGACAAGATGCTAAAAATAGTAATCACGTCTGGTTTCATTATTGTCTCCAATATGATAACGATGAGAACGTCTAGAGAGCTGGTTGATTGACAAAAGTTCCGCCAAATTGACGCGGATGCCCCAAACAAAGCCGGGGTCAGGCCTAGGCTGTCGAAATGCTAATTTGCCTGAAATTTTTTTGTGCTTTAACTTATTTAATAATAGCTGATTAAATATAATGAGTTAGATTGAGTTCAGGCGGTCTAAAACGGGGGTATTTGAGTCTCAAAAGAGCCGTTATTTTTTTAGAAATCTAATGGCCTCATAATTTATATAACTGATTGATTTTATGTCGAGGACCTCTTTTTCAAGAGTCGTCTAGACAATATTGATATGATTTATATTGTATTTTTATTTCGACAGCCTAGGTCAGGCCTCCCATTGCATAAATTCTGACCCCCAATTCGTGTCAAATCCGTGGAAATTGGCATGGTAATGTGCAATGGGAGGCCTGACCCCGTGCTTTTAACACATCTCAAAGTTAGAAGTTATACTAGATTTTTTTAACAGAAAAATAATTTCTAGCCAAAAGGTTTAAAAACTCTTGATGATCTACCGCTACATTTTTAACATGCTGATTTTCTAAAATAAAAATAGAATATCTCTTAAGTATATCCCAAATAAGATCATTAGAATCTTCATCTAGCAGGTCTATATTTACATAGACAAAGTTTCTGTAATTCAGAACCAATGTTATAATCCATTTCATTTCATGAATATAAGTCTGCACCTCGCAAGAATTTTCCGAAGAAAGGCGAAACACATCCTGACAAAGTCGTAACAAAATTTCTTCCGCACTTTCTGTGCCCTCATCCTCACTATCGGAATCGAAAAACAACAGATGTTCATCATGTCGAATAATTTCAGCTATAGCAGCTTTGTCTTTAGACAAGATGCTAAGAATAGTAATCACGTCTTGTTTCATTATTGTCTCCAACTTCTGTTTTCCGGGATTCCATAGTTCATCTATTACCATTCATTTTTTCAATATCATCAGGTGTAATGTAGCCGCTACCATGTTATAGTGGCGAGAGTATTGAAGTTTCCAGCAAGTTGTTAATTTTGTAATCAAGCTTATCTTTCAATTTTACAGGTAAACTATTAGCAATTTTTAAAATATTTGCTCGAATACATTCAGAATGAGGTCTTTCTTTTTTATCACATTCAATCAAGTAATTTTTCGCTTGGGTGTTTAGCCAATAAACATCCTGCATTGAATAATTACAGTTACATACCAATGGTGGAATGTTATGAACCCGTTCTAACTCTGGATATAAGTTTAGTTTAAATACCCTATCGACAACTCCCCAAGTCTGCACGTTCCTGGCATAGGGAAGCACTAACGCTAGTATATCCAGATAATATTTTTGTCTCTCTTCTAACATAAAACAACACCCGTTATCTTGTCATTTTATAGGTTTTAATATTTGAAGGCAGTGAAGACTAACGGCCTTTTGCTAACAAAGACATCACATACGAAGTATTTCTTGTTTCCTCTGCCACTTTTAAGGCGGCCGCCATTCGATGATTCCCTTCACTAATCACATAACGATTCCCCGATTTATAGCCTCCTATTGCAATAAAAGGGGTCAGTACCCTTTTTTCAGGATAAAAGTGAATAAACAAAAGAGGTTAGAACCATTTCTTAGTTATGATGCAAATAATGACCGTTTATTGATAGCAAATTTCTTAGCTAAAAAGGTTACTGCCCCCTTTTTCTTGACCCCTTTTCTTCTTTTCTCTAAAAAGGGTACTGACCCCTTTTACTCCAGAAGCACAGATTGTCAAGGCATGATTTTTGCTTGATTATGCTTATAATATAACTTATTTATAATAAATGCTTTTTCTTAACTTAATGGCAGTGCAGTGGCGCGGCGGAGCCGTGTCCGCTGCAGCATCTTGTTAGCGAGGGGTGATTGATGAAATGGCATCCCTGCATGCTTGTGCGAAATAATCGTCTTCATCGTCATTGCCCCATTCCGCTAATGCCTTCTGAATCGCAGGCAGAGCAGATGCGGCACGGGGGCCGTATTTGGCCAAACTAGGGATTGCACATTCAGCCGGATTCCAATCATGACCTTCAAAATCATTTGTAAGTTTTACCAAGGCAGGGATGAATCTGCCTGGATCGGGTGTGATGTTTCCGCAGGCAGTGGCACAGTTTCCACGAACCCACCATTCGGTTGAATGCAATCCTTCATATATTAGGTCTACAATCTGAGGCTTTAGGTCAGGTTTGTGCGATGCGCTGATCAGGGCATTTGACGAAACATCAGAATTTGGATCAGTGCATAAGATAAGGACAACCTCAGCCAACTCATTAGGCAACCATTCTTCTTGATTTAACGATGCTATGATGCCTTGCTTAAGGTTGTCACTGGACGAGTGGTCAATGTTTGACAACAAGCTGTATGATCCTGGGAAGCGCCTGAGTATGGATGTAAGAGCACGCCCGATCTTTAAAGGGTGCTGCCAAGAGCCATGTTTATCGAGGATTTGAAGAATTGCTGGCAAATGAGTCGAGTTGAGATGTTGGCAGTTTCTAAGACACGCAGACCCAATGCCCCTTACTTCGATGTCGTCATCTAATGCTAGCTGGATGAATTTCTCGACAATCGGCTTGGTATTTCCTCCAATGTTCTCTGTGAGCCACATTAAGGTAATGTGGTAGTCGAATGACTTATCCTCTTCAAGCCCTTCCAGTAAGCCACTTAGGCCAACGGACTTACTGAAATCTTCTATCCCTTGGATGTATTGTCTTCTTGACTCAAGATACCTTTCTATACAGAGAAGTTGGGTATCATGATCCCACTCAGAAGATGAATTTACCTTTAGCGCAGCGTCTGCATCGTAGAAGAAACCAAACTTTGATTCTAGGTCATCCTTTGCAGAGGCCATCTCTTTGTTTGTGCGGGCAGATAGAAAGTTATGTAATATGGACATGCTTTGTCTCGCTAATGCCAGATGTTAAGCGGCACTTCACATGGACGTAAAATGTCCGCTTCAACGACTTGTTATCCTGAGTGACAACCGACCGTAGCGACTTGGAAAAGCGCAGGAAAGCGGAGAGTTTCATCAGGATAACTACTTTATTAGGACTTCTGTTGTTTAAATTTGGGCTAGATTTAATTCGAGCCTGCCCCATTTTATTAGGCAGCAGCATGAGGTATTTCCGGCTCATCGTCAAGATCGGCTGTGATACCTTCTTACCATGCCTCTCCCAACTTTGTTGAGTCCATTAAGTCTCCGAGCCAATCAGCAGCAGCATCATTATCGTATGGCTCAATATCCCACATTCCCATAATTGGTCTCCATTGTATACCTAATGCCAGATGTTAAGCGGCACTTTCCAAGGACGTAAATTGTCCGCTTCAACGACTTGTTATCCTGAGTGACAACCGACCGTGGCGACTTGGAGAAGCGCAGGAAGGGCGGAGCGTTTCATCAGGATAACAAAAGTATAGATTTTCAGATAATTAATTTCCTACACTAAACCTTCCAGATATTCAAGACTTGGTTGGAAGATTTTTGGAATTCATTTTTCTGAAAATCTATATAAGAGAGATTCTCTCTATCATTATGTGAGCCTATCTTACATGGAAGTGATAATCTCCACTTTCCCAATCCCAACTGTCGTTACCATGCTTTTCACTGATTAACTTTAAGCCCAAGAGCCTTGTAAAAAGCCTCAATCAGAGATAGTTCACCAGAATATTGGAAACTCAACAAATGCCACTACTCCCTCCCTTCCCTCCATTTTTTTCTCTGCAATTTTGATATTCCTGGATAGATATAAAGGGCCATGCATTTAGATCACCAAATTTTTCAAGTTGTTTTCTTCTTATTTTACTCATGTTACGCACTCAGCTTCCAGAAGCCTTGGGATAAATCCCAAGGCTGAAAGCTTAAGTCACCTAAAGGTGACTAAACCCACGCCCGCACGTTTTCCGATTCATTCAAAACCAAAATCTCGATACCGATGGGTTTCTTCAGCCCGAATCCCGTCTTCGCGAGAAATTTATAAGTGTCGTTTATTCAAACTCTAGTGCTATATGAGTTAGTTTTAGCTTCCCTCAGCTTGCTGAGTTATTCGTTTATCCCAAGGCTTGGAAGTTCAGTGCGTAACATCAGTTATTTTATTGTAATAACCAAAAGTAAAAAAAGTAAAAAAAGTAAAAATTCCCAACCTCCCCTCTCCTAATGTTGGCCACTCACATTTCTTATTAGAAGCAAGAAAACAAATATATCGATTAATATCACTATTAATCTCTTCATCAATTTGAAGGTAATCATCAGAAAAATCATCATACAATTGCCAAATTTGAAGAAAAATATCCTGTATAAGTGACGAATCCAAATTATCGCCCTTTTTCATGCCTTTAGTGAGGCTAAAATATTTTTCTTCAAATTCATCAATTGATATATCAGAATTTCTGAGTTTATCCAGTTGTCGAGCAAATTCCAGGCGGGTAGCAATAGTCATAACCATGCGCATACAACTCTCGCACTACTGATAAAATGCTTAAAAATGCGTATGATATAATTAGCAAGTAGCCGGATGAAGTGCTATTAGGTTCTTTATAGTTCCCGGTCATTTGGCTGATCAAAACACCACCATGTAATTTTTCAAGCGTTCTGAAGTATTATCATATAAAGATTTCCACATCTTATCAAAAAAAACAGCATCATTGCTTAGAAACATACAGGAAGGAACATCTGTTATATATCCACAATGAAAATAGAATTGCCATCTGCTAACCTGTGAAAACTTCTGAATATCACTTAGCAAAATATTTGTCATATATTGTACAATAATCTCTCTAACACACCCGGAAAATACTTCACAAATGCTCTCTATATTGGCGTCAGGAGAAATAACCACCTCCGCCGTCCCCATAATGTCATTACACCACATTTGACTCACAAAGGGTAAATATGTCGCTTTATCCTTTGGCTGAATAAGGGTTATAACGTCCTCTATGGAATTTTTATCAGGAATTTCAATCGGGTCTATAGAATAAGCAGGTTGAAACGAAAATTCATCAAATTCATTTAAAAAGCGAGCATCTTCATTTAAAAAGCGAGCATCAAATCTCCATGGATCCCACATATCCTTCTCATCATTTCCTATCAATAGATAAGGATATATTGATAATTCATTGATTAGAAAATTTTCAACAAAACCCAAATGCGCAAAAAGACACCCTCTCCACGTAATTTCATCACAATCAAGATCAAACTCTCTTATCTTAATTGTTTCGAAAATATCAGGTATTTTTACGTCACTTAACACAGCATATATATCTATTTGCCTTTGAAGACACCCTGAAAATATACAAGAACCCAGCGCATCATATAATGACAAAATAGCATTTGAGTTCCAAAAAAACCTATCTTTCCAAGCAGTTTCGAATAAGTCAAAAGGCGAACCGCCATACTGATTATTTTCTTTTACCAAGCACCATAATGCCTCGGTACTTATAGATTCAATATCTTTTGATTTTCCTTCATATGTTAAGCAGATAAAGTCCGAACCTCCAAATATATAACGAGCATAATCAAGTGCCCCCGTATTTTCCAGGTAAGCCCCTCCGCCCCTCATGCTAACCACTAATGTAAACCACATGTCCTCAGCTCCAATTAGATATAAACTGGGGTGATGAAAATCGTTACCCCAGACACAAACACCCTGGTTGACTGATAAAACTCTATTTTGGCGGGAGTGTTATCAGTCAACCAATACAGACACCTAGTTACAAGGTGACGGAATATGAAAATGAAATTTACCTGAAAACCAACGTGGAATGCAGTCCCTTAGAGTCGGGTCATGCTCAGCATGCCAATCCATCCTCATAAGTTGATTATTGTTCCGTGCTTTACCCCTTTTCCCAA
>Ga0190283_1000785_pt1 | contig 15741 bp, 11 predicted proteins | sample 48691801_MG_FD_161669 | JGI IMG/M metagenome (GOLD analysis project Ga0190283, IMG submission 161669) | Hydrothermal vent microbial mat bacterial communities from Southern Trench, Guaymas Basin, Mexico - 4869-18-0-1_MG | ecosystem: Environmental > Aquatic > Marine > Hydrothermal vents >...
GAACTATAGCACGTAGTGGGTTATTTGCAAACCGAATTATAAGTATTTTATATTGCCAATATCATTGACAGAACTTTTGAGACGAGATACTAGCTCCTCCAGCGTTGCATAGAAAGAGGCTGCGAGTCTGGTGGCCTGGCCGGACTCGGTCGACTCCATGGATTCCCTGCCGCATCTGGAGAGGAGAAGAACACGTAGTGAGACCGCAGCGCAAAACGTGGCGGGTATGATCAGATCCTGCAGGGACAAAGTGTGCGAAGCCCAGAACCTGCGGACGTTCGAGGAAGAGGCGCACGATGCGTGGGCGATGGGAATACCCGTCGCTACGGTCAAGACGCTCTTCGAGCGCCGCGTTCGAATCTCAAAGGTGCCGCTGCCCTACGACAATCTACTTCGCGGCGCGTCGCTTGGCCAGCGGTCGTGGATGCAGTTCAAGGTACGCTTTGCCGACGGGACGAGACTCGGTGCCGCCAGCGTCGTGCCCAATTCCGTTCGGCGCCTGATCGTTGGGTGCTTCCGGATCCGTCCCGAGCGGCGTCAAATCCTCGAGGTCCAGGTTCGCCTGACGGGATTGCATTTAAGCGAGTAAAACGGCCGAATCACGCATACGCGGGGAACCACGTGGTCGAGTGGGATCTGAACCGTCGAACAGATTGCTACGGCACCGTATCTCTCCGGCACCGTATCTCTCGCGGCACCGTATCTCTGAAAACGAGCCGGATCGTCGGCCGTCAGCGGTCGATTGCAGCGGAGAACCGGGCGGTGATCCACTCCGTCATGACCTGGGGATAGTCTCCGGCGAAGTCGAGGGCTGATCCCGGAACGGTGAGGATGTGGCTCGCTCCCGGTATCTTCAAGGCGGTCACATCTCTGTTGTTAGATCCGGACATACAACTCAGAAACACCGCTCTGCTGCGGTTCACGGGGACGAACCTGTCCTTTGCGCCCCAGATGGCGAGGACCGGGCACTTCACCTGCGGGTAGGTGCGGATTTCGATCCGGTCGTGGTTCCAGTCGCCCCTGGCGAAAGGTCCGTTCTTCAGGTAGGCGAAGAAGACGCCGGCGTCCGCAGCCGTCAACTGCTCGTACCTTGCGGTGTCCACGACGACGGCACCGAACCAGGGCTCGGACTTCCACGTGTCGATCGACCTCGTGAGCACGGTCTTGACCTCCACGCACTCCTCCGCGGAAAGCGGCAGCCGGCTTCTCCTCGTCGCCGCAATCAGATCCTCCCAGGGCTCGTCGGGCCACTGCTCGACCTTCGATCCGATCAGCCGCCACTCCACGATGTCGCACCCTGTGATGAGGGCCCACTGGATCTCCATGAAAACGAGCGCCTTCTGGATCGCCTCGGGGCCGAGGCCCTTCTCGAGGCACATCGTCTCGACGCGGTAGCGCGACTGCTCCAAGGGTGGGATTCCCAGCCCGCCCGAAACGGGCAGGGCGAAGGCGACCTCTGAATTTTCGGCGGCGGCCAACAGGGTGATGCCCGCCCCTTCGCTGATGCCGTAGATCCCTACGCTCCTGCGATCGATTCCATCCTGGTCTTTCAGGAAGCCGTGGGCGGCGAGGGCTTCGCGCATGCGATCCTGCTTGGACTGAATGAGAGCGTTGCCGGTGGACATTCCTGAGCCGGGGCTGTCGTAGATCAGGGCGGCGACAGCTCGACTCGCGAAGCAACCGGCCAGCTTCCGCTTATAGTGTGTCCGTGGTCCGCGTTCGGAGCCACCGAGAATGACCACGGCCGGACAGTCGGTCGCTCCAGCCGGCAGAAACACGGTGCCTGTCAGCCGGGTCAAGCCGTCGTAGAAAACCACTTCATTTTCAGTGTAATCGATGGTCTGCGCCGGCAGAGGTTGTGGCGTACCGGTGATGGCTGCTTCGAGCAACACCAAGACAGAGAGGATTGTGAGCATATCTCGAGCTCCCTTAAATAACCGCGGCCGGCGCGGTCGACCACCGCGTTGCCCGCAGCCATATAAACTGTAATCGATAAGATAACAAAACCTGTCAGAATCTGGTCGCAAGAGCGGGCGACAACCGGGGCGCGCAGAGGATTCCAAAAAAAGGCAAGTGCTTGCGTATCTACTACGTATCACATTGAGACAATGTGGGGCACTCCTTCGAAAACTCGTGATAGCGGCGCGCATCCGCAATGATCCGGGTGGCTCGACGGAAGCTCGCATACCGTGACGGCGCTTGCACCGGATCGCCGCCTGGATAACGAACATCACCATCCGAAGGAGTTTCTCATGCTGAAGAACTGGCCAACCTGCGCGGCGCTTCTCGTCGCGGCCCTCGCGATAATGCCGGCAGGCCCATGGACCACAGCCGGAGCCGCTACCCCACCTCCACAGAGCGCCCGCGAGCTCCTCCTCGACGATCTCGACAATTGGACCGTCACGAACAGGGAGGCCGAGATCGTCGAGTATAGCGACCGGAAGGCGCTGCGCCTCGGAGAAGGACCGGGGAGCGCGACCGCCTGCTGGAAGGATTTCGATTTCCAGAACGGCACGATCGAGCTCGACATCGCCGCGATCCCCAGGTTCACTGGGCTTGTTTTCCGCGTGCGGGACGCCGAGGTCTACGAGGGCGTCTACTTCCGCCCGCAGAACTCGCGGCACGCCGATCCTGCCATGCGAGCCCTCACCGTCCAGTACATTTCGCATCCCAGCCGCACCTGGTACTACCTGCGTGACAGGTTCCCAGGTAGGTACGAGGCGGCTGTCGATCTCGAGCCGGGAGCGTGGTTTCACGTCAAGGTAGTTGTATCCGGCCGCGAGGCGCGGGTCTTCGTCAACGGGTCGGCGACACCGGCCGTAATACGGTGCCGTAGCAATCTGTTCGCCGTAATACGGTGCCGTAGCAATCTGTTCAACAGTACTGATCCCACTCGACCACGTGGTCTCCCGCACGTAAGTTTTATTCACACAACAGGTACGGCGCCGTACTCATGCGCGAATCTCCGATTCTCACCTGATTCCAACAGTTTCAATACCTTGGGAGTTGAAGGTGAAGAATGAATTTCCTATCCTTCAATAGGATGTTTCTATATAGCAAGCTTGCTCCAACGAATCGAGGACATATATTTTGACGACTCGTATGGTTTTGTTTTTTGTTTCATTCCTCATACTCTCCACAGATACAGGAGTTTCTCAGACCCGCGGGGAGCTTTTTAAGCTCCACCGTGAATGCAGGTTCGAGATTCAATCGCAGAAGGTTCTTAATACCACGGATTTTATTACACTCGAGACACATTCGAAGATTACGGTTGTAGCAAAAGCCGAATGTAGCATGCTTACCTTTGGTATCGAATATACGCGGATCAACAATGTCAAGCTTGACGGGAATAAAGCCGGCTACGTACTCGAGGAAGATTTAATCGGCATCGAAACAACAAAAACCTTGAATCCAGGTGATAGGACAATTGTTGAAATTGAAATGACACTGGACCTTCCCGACACATTCAAAAGCAGCCCCTATACCGAACCCAGTCCTTTCACATTGCCGATTGATGCGGTATTGAATTTTCCTGTTGAATGGACGATCCGTGTGCCGCCGGGAAATGTGGCACTGACCCCTGGAGCACTCATAAAATCTGATTTAAACGCCGATTATTCCGAGTTTGTCTGGCAAGGGCGATGGCGGCCTCGTGTTTTCAGATCATTGCTCGTCCAGGGAAATCTACACAAGCACCGCGTTAACAACATCGATTTCTTTTTAGCATCTTCCATCAATGAACAAGCCCTGATCGACAATTTGTTTACATCTATTACCGGAGTTTATTTCTATCTGGAAGATCTGTGGGGCCCTCGTCCGACCAAACAATTTGCCATAGCTCAATCTCCTGCTGCAGACGTTGAAGAAACCCGCTTTAATTTGGGAGGGATTATCTGTCTTCAGACCTGTGATTTCGATGATCCAGATGATCCCTGGTTTTTGGGTTGCCTTGCCCATGAAATCGCCCACGAATGGTGGGGCGGTATCGTCTCCAGGCACGATAACGATAACCAGAGCCTCATAGAGGTTTTTGCGGAATATTCGAGCATCTGCTTTGGAGAAAACAAATATGGTCTGAAAAGCGTCATCGACGACGTGATTGTCAATACAATCTGTTATCTTGAAGGTGATCGCAAAGCAATCTCAGAGACCAATGACAGGTTATACTCAAAATCGATTCTTATCCCTCGCCTTCTGATGTATATCACAGGCGAAAAAGCTTTTTATCAAACTGCACGCCAAGTCCTGATGCAATACGAGAACAAACCGATTTCATTCCGAGAGTTCTTTTCCGCCGCTGAAGGCATAACAGGGAAAAAACTACAGTGGATGCTTGACTGGCTCTACTACACTGACAAAGACTTGGATCTGTCTATCGACAGTGTTTGCTGGACGGAAAAGAACGGCAAACACCTGACCAGTATAAAAGTGATAGACCGCCTTGGTCGGTTCAACTACCCTCTTGAGGTTCCGATCCAAGTCAAAACCCTTGACAACAAGATCCAATATCTTGATTGCCATATTACCAGGCAAGGGACGGAACTGTCTGTCAAAAGCGAATCCCCTGTAGTTTTCATCGCCATTGATCCGAATTGGTTAATCTGGGACACGGACAGAAGCAACAATTTCTTCGGAACCCATATCCTTTCATCAGAAGCACAGCCGCAAAACAAAGCAATTGCAGCCCAACTGGTCGGCGGCTTCCAAAGCGAGTATCACGATAGGATTATGACTTCATTATGGTTCCCTCGGGAGACCAGCGCCCATTTGATTTCTTTTGCCGACCGAACTATCGAGCGAGAGCCCGATCTTCTGTGGAGTCGGGATGGCAAAGAGATCGCGGCCTTGTTCGAAGCCACTCCTCCAAATGGCATCATTGTAACACTATTCAAAGAAGGACATAAAATCTCTGAGTTGAATTCAGATGCCGAGGTACCCGACTGGCTGCAGAAAAGATTTGCTGATAAAGTCAGAGTTGAAAAACAAATTGACGCCCTAAAACATGCAGAAATCATCAACTATCTTACCAGCGACGATCAATCTCTGATAAAAATAGCATTAAAACAAATCGACGGGTTTAAAGAAGCAAAAATGAAAAACCCGGAGATAACAAAGATCGTCCCACCTATCTTCCAAGTTTTAAAAACAACACAATCGGAAGAAATCCGGGAAATAAGCTTTGAAATAATTTGGCAAATATGCGCGGTCTATCATGTAGAGGCATGTTCTCAGATCCTGAAAAACAATTTGGATGTTCTCCTGAAGGCGGTGGAAGACAAGAATTTTTGCATAAGATCCAATGTTGCTTGCTTGCTTTTCCATACTCCCGACAAAAAAGCGGTCGAACCACTTTGCCGTTCGCTGGTAATGGACCCTCATAATATAAACTCTTTTGCCATTGATGCTCTGGTGGAAATCAACGACCCACGCGCCGTCCCATTCCTGATCGAGGTGCTGGAATCAAAAGACCTTTGGGATCGAGTCAATGCGGCTGATGCTTTGTTGCTGTTCGAAGACCGCAGGGCAATAAAACCCTTGATCAAAGCGCTGCAAAACGAAGACCCGTCCAAATACAACGAGTATGAGAAAAGCGGTATGGGAGCAGACAAAGATCCTGCGCGAAGCTCTTATATGGAAGCTTTGAGCGAAATTACCGGCAAAGACGTCGGTAGAAACGCGGAGGCTTGGATTAAATGGTGGAGTGATTACGGGAATCGCCATCCATGACAAGATCCTCGCCTTACATAGATCGCTTATCGCCCAGAAGTGAATTTATCGGTCTAAAGGTCGAGTCCTTCACCCCCGAATCAAGCCAACGCCTGACCTCCATCACCAAGGAAACACCTTCGGCTTTTCAGGCCGAAGGTGTTTCTCTTTTTTGTGGAGACGTTCCTGTCTAACTCAATCGATTGTGGAGATCACCACGTTGCTCACATTCTCGAACTGAGCCGACTGGAACCAGACGTTCATTCCGGCTGCAGCGGGCGGGACATTCAGAGTCCAGCTCGCGTCTCCCTGCCCGTCGGTCTGCTTCGCTGCACCGATCTGGAAGGGAGCGTTCAGACCGAGCGTGAGGTTGAGAGAAGGTACGGAAGTTTCGCCGTGACCGTCGATACTGCAGGCGAGGTAGGTCGTGGTGTTCGCATTGCCCCCGGTCACGTCGAACACTCCGGATCCGCCGGCAACCAGGTCCCCCACATCGAGTATGAAAGACCACGAGTGAGTCAGCTCCGCATTGGCCGTACCCCTGACCGTAACGATGCCTCCCCCGCCCGCCTTGCCGCCGATCGTGCCATTCACCTCGCAAAGACCTTCCCAGAAACAGCCGTTGAAGATCGGACCGGGAGTCAGCTCCATCACCTGGTCTTCGAAGACCGCCTTGACGTTGAGGGCGATCTTTCTCGTCGGCTCCTCGACCTCGATCCTCCACTCCACGGCAAAAGTCTGCCCGCTACCAGCATCGGTCCAGAACCGGAGCGGCGTGATGGTGTAGTCTTGCAGAACCTCGAGAGAACAGTCAGCGTTGTAGAGGTTGAGGCCGCCCGAGTAGCTTTCGTCGAGCACGCCGTCCACCCAGGTGTCGCCTACCATGATCTCCCTGTTGTTGTCGAGCTGGATGGAAAACCACTCCCAGCCGATGTCATCGGACATGGGAACGGGAAAGTCACCCCACTGGTGGTCGAACCATCCGTAACCGTGTACATCCTTGGACAGCAGGTCGCCGGGAACATGAATCTCGCCCTCGACCTCGAAGTGCGTGTAGCTGTAGTAATACGAGAACCCGTCGCCGATCTGCACATGACCGTCGCCGCTGACCGGCATGGGAGGCTTCAAGGATTTCATGTCGAGATCGAGGGTCACAATGCCTAGCTCGTCCACGTCGACACCTGTCACATAGAGGTGGTGTTCAAAAGGGATGAGGTTCCCGCTGCCGCATTTCTTGTTGTACCATTGATCAAGAAATGCGGTCTCGAGGTCGAGATGGTGCTCGCTGGCGTCGAGCGTCAGGGGATACTCGGGAACCGAGTATTCGACCTCGTTCTCGAGATCGGAAATGGAGAAGAGGAGAAGGTGCGGAGGAGTTACGAAAGGCGATTTGAAAAAGGACGCAAATGCCCCGTACTCCTTGCCGTCCTCATCAGTCAGGCAAAAATTGCCGTACCACCACTCGATCGGATAGGTTGCGGTCGGGGGGTGGATGCCGTCGTCCTCGCAAATCTCGAAATCAGATCCAGGCACGTAATACGGATATTGTTCCCAAAGCGGCGGATCGCCGAATCCCTTTGAAGGCAGCGTGATGTCCGGAAGTGTAACGGGGCCGATGATGGGGACCTTGTAGTCGAGTGTCACTGTCTCGTACCCCAGGCGCGAAAACCTGAAGGTGTGCTCTCCGGGAGCCACGGCAATGAAGGGACCGTAGTAACCGGAGCAGTCGGTGTACTTCGCACCGTGAAAGAGAGCATCGACGATCTCTACCTTGATTCCGTAGTGGCACGGTCGATCTTCGAGGAAACAGCGGCCGTTGACGGAACCGCCGTAAGCTACAAAGGTGAGGAGAAGAACGATCGCACAGGCTAAGATCGGTTGGCAGGGCAATAGTGTTCTGATTGAAAAGGTAATACGATTTTTTCGCATGGGACATCCTCCAATAATTTCCACTGACCGTCTTTCAATATCATCTTCGATACTCGGCGTCTTACTAAATGACAGAGGTCTGCGGAACGAACAGAAATTCTCAAAAAATTTTGTCATCAAAACTTGCCGCTCAACGAGCCGCCCTCCCTCCAATCAGGAGGAGCCGGGTGACCAGCTTCTTCCTGATTGGAGGGAGGCCTGAAGCCCGTAGGCAGAACCTCTTTTCAGAAAATCGCGGATTCCATTCTCAAGGTACAATCTCGACTGCAACGGTGTTCGACTGGAAATCGAAGGGGAACATCGTTGTATAAGCAAAATTGATGATCGTGCCGGGCGGAAGAATCGGCGGCAACGATCCCATCGAGTCGAGGGACGCCGTGGCCTGTCCATCCATATCGAGAGCCCCCATGAAATCTTCAAACATCGGATCGCTGATGTTGTTTTGTATGTAGTTGAACACCATGTCGCGGTTGAGCGGCAGGACGGCTCCGTTGGGAAGCGTAATGCCGGGGGATGTTCCTGAGGCGCTGGCGCACAGGAAGTAGGTTTTGTATCCGAACTCGGGCCCCGCCGAGAGAGTAAAGTTGATCCTTCCTCCGGCATAAGCGGAAAGGGTGAGTGCGTCAGCCTGCAGTGAAGCGCACTCCACGTCGAGGATAGGAATGTAGCTTCCATATTCCTTTAAAAGTACATCATGGGTATATCGTACGATCCCCAGTATTTCTCATCTCTTACGATTCAGCCGTAATTGTCGATTCCTAGATTGACCATCGCGTTAACATCGTCGGTGACGTTGAACTCGACCCACTGGCCAGGAGAGGAAGGCATGATAGCGAAGCCTGAAGCAACCTGATTGTATGAAGGCTGGGTGTTCCATGTGGCGGTGCTTTCGCTCCACTCTTCCTCGATCTTGCGTAGCGTGAACGTACGGCCTGCCGGATTATTGTCTTTCCACCTGTAGTAGTACAGTTTCAGCGTGGCAGAAACTATACCAGTGCCCTGTGGGATGGAAGCCAGATCAAATTTCGCCAGGGAGGAATATTCCCAGCCGCCTCCTCCTGAGCCGTATTCGTTTCTGACCGCCTATCCGGCCTTTGTTCCATGGAATTCGAGGCGTCTCGTTCAGCGGATCTTGTTCATTCCGTTCGAACAAACTGCTTTCCCTGAAGAAGCGGACGGTGCGCTTTCAGTAAGCCTGAAAAATCTAGGATTTGGAGTATTTTTTTCGGGGAATGCAGCGGATAGCGTTGACCGATGACTGGAGGTGGAGCTTCCCGCGGGGGCGTCCCGGTAGTTCCAGGGCATCCAGTACTCTAAAATTGAGGGAGGTTTTTCAGCGTGCTTGTTGAGTGTTGTTGCCGGTGAGTTTCCGCTGACCTCGCCGATCCACAATCCCTCTTCACCGAAGGGCTTGAGGGGTGAGAAGATCCGGGCGTTTCTCGGATTCCTGATCGCCAGCTTTCCGTTAGCCCAGTTCACCTCGTAATCCACGCCATGACCAGCATTATTTTATCCACCAATTACGCAAATTCAAATGATATATTTCCAAATAATTCCCTATCTAATATTTTCGATAACCTGCCGTGCGAGAGAACGGTTAGATTGATTGAATTATTATAAATATTCTATTTTGTAAGACTGTGCAATAAATTCCTTTGTTTTCTTAATTTTAATATCATCTTTATTAAAGATTTTTAAATGCCTTCTGTATTTACCCGAACCCTCAAGATGTTTTTCTGTATCTATTAATAGATAACCAAGATCGAACTCGACTGATATATGTTTTTTTCGTAAGAATAAACCGCAAAACATACGGTCGGGTATAGTGAATATAATCCCTCCATACATTACTTTTTCTTCACAATCAGGTGCAATGGACAAAACAGTTTTGCGAAGATTTCGAATGATCTCCCCAAATTCAGGATTTATAAAATCGAAATCGATAAGCAATTCTATTATTTTTCGATTAGTTTTCATTTTTTCACCTATTTTGTCGAGTTTGCAGCTCCAGGTCGATATGCATCGAGAGACATTGTTTTATTTTGTGGATTACCGCTAGGATCATATCCGCCATAATCCTCTGCCATCAACATTTTCAACATTTGAACATCCTTGGCAAACAATGCACCTCGAAAGCACGTCGAAACTTGTTGAATGTTTCAAGAAGTTGAGTTTTATCGCTCAATTCGTTCCTCCAAGCCACAACAACGTTATGGCGACACACCTGTGGCCGCAGATGTGTCACCAGGTTATTTAATTATGGGCAGGAAGCTATATATCTGGTAGCAAATCCTAACCAATAATATGTACATTTGTCCAATGCTCAAAAGCAGGACAATGTTCTGATCCGGGCCGATCTGTCAACTCTTGCACACTAGCACTTCTCCGCAGCCACCAAATTAGCACTGCCTCAGCATCGACTGCTCCTTCTCTTGGGTGCAGGACTTCAACCCTAAGATCAAGATGGCGCGGGACAAAAGCCTGATGCAGGGGCACTCCTGCTGCAACCACAGATACCTCTGAGGAGGCTGAACGCCTATCAAATAGACTCTCAGGGAAAGCGGAGCTTGAAAACGTACTCCTCCCACTCCTGGCGGAACGCCTCCATGTCCTCTCTCTCGAGGACCTTCTTCAGCGTTTCGAGACCGGTGGGGTCCTGGCTGCTGGCCGCGCGGAACTCGCGGTAGAACCGGGGTAAGAGGCCCTTCTCCTGGAGAAAGTAGCAGAGATAGCGGGACTGGGCATAGTTGGTGCCCGGGTCCTCGTCGTAGAACTCGGTAGCCGTCTTGGCGGTCAGATCCTCGAACGGCGGGAGGCGCCTGTCCAGGATCGCCTCTTGCAAACCGGCGAGGCGCCAGTTCGTCAGTCCCCAGATGTCGAAGATGAAGGTGGGATCCTTGTCGAAGAACTTGGCCTTCAGGCAGTCGACCGCCCACTTCACCGTGCCGTCAGCCCTTTTGCGTACCTGATCGGGGGTCTCGTCGCCGATCACTACGAAGGGTTTCTGGATCACGATCGTAAACGCATCCCCGGCCGGGACCTTCCTCTTCAATTCGAGGAGGTGGCGCTCGAAGTCAGCGTCAGTGAAGGTATAGCCAGGAACAGATTCAAGGCTCGTCGCCGCCGTTGTCGTCGCAGGTACGGCCGGCGCTTGCGCGGCCGGAGGGGGGCCGGCTGAATGAGGCTCATCCCGGTCCGAGCTGCACGCTCCCGGCAGGATCGAAAGCAACGCCGCGATCAGCAGCCATGTTCGCGTCCCTTTCATCACACATCCTTGATTTTGATCAGCACATGGGACTCAAATCCGAACGAAAAGGAAGGACTCCCGTCAGGTCCGGTCCGGCCTCTCCTACGAGGCAAAATTTCCGTGAAGCACGGACACCGGTGTTTATCGCCCAATCGGCGTGTTGGCTACGGAACGATCTCAACCGCCACCGGGTTCGACACAAAGTCCCACGGATTGTTCAGAGCGAATGCATAGTACATCGTGGTCCCCACCAACCCCGGGACCGGCGGGGCGTTCAACTGGGCGAAGGCTGTGCCCGAAGCGTCCAGGGTGCCGGAAAAGTTCCAGAAGACAGGAGTGTTGATCCAGGCGAGGATGAAGTCGGTGACGGCGTCCCAGTTCAGGCGGAGGGTTTCGAGACCACCGGGTAGTGGTATACCCGGGATAGTACCCGTAATCCCCCCAACGATGATGTAGTTGCGACCACTGTTGTTCAGCCTCCCTGTAAGGGTAAACTCGATTTTTCCGCCTGTGATACCGTAAACGACAAAAACGTCAGCTTCCAGCGGATGGATGCCAACAAACTCATCAGCCCCCATATCCACGCTTCCCATGTAAGGACGCGGGTCGCCGTCAGTGTCCTCGATCGGTGCACCTTCACTCGTGCCCCTGTTGATGCAAGGCGATAGCCAGGTCAGGTGGAAGTCATCATTCGAAGTATCAACGAACTGTGGGTTGGAGTCGAGGATGTCCGAAATATGAACCGGTCCATCTACCGTAATGGCCGTCTCCCCTCCTTCAATATCACAATATTTTACTTCGACACTACCAAGCACCGTCTCGGCGTAGATTTCAGAGCCATCTCCCGATATCCACACGGTTTCATTGTTCCAAACGATGTTGTTTATAAATGTCACCGTTCCGAATAACCCTATAATGTAATCTGCTCCGCCCGCATAAAAAGCCTCATTGCCATAGAACGTGTTGTTGATGACATGTATCTCACCTTGAACAGAACAAGCCTGCAATGCTCCCCCGGCTCCAACAATGTGTAGAGATCCAACATAATAGTCATCGTTGTTTGTGTTGTCATAAAAAAGATTATTCGAAAACACAACGATCGAATCCGTGTAGGATCCGCCGGTCACGAATGGTGCGCACCATCTTGCAGTATTACCATGGAATGTGCAGTTTTCGATATCTGTATGCTGATCGGTGATGAAACCCGAACTAATACCGATGTTATTGAACATTTCGTTGTTTCTGAATATTATTTTATCTCCATCGAGGTTATCGTTGTTTCTGCCAAAATCAACAATTGTCGCTCTCCAATCCGAAATCTCAGTAGGCACTATGTCATAGAATCTACAATCTTCAATCCTGGGATAACAGCCACTCGGACTATAGAGCCAGAGTACTGCCATCCCTTCCGCTCCATCTAAAGAGGTATCGTAAGAAAAGTCTGTAAAATCGCAATTTGCTATTTTCGTTCCGGTACCTTCCATATAGATCCCACAGCCTCTGGCTATCCATTTATCATTAGCCGAATTATAGTAATTGATTCCGGATCCATTCTTAATCGTAAAACCTTCCAGAGATGAACTCGTCCCTTCACCTTTATTAATTGTAACGACAGATCCGATTTTCCCTCCATCGAGAATACAAGTGGCAGGTCCGAGCAAGCTCTTGACAGTAATCGCCTTTCCCAGTAAATCGATATTCTCTACATAGGTCCCGGGCTTCACGATGATAGTATCCCCGTTCACGACTCTTGCATTGGCGATCGCACCTTGAATCGTCGGGTAATCGTCAGGAACATACCACGTAGCTTGGGAGTGGCAAAACGCTGGAACAATGATCAATAAGACGATCATAGTTGCAGTCTTCATCGTACACTCGCTCCTCTTACAACTGTCTCCAGGTGCGCCCATCATTGGCAAATTGGACGCTTCCACCTATGCAGTCGATTATACCGAAAACGAATGAGTCGATCGAGGTACTTCTGAAGACTTATGTGTTACACCTGAGGTCCGTTAAGTTTCGGAGGGAATCGAAATTACGCTGGACGAATCCGTCTTTTCGGCTTAAATGATTGTCCGTCATCCGCGATTCTGGATCCGAGACGATAAAGGCTGAAGCATCCGTCTAGGCATCCGGATCCGAAGAATTCAGAAAAATACCTCACATTAGGAAGGGGAACCAAACCATGAAGCACGTTTCCTTAAAGACCATTGCCACCTCTGGGCTGGCCGCTCTGGCACTCACCCTGGGCGCCCTCCAGCCGGTTGCCGGCGCTCAGCCGGTTGAAAAGTGCAAGATCTGCGACACCATCTTTCAGGAGATGGATCTCATCATGGCCTGCGAATACAGCATCCACAAATGGGATGAAGGGCTCGTCACGGACCTGCGCCTCATGAATCCATCCCTGGAGAAGCGACTCCGCGAGCTCATTGCCCGCGATCGGGACCTGACGCAGAAGTACATGCATCTCGGCAAGGAGGCCTGCGACCGCGATCTCTGCACGAGCTGCCGTGAGTACTTTGAATTCTTGAGGGCCGGTGTGACGCAGAGCTTCATCGACACCCCGATGGGCGCCATGACCGTGACGCGCGCAGCCGATCCTGCGCTGCTGAAGAAGTACCACGCCTGGGGCGACGGCATGATCGAGGCGGTGAAGCAGATGTCCGCCATGCTCGAGGCCGGCGCAATCGGCGGCGGGGAGCACGCCGGGCACGATGCGCATTGTAGCGCTCACGATGTGCATGGGGCACACGAGCAAGGCCACTCCGGGCAGAAACAAAAGGCGCTGCCGCAGATTCCCGAGGCCATGCTGGCCGAGCTCCGCAAATGCGAGATCTGCCGCGACTTCGCCGAGCATCCCGAGATCATGTTCAGCATCAAGCCCGAGGTTTCCATTCTCGCGAACGGACTGGTCATCAACCACACCGTGTCCGATCCTGCTATGCTGGCGACATACCACGAGCTGCACGATCGTCTCGACGATTCGGTGGAGCGGATGAAGGCCATGACCGCTGCCGAGGCCGCTAAGCGCCTGTGCAGTCACTGCCTGAAATTCGACGAGCTGTCCCGCGATGGAGCCGTGATCGACGGCGCCAAGACAGCCACCGGCTCCTTGACCCTGATCTCGGGCAACACCCCCGAGTTGCGCAGCAAGGTCCACGATTTCGGACTGTGGGTGATCAAAACGATGGCCGAATTCGAGGCGATGTTCGGCGCCACGGAGGAGCAGGAGCACTCCGGGGGGCGGTGATCCGCCGATCCGCTAGTCATCAACACGAATAGCACCGATGAGGGCCTGGTGGCACTTTCTGCGCGTTCAGCTCTCTGAAAAAAGGCGTTGCACGCGGATCGGTCCGCCGGGCCCTGAATCGAATGGACTCCGCCGCGTGCTGCGCCCCATGGCGATCAGCTCTTCTCGACGTTCTCCAGCGCGCGCAGCACGCGGCGAAGCCGGGACAGCGCAGTGATCGTCTGAGGTCTGGACTTCTCGATTCTGGACTGTGCCCGGAGATCGCCGGCAAAATCCTCGATAATGTCCGCGAGATCCACACCCAGGCCTATCTCGACGCTGGCCTCGATCTCCACATCGAGCTGCAGAAATTCGTTGTTCCCGCGTACGGTGAATCGGAGTCGTCGGTTCCAGGTTGTTGTCCCTGATACCAGAATCTCGAGAAAAAAAACGACCTACATCTCTTCGAGAAGTGACACCGCCTCTCGCCCCCAACGGCTCCCGAACTGTTTCAAAACCTCCTGCAACGCCTTCTTGCGCGCCTCCGGCTCCGGTAACACCTGCGCCTTCTGGATCATCTCGTCCCGGATGCCCAGGATGCGAGCCCGCATCTCCGCGATCACCTTGCGGTCCGCGTCCTCCGTCGCGCGTTGGTCCGCGAGGCTCAGGTCGTCCAGCGCCGCGCGGTACGCCCCGGTCGACTCGTGACCACCAGCCAACCCGTTCAGGTCAGGCGCGGACGGAAGCAGGGGCAGGATGTGCTCCGCGGGGATGCATGATCCTAGGGTCGCCTCGCCGAAAATCTTGGAAGCCACACCCACCACGCGCCCCTGGATGTCCATCAAGGGGCCGCCGCTGTTGCCCGGGACGATGGGAGCCGTGACCATGATGCTCTTTTCGATCTTGCGGACCTCCCCGACGGAGGGAGAGGTCTCGGCCTTCGTGGTCTCCAGGATGTTGATCCCGGTGGGGAAGCCGAGCACCATCACCGGATCGAGCTTCTCCAGCTTTTCGGTGGCCGCGGCGAGAGGCAGGGCCCTGACGGGGACCGTCGGGTTCGCCTTGAGCACCGCAAGATCGCCGTTATCGTAGGTGTGGATCCGCCCCTGGAAGGGCACGCCGGTCTCCAGCATCCGCACCGCGTTCTCGAAAGTGTCGGGAGCGGTGCCCACCACCTCGAGGTCATGCTTCAGGTTGGCGAAAGCGGCCTGCAGGCTGATGACCCCCTGCTCCGTTCGCATCTCGGTGCCTGCGGGCCACGCCGCCAGCACCAGCGTGGCCGGATCGATGGCAAATCCCTGGTCGATGAGCATGATGTCCTCGACGCTGAACTTCCACGGCTGGACCACGTGCTTGTTGGTCACGATGTGACCGGACGAGGTGACGAAGAAGCCCGATCCCATCGAGCCGCGCGGAATGCGCTGCTGGTCGAGGACCAGCTCGTACTGGATAAAGATCAGGAGGATCGAGCCGCCGTACTCCTTCTCGATCTCCTTGAAGGCAACAGCCCGCTTACGCACGCCATCAAGCTCCTTGCGGAGACGGTCCATCTCGGCCTTCATGAGGGCTTGGCGCTTCTTGTGTTCCTCGGTGAGCGATGTCTCGATGGCCTTCCGCTCATGCGCGGCTT
>Ga0190283_1000786_pt1 | contig 15738 bp, 16 predicted proteins | sample 48691801_MG_FD_161669 | JGI IMG/M metagenome (GOLD analysis project Ga0190283, IMG submission 161669) | Hydrothermal vent microbial mat bacterial communities from Southern Trench, Guaymas Basin, Mexico - 4869-18-0-1_MG | ecosystem: Environmental > Aquatic > Marine > Hydrothermal vents >...
GTCCTCTGTGTCAAATGGAGAGGGCCTATAGCTCAGCAGGTTAGAGCGCATCCCTGATAAGGATGAGGTCTCTGGTTCGAGTCCAGATAGGCCCACCATACTGGACTCAGCGATCCTCTGGTAAAAATCCAAATAATCTCAAACCATTAAGAATAACAAAAATTGTGACTCCTACATCTGCAAATATTGCCAGGGTCAGATTGCTTAAGCCGAGTATTGCAAGAATAAGGACAATAAATTTTATGACTACTGCGCTGGCTATATTAAACATTATTATACGGGAACTTTTTCTTCCAAGCTTTACAAGGTATGGGAGTGCTTCAAGGTTGTCATTCATAAGAGCTATATCAGAATTTTCTATTGCAATATCCGATCCTACAGAACCCATTGAGATCCCGACAGAAGCGCTTGCAAGAGCCGGAGCATCATTTACTCCGTCACCCAGCATGGCAACATACTTATATTTCCCTTTCAGTTTTTCGATCTCTTCCGCTTTTTCCTGAGGAAGAAGTGATGCTTTTATTTCATTTATATTAAGAGAAGAACCAATAAAACTTGCGGCTGGAGCTGTATCACCGGTCAGTATCACTGGCTTTATCTTCAATTTTCTTAGATCTTCACTTATCCGGTATGCCTCTTTTCTTATGGTGTCCGATATTGCAATTATGCCCTTTATTGTCCTGTGTTCACTCATGAGCACTACAGTCTTGCCCTGTTTTTCCAGCTCTTCTATTTTTTGCAGGATCACCTCATCCACTTTGATATCCTGCTGCTCCATTATAAATTTTAGATTTCCTAAAGAATGAGCACTATTGTCGCAAACCGTACACTCTCCTTTTATCCCCTTTCCGGCAACAGATTTAAAATCATTGAATCTATGAGTAGCTATCCCAAGCTCTTTTGCCTTTTTTATAAGACTTCCCGCAATCGGATGCTCGGAAAAGACTTCAAGCCCTGCGGCACATGCGAGTACATCCTTCTTTTTAAAACCATTGAAAGCAATAATATCTGATACTTCAGGTATACCATGAGTAAGAGTCCTTGTCTTATCAAAAGCAATTGCCCTTATGTGCCCCATATCTTCCAGGAATTTTCCTCCCTTTATCAATATCCCATTTTTTGTAGCATTTCCCAGTGCTGAAAAAACTGTGACAGGAGTTGATATTACCAATGCACAGGGGCAGGAGATTATAAGAAGAGTCAGTGCCTGGTTAAACCAATAATCAAAGGGATTACCTAATATCAATACAGGGATCACCACTAGCAGTATTGCGGTCCCTATGACAGAGGGTGTATAAAATTTTGCAAATCTTTCAATAAATCTTTGGGAAGAGATCTTTTTCCCGGCTGCTTTATATGTCAGGTCAATGATCTTTGACAATGTATTGTCTTTTACCTTCCCGGTGATCTCTATTTCCAGATAACCGCTACCATTAACGGTACCTGCATAAACGGGATCACTTTCGTACTTATTTTTTGGAATAGGTTCCCCGGTGATCGAGGATTCATCGACAAGCGAATTGCCATATGTGATATTTCCATCCATCGGGATCATATCGCCAGGTTTTACAATTATTATATCCCCGGCCTCCAGTTCCTCAATATTTACCTCAGAATTTTCTTTCTTAAGGAGGGCCGTTTTTGGAGTTTTCTCAACAAGTGACTCAAGAGATTTTTTACTTCTTTTGATTCCATACTCTTCAAGGCTCTCACCGATTGCAAACAGGACGACAATGATCACGGCTTCTTCAAACTGCCTTAAATAAAACGCACCTGCTACAGCAATTGTCATGAGGAAGTTTATATTTGAAAACCGTAACTTTATCAAGCCTTTAAGTCCGCTTAAGAAGATCTTCCTGCCAACTAAAATAGTAATGATCAGAAAGATAGGAAGTTCTATCCAGATATATGCATGGATATCAAAAAAGGAAAGGACAAGGAAAGGAATGATCAGGGCCAATGAAATGATCAGCCATCTGAATTTTTTGTTCTTTAATAACTCTCTCATATATTTACCTGAAATTATCTTTTATCAAATATTAAATGATTCTATAATAACTAGCATGATTTTAAAAATATTATTGTTAATACTTCTGATCCCTGTAATCATAATTTTCATTGTACTTATAATAAATGTACTGCCGCTTCCTGATGCTATTGATGGGGCAAGGGACCAGGTAGGAGCTGCTGCAGCTGGATTCTTTTCTTTTTTATATCTCATCTGGATCTTTTTTTATACTGTAAATTCTTTCAGGAGGACCGGTAGAGTATTCGATGATCTGTGCATAGGATCGGGACTGAAAGGTGCAAGTCTTGGAATATTTGGAAGAAGATACTCCGGTGCCCTGAGCGGGAGACAAATAGTGATCGATTATTTCCCTCCTAAAATGATCCAGAGGGCACTACTGAATATCTATATAGAAGCTCCTTCGGTACAGGAGTTTACAGTAAGCAGGAAGGAACCTCTTTTGGGAAACCGGGAACACAAAGCTACTGCCTGTCCGGAGTTTATAAGTCTTCCTGAGGGTTATAGGATATATTCCACAGACTGTAAAGGGATTTTTACCATTATTTCCAGGCATGAGTTTAAAAAAGCTCTGGAATCAATATTATCAGGGGGTTATGCCAGTAGCCTTAAGCAGATCTATTTTGAAAGTGATAGGATATGGTTAAGGGAAAGACTTTCAAGATTATCCGCGGAAGTGCTAAAAAGTTATATAAAAGATCTACTGATCCTTGCAAATGAGGCAGAAAACCAGTAGATCCTTTAGTTTCTATAAAAAAATAATGATTTATTGTACCTGCACGGAAAGCCGCCTCGATATTGTTCAATGAACCAAGATACAGTTTCTGGATATGCTCCTAAACAGGCTCAGCGCATAAATATCATTACCAGGATGCCTGCCAGTGCGAGCAGTACTGCAAGGACCAGGGCAATATTTGCGCTTCTATTATTTGACCTGACAATATCGTCTTCACTTTTAACTGACAGGATAAAAGGTTTCTTGCTGTCTCTTGGCCGCATGATTTTTATCATTTTTCCTTCAAGGAGGGCTTCTCCCAATAAATAGAGCGATTGGCCGAGCGGAATGGTATTTTCTATCATCTTGAAACCCAGCGTCCTTGAGCCAAGAGCGCTGAATTTTAGATTCCCAAGAAAACTGTATTTTCTGGCATTATTAGAAGGCTCAAATTTACTAAAAGTCTTCAGGGTATCAAGCCTCAAACCAGATTGACCGGCATCTATATATACCTTATCTCCCGAAGCAGGATCTTTAAGAGTAATAAGGTTGGAGCTTTTCTGACTGGAAATAAGCGACTGGCTTTTCTTGACTCTTCTATGCGTGACTCCTTTTTCATCCCTGTAGGTCTCAGTCTCTTCATATACCTGATAGAGGCTTGCATTATAATAAGCCACTTCTTTATCTGAATATGGAGTCTTCTCCGGGTCATCTGAACCAGCCTTTCCCTTTAACTCACTATAATGCCTGTAGCCTTCAAGACCAGCTTCTGCATTGCCGGCAAGGATATCCCTTAGTTCGCTGACAGGTATGGTTTTTAAAAACTTTATCTCTATATTCTTATTCTTCATCTTTCTGGGGACGATAAAACCTAAAATACCGCCACCGATGATAAGTATACCGCCGATTATAAATGGTAACATCAAGGGGTCCTTCCTATTCTTTTAATAATTCTTCCTTTAAACGTGCCAATTCATCATCAGCAGCCTGTTTATTTTCCATTTCCTCAAATTCATCATCTTCCTCATCATCCATTCCGGAAATATCAAATGCAGCATCTGCCTGTGCTTCCTTTTCTGCTATCTTTTTTTCCATCTTATCCATCTTTGCAAAAGCTCCTGAGCTGTCAAGATCACCTACGGCACTTATTACTTCCTTGCGGGCTTCTGCTACCTTATCCCTCGCTATAAGCATGGTCTGACGGGCGCGGGCTTCATTAAGTTTTTTCTTTAGAAGGTCCACCTGTTCCTTAAGTATTTCAGTCTGAGAGGAAATATTATCGTACATCTTCTGGTATTGCTTTACACTAGTATCAGCTGCAAGTTTTTTATCTATTGCCTTTTTTGCAAGTTCTTCATTATCGGATTTTAGTGCATCCTTTGCGCGGTCCTCCCATAGTTTTGATTCGTCTTTGGCCTCTTTAAGTTTTTTAAGCATTTCCCTCTCGCTTGCCATTACAGAACCAAGTCCCTGTACAGCATTTTGGAGTTGTTCCTCCATATCGATGATTATCTGCTTGACCATTTTTTCCGGATTCTCCGCACGGTCTATAAGATCATTGATATTTGCTTTGAGCAGGTCAGTTAGTCTTGAAAAAATTGCCATATTAGGTGCCTCCTTATTCTTTTATAATTATTACCAGAGAATAAATCTTATAAATTAAGAGTTGATAGAATTTTACCCTATGAAGGCCCTATTTTCAATTGATTGATTCGATCACTGGTCTTTTCTTCTGGATTTAAATATGTGTTTTATTTTTCTAAAAGACCTTCTTATGCTGAACTCATACTGATAATGAGCCTCTATTTCATCTATTCCTGTTATCTCTGCCAGTAGGTCCTGGACAGTATTTGCTTTATCTTCATTGCTTATAATGATGAGGGTATCACCAGGATAGATAAATGTGTTACCCTTTGGAATATGTTCCAGTCCGGCTCTTTTTATTCCGATCAATAGACAGTCATCCGGCCAGTTTATTTCCTTTATTCTTTTATTTTCAATTTTTGAATCTATATGTATGGGGATCTCTATTACGACCTTTACTTTTTGGTCACCGGTAAATCCTCTATATTCCTTATTCTCAAGCGACCTTTCCATCAGGGATTCATAGATCGGCTGTGTACCCATAAGGCTTGATATCACATATGCTATAAAAACCACAAGTGAAAGCGGTAAGAAATGCTGGAAAGACCCGGACATCTCTGTTAATAATACGATGCCTGTTATAGGGGCCTTGACCACTGCAGCAAAATATCCTGCCATGGCAAGTATTATGAAATTATTGATATATGCAGGATCTACACTGGAAAATTGCTGTATGACGGATATTATCAGTTTTCCTGATAATGCACCTATGGCAAGCACCGGTAAGAATATCCCGCCGGGTGCTCCCGAGCCATAGCTAATAATGGTAAATCCGAATTTTACGAGAAGAAGGACCATGATAATAGTTAAAGAAAAAGAATTTGTTGTAAGAGACCTAATAAGACCAATTCCACCTCCAAGAACTTGGGGATAAAAGATTATGAATACTCCAGCAAGAATTAGAGGAATAACGGGTCTTACATAAGCAGGGATCCATTTTCTCCCAATATATAGTTCCTTATACTTGAGAAGCGAGGTATTAAAAACTGCCCCGAATATACCCAAAAAACATCCAAGTATGACCAGGTAGATGTAGTTATTAAGTGGTAGCACTTTCATATCGACAAAATTAAAGATAGGTTCTATCTTAAATATCTTTTCTGATACTATATCGGCTGCAATTGCTGCCGGAACTGCAGAAAGAAGTATTAAGTGGGAGAATCTTTTATGTATTTCCTCAAGAGCAAACATGACCCCTGCCAGGGGAGCATTAAAAGCCGCTGCAAGACCTGCACTTGCACCACTTGATACGAGAAAGCTTTCTTCAATCCTTATTCTCTTAAAGACCCTGCTAAAGCCAAGCCCTACGGCGGCGCCTATCTGGATAGACGGGCCCTCTCTGCCAAGGGACAGCCCGCTTCCCAGGGCCAGGATTCCTCCAATTATTTTTCCAAGTATGACTTTCCACCAGCTCATATCAAATTTCTTTAGAAGGAGCCCTTCTATCTGAGGGATCCCGCTTCCACGGACCATGGGTTCTTTTTTTATGATCAGTCCTATTAAAAGGCCGATGATGATCAGTCCAACAAAAAATACCGGATAGAGCCACAGCCTGTTCTCGATGAAAGAATTGAACTCCATTGTAACCTCTTCTATCCTATCGAGGACGATCCTGAAGAGGACAACGATAAGACCCGTTATCATGCCAATAAGTATTCCTTCAAGAATGAGTTTTAGGCGTAAACCATACCAATGCCTCAAGGTGCTCACTGTACTGTTTTTTGATGGGTCGGCCATTATTTATAGACAGGTCCTTTTATATGGAATATACATAAAACATAATTAACTAAAATATCTAAAAAATAGATTCATGTCAAATGAATGATCGTGGACAATTACTTTAAATTTTGCTATATTCTATCAGTGAATTTATAGAGCAAAAGTCCTTTTACTTTATATTTGTTCTGATATAATGAATGTTCTGTTCAAGAATGGGGGTGTAGCTCAGTTGGGAGAGCGCCTGCCTTGCAAGCAGGAGGTCAGCGGTTCGATCCCGCTCATCTCCACCATTTAACATAGGCTTTTTCTATTGGGGGAGCAAACCGGTACTTAAACTCTTTAAGCTTATCATAAATAAACATGCAGTTTGTTCCATGACTCTTTATCGATTATTAAAGTTTGTTTATGTGTCAGTCGTCCTATACTATTAGGAGAATTTTATATAAATGATGAGCATAAAAGTGCAATATAGGTGTATTAGTGTATAATTATGACTGATAATGAATATTTTTTAATAGATAGCAAGGAGAAAACGAAATGTTGCGTAAAATCGAATGCTTCATCCAGCCTTCAAAGCTGGATAAGATCAAAGACGCTCTTATTGAAGCAGGCGTAGATGGGATGAGTGTTTCAGAAGTGGAGGGATTTGGCAGGCAAAGAGGCCGGCTAAACGGAGATAAACCCTCAAGCGAGGTCAAATTCAGACCTAAGACCAAGCTAGAGATCGTAGTAGATGAGGAGATCGTCGATGAGGTAACGACCCTTATTGTAAAACTGGCACGCACAGGCAAGATCGGAGCCGGAAAGGTGTTTGTGATCCCTGTAGAGGATGCAATAAGGATAAGGACATCAGAAGCAGGCAAGGCTGCCATATATTAAAAGGGTAGAACCCTGCAGGCCTTAAATATAATACTTAAAAAATACTGCCCTGTTGAGTATTTATTAAGTATGGTGATCAAAAAAGGAAACTTCTAGCTAGTAGAAAGGAATTTGACTTATTATGACAGATAAAAAACAGAATGTATGGGATATGACGCTGGAGCGTCTGAACTCCATGATGGATCTTCTAAACTTAACCCCCGGTATAAGAAAGTATCTCCGCCAGCCAAGAAAAATACTTGAGGTAGCAGTAACTGTAAAGATGGACAGTGGCGACATCGATATATTTACAGGATACCGCATACAGCACAATACAAACAGGGGGCCGGGCAAAGGCGGCATACGCTACCATCCCGGCGTAACGTGTGATGAGATAAAAGCCCTGGCACTGCTTATGACCTTAAAGTGTACAGTTGTTGGAATACCCTTTGGTGGAGCCAAAGGTGGAATAGCAGTGGACCCCAAGAAACTTTCAGCCCGGGAGCTTGAGAATATGACCCGCCGCTATACATTTGAGATCATAAACAATATCGGCCCGGATAAGGACATCCCCGCCCCTGATGTAAATACCAATCCCCAGGTAATGGCGTGGATAATGGATACCTATTCAATAAATAAGGGACATGCCGTGCTTGGGGTTGTAACGGGTAAACCGCTGGAGCTCGGTGGTTCGCTGGGCCGTGAATATGCAACAAGCCTGGGCTGCGTATATACAATACTGTCGACACTTAAGGTAAAGGGTATTGATACCCCGGATCTATCTGTAGTGGTTCAGGGCTATGGCAATGCAGGCTATCACTGCGCCCGCATACTTTATGATATGGGGTTTAGAATAATCGCGGTATCTGATAGCCAGGGAGCGATACTAAATAAAAAAGGCCTTGATCCCTATAAAGTCTTAGATCACAAGAATAAGACCAGGACCGTAAAGGGTTACTCTGGAGCTCAGGATATATTACCTGAGGACCTGCTAACTCTACCCTGCGATATACTTATACCTGCAGCACTTGAAAACCAGATAGTCAAGGGCAATGCTCCCGATATTAAGGCAAAGATAATAGCAGAGGCTGCAAATGCTCCCACTACCCCAAAAGCAGAAAAGATACTCTTGGGTAATGGTGTCTTTATAATACCAGATATGCTATGCAATGCAGGGGGGGTCACTGTATCATACTTTGAATGGGTGCAGGGCAATCTCTCCTATTTCTGGAGTGAGCGTGAAGTAAAGCTAAAACTTAGAGATATCATGGACAAGGCTTTCTACGAAGTATATAAGGTAGCACAGGACAGAAAAGTAGATATGAGGACCGCAGCGGGCCTTCTTGCAGTTGAAAGAGTTGCAAGGGCTATTAAGCTAAGAGGGATATATCCGTAAAAAAAACAAGAAACATATTATTATGTCTTAAAGAAACAAGAGGCGTTATTGCCGGATGTTTATATATTATGATGATGACATGCAATAGAGTGATTCGAGCCGGATAATATATTATCTGGACATGGCCTCTTGTCTCTTTAGCATCGCTGCAAGAGTTATGGAGTCTAATGTTTTATTAAATTGCCTTGTCGCTTTTTCCCAGACTTCTCTTGCCGCACAAGTCTTTGAACGGTAGCAAATATTGGGGCTATCTACACATTCTGAAAAAGCAATGGGCCCCTCAACAGCATTTATAACTTCAGACAATTTGATCTTTTCGGGAGATCTTGAAAGAAAATAGCCGCCATGAGAACCTCTTGTTGATTTGATAAGACCGGCAATTTTTAGTGGTATTATTAATTGTCCCAGATACTTAAGCGATATATCCTGGACTTTACTGATATCTTTTAATAGGACGGGTCCTTCACCAAAGTGTACCGCCAGTTCCATCATCAGTCTTGTGCTATATCTTCCTCTTGTCGACAATTTCATATCATATCCTCGATTTCATGACATAAAGTTAAAATCTTGTAACACTAGTATTCTAATAGAAATAATATTTTTTGTAAATTATTTGATACCGATCCAGGAATCTGTCCGGGAACTGGACTCAGTCCAGTTTCAATTCCCTGGCAGACTCTCAATATCATATACGCTGTCAATAATTTCTGTTAAAATATTAAATTGTATTTTTGACTTAAGAATTATAATTATTTTTATAGTAACCGGGGGATCTGATGTCCAGGATCTGGCTGGATGTATTTTTAGGAAATATTGGCAGGTATATAGTTGATTTTATAATCAACTATTATTATTTCATCATTCCTCCAATTATTGCATATGGGATATTTCTCACCATATCTTCCTATAATCTTAAAAGGATAGAAAAAAGTGTAAATTACGAGATAGTGAGACAGGCCAGGATCATCAGGACAAAATATCCTGAAATAAATTATACAGAACTAGTCGGAAAGATCAGGATCGATTGGGACAAGATGATGGATTTAAGATCATTTTTCCCATATATCTCCCAGGAGTCTGACCTGTGGGTATCAAAAACGACCCGTGAAAATATAAGAGATATAATAATGCATAATAATGCCAAGATAAGACTGGTGCTTGAGAGAAATGATATCCATTTAATAGGTGAAAGACCGGGAGTAAGAAAGAATCTATATACTGAGTTTATCCACCGTGTAACACGAAAAGATTGATAACAGACAGCTAAAAAGGATCAAAAAACCACACTTCATGATCGTCTCTGGTGCTATACAAATAAGTTAAGTATAGGTTTGACTATCTGGAGCAGTATCCAGAAGAATATATTTGAGCTTGCACCCATACTTGATATGCTGGCATAATCTCCCACGAGGCTAAGATCATATTTTATAAAGAAATTGGTAAAGAGTTCCCCCATATCAGTAGTGATCCACAAAACAATCGGGATTATTACCGCAGCTGATATAAAGCTCCTGAAAAAATCGCCTCTTGAGAGTATTACCGCCCATATAATAAGGAAGGGAATAATGACCAGGTCGGCACTGGGCAGCACCCTGTTACCAGGAAGAAGAGTTGAAAGATATATTGTTAGCGGGATTATTATAACAGACAGGCCGATTACTGAAGGATGGCCGACAAGGATCATAGAGTCAAGTCCGATGTAAATGGTCCTTCTGGTTATTTTTCTTCTGATAAGACTGCGGAAGTCATTAACAGCAGGGACCATGCCCTTCATAAGGAGATTTACGGCCCTGGGAAGAAGGACCATTATAACAGCCAGCCTTAAGCCGCTTGAAAGCGCATATAAAAGATTAGGGACCAGCTCCAGCAGAAGTGTCCTATAACGCGTAATAATACCGATAATAAAACCCAGTATAAAACCCATCACCAGGGGTTCTGAAAAAACTCCAAGCTTGTATTGTATCTCTTCATAAAAAATATGGACCCTCTTTACAAGGGGTATCTTATTCAGGATTGTATTTATTAGATGAGAAAAGGGAGCCCAGCATATTATATTTGCCCTGGGGTTTGAGACCCCTCTTAGTCCATAATATACTTCTATATGATGTGCATATATGTCTGAAAGTACAAAAGTGATCGCTGCAACTATTACTGATATTAATATGCTTATCCATTCTATTCCGGTTATTGTAAAAATTATTGAACCCACAAGAAGGAAGCTCCAATAACCCCACAGATCGATATTAATAGTACGGGTAAACCTTAAAAAGAGCATAAGTATATTTAATATGAATATTGAGATGATTATATGAAGCAGGACCTGTGAATTAAATGCGACTGCCTCTGTTACGAGCCATCCTGTGTCAATGATCTCGTATTCCTTCAATGAATTTATAATGATCGTATTAGTGAGCGGTTCAAAGAAGTTTACAAAGATAGTCATCAAGACACTTAGGCTAATAAAACCCAATAATATATAAAGACTGTTTTTTAGATTCCCCAGCACATTTCTTGTAGAGAAAAACCCTATGATCAAAAAGAGACACGGTATTATTATTACCGGTCCGATATCTATCAGGTATTTAATGATCTTGTAAGTAGTCGACATGCATCCTGCCTGCTTCCAGATTCATATATCTTAAGTAATATATCAGAATTTTTAATTTTATTTAACAGCTTATGATAAAACTCTACCTTCCCCTTTTTCAGCAGAAGTAAAAAAACTATGTTCACGGGCAAAAGCCGCTTGCCCGGATGTCCCATTTCAGCAAAATCGATAGGCTTTTTAATGACTGCTACCGCCATCCCCTCAATGATCACCCTGTCAGGATCGGCATGAGGGACCGCTATCTTTATCTTTCCAGTATCGAGGCCGGTAGGAAATCTCCTCTCCCTTTCTACAAGGGTGTCAAAGAAATCGGCCCCTATCCAGTGCTTTTTTTCAAGTTCGGTACACATCAGCTCAAAAAGCATATCAATGCTTTTGACTTTCGGGTCCAAAAAGATCAGGTCTTTATCTATATGCATCAAAACTCCGGACAGTAATTCAAATTACCTTAATGTAAATAAAATTTTTAAGTTTTTAATGAGGATATATTATACTATCAATCAGGATTGTAAACAGTATGAATATAATACCTGATCCAGAATGAGAGGGAAGGGGAAAATGAATGAGCCAGAAAACAGAATAGAAGGTGATATGGCAGAAAACCTGGACGGTAATAAAAAAACCCTGGACCGTCTATGCGACGGCTTTTTTAAGATATTAAAAATTAGCGGTCTGGAAGATATTGCGCTAAAATCCGGAGCAGCTATTGTTGGGTCGCAAAGACTCGGTCTTCCGTTCTTTGGAAGTGATGTAATAGTGGATCTTGAGACCAGGGGGATCTATTATAAGGAGGGATCTTGTGAAGGCAATCTTGAAAGTTCCAATAAACTTGATATATTTTCCTCTGCGATAATACTTCACTATCTTGTAAATGCAGACGGTGCAAAGATCAGCGGAGAATGGATATCCTACAGGGAACTTCCTGATGGGATGTTTTATTTCAGGACCATTCCGGGAGTACTTGAGCCTGTGTGCCGGAAGTACAAGAATTCTGCCGAAGGATTGATAAAAAGAATCGAAGGGTCCGGAGGCCGCAGGAGCAGTGATTTTAAAAATGGAGCAGTAATCTATCCATTTGAAAATTTTCCGGTCCTTATAATGCTTGATGAAGAGAGCGAAGAGTTTGATGCAAGCCTGAGAGTTCTTTTTGACAGTAATGGGAGCCATTATATCAAAACAGATGTGGCGAAGATGATAGTTGTATATCTTGCCAGGATCCTGTCCTAAAATCAGGTCTTTGTTTTTCGTCATCGCAGGTACCATATCGCTTCTTTCTCAGGCATTTATCTGTTTAAAAATATCTGCCTGCAAGACTTAAGTCCAATTTTAGGACAGGATCCTGAATACTGGCTCACTGAAAGTAATAGTAATGATCACCAGATAGCTACACGCTTTATGCCTCACTGATCTATTTAAAATTTGGGTTATGTGTATTTACACAAGATTAATTCGATAACTCCTGAGCCTTCCTATTTTGGGGAGTTATAGAATTGTGACCTACAAACAAGTTCCTATAAATATAAATAATTTGTAGATAAAACTGTTAATTTAAAAATGAATGAATTGATTCTTGAAAAGGATTATGTCCTTGCCTGGATACTATTAGGCATTGCGGACTCAAAACTTTTCCCCATACTTGCATTTAAAGGTGGAACAGCACTTAAAAGAATATATTTTCCTAACTATCGTTATTCAGAGGATTTAGATTTTACTCTTTTAAAAAAGACAACCAAAAATAATTTGTTATTAAATTTAGAACTTATGCTTAGTGATCTCTCCAAAAATCAGGGATTCCAGTTTATTATTCCTCCTGAAAAAACTGAGAGCCGCACCGATTCAATTACAGTTTATATTAGTTTTGTTGGTCCACTTCAGGCAAGATCAGGCAGGCGCTTCATTAAAGTAGATTTTACATTAAATGAAAAGGTAATATTTGATATCCTCCCACAAATTATCTTCAATGAGTATAGCGATACAGTAAAGAAAAAAATTAAAACATATTCGCTCGAGGAAATATTAGTAGAGAAACTTTGTGCAATGATTGGCCGTACCGAACCTAGAGATATCTATGATATAGATTTTCTTTTTAAACAAGATCTTGATTTTGGTTCTTTGCCATATGCTTTTATAGAGAAAGCAAAATTTAAAGGGATTGATACAAAAAATATTAAAAAAATACTTGAGCGAAAAAAGAGTACAATAGAACGGATGTGTAAAACCCGTTTGTCCAATCAAATAAAAAGTCCTCCAGATTTAAATGGTGTTATAAGGAATATAGATAAAAATTTAAGAAAATATCTTTAAAAGATATATGAAGTGAACCTACTGACATGTCCCTGATGCGGGAAAAAGATGGGAATAATCGCCTTCATTGAGGATTATAAGGTCGTTAAGAAGATACTTGATCATGTGGGAATATATGAGTTTAGCAAAAAGAGGGCTCCGCCAAACATAAATACTTCTCCTGATGAGTTTGATGAATAATCCATTAAAAAAAATTATTCAAAAGAGGACAATATCGCAGAACAACAACATATTCAAAAGATATGCTTGAAAAACTGGCGGTTTAATATATAATAAAGCAGGAATTTGTTCAAGCATTGCACAAATGTGCAGTACTTATTCACAAATTATCCACAAAGAGCCTTTTCTATTTTATGAGTGAATTAGAGAAAAAAAGATTTCTGGCAAAGATAGCAAGCCTCTATTATCTTGAGGGGCTTACACAGCAGAGTATCGCAAACAAACTTAATATCTCAAGAACCAAAGTCTCAAGATATCTTACCCGGGCGAGAAGCGAGGGAATTGCAGAGATAAAAATAAATTATCCTGCAAAAGATTTTTCAGGCCTTGAGTACCAGATAGAAAAAAAATACAAAATAAGTGAATGCATAATTGTAAATACGCTTGAAAGCAGTGAAACTACTATTGAGGCAATGAGTGGAAGCCTTAACAATATCCTATCCCGTATCCTGGAGGATGGAAGTTATATCGGAATAGGCTGGGGCGGGTCGCTGCGCGAGATGGCAAAGTATATAAATGTCATGGAAAAAAATGATATAAAAGTGGTTCCTATGATAGGAGGACTTGGAAAGACGGGGACAGGGGTACATACGAATTCTGTTGCAAAAAATATTGCTGACCGCATGAATGGTATAAGCTATATGATCCATTCACCCGCAGTACTTGATAATAGGGAAGTGAAGGAGATCGTTGAGAAGGATAGTAATGTGAGTGAGATAATGGGAATGTCTTCAAAGATCGATACAGCAATAATAGGGATGAGCGATATCGGTATGGACTCCACCCTTATAAAGACAGGAAGTTTTACGGAAGAAGATTTCAAATATCTTAAAAGCCTGGATGTTGTAGGTGATGTAAACCTGATATTTATTGATGAGAACGGCAATCATGTTCCCAATAAAATAGATGAACGGATCGTCCGTGTGCCGCTCGAGGGGCTTAGAAAAATAAAACATGTGATCGGAGTAGCTTTTGGAAAGAGAAAATTAAAAGTCCTCCTTGGCGCACTCAGGGGGCAGATAATAAATGTATTATTTACTGATGAGGAAACAGCAATCGGGATAATAAAGGCAGGATAATGATGGCAAAGGCGAAAATTAAAAAAGATAGCAAAAAGTATCTTGAAATAGATGGGCATATGATCGAAGACAGGTTCAAAGAACTGGATGATAGCAGAAAGGTAGAGATGCTTAAGAGGATGTACCAGATCAGGCATTTTGAGTTCCAGACAGAGCAATTCATAATAAGAGGGATGATCCACGGCACATGCCACCTCTATATCGGGGAAGAAGCAACTGCCGTAGGGGCAGTATATGCTACCGGAAACAGTGATTACATCACATCGACCCACAGGGGGCATGGGCATTGTATTGCAAAAGGGGCCGACCTTAGCCTAATGATGGCAGAACTTCAAGGAAAGAAAACAGGCTATTGCAAGGGTAAGGGAGGGTCGATGCATATTGCTGATCTTGCGACTGGAAACCTAGGGGCAAATGGTATTGTCGGGGGGAGCATAGGGATCGCCACAGGTGCGGGCCTTACCTGCAAGATGAAGAAAAACGGTAAAATGGTGATCTGCTTTTTTGGAGACGGGGCCACAAACCGCGGCATATTCCACGGTTCGGTAAATATGGCCTCAATATGGGACCTTCCTGTCATCTATTTATGTGAGAACAATGTATACGGGATGTCAACCTCCATAAAGGAAGCCTTTAATATAGCAAAGATATCAGACAGGAAATATGCCTATGGTATAGATGGGCTTACAATCGATGGAAACGATGTGATCGAGGTATTTAATGTAATATCCCATTACAGGGATGTGTGTTTTGAAGGTAAGGGACCAGTACTGGTGGAGGCGCTTACATACAGATGGAGGGGACATTCTAAAAGTGATGCCCAAATCTATAGAACAAAAGAAGAAGTAAAGAGCTGGATGGACAGGGACCCGATAAAAAGGTATGGAAAAGAACTGGTAGAACATGGGGTTATGACTAAAAAACAAATAGACGACCTGGAAAAACAAGTAATCGAAGAAATCAGGAAAGCTTCGGAATTTGCGAAGAACAGCCCTTTTCCTGACACTGCCACTATTGAAGAAGATGTATATGCTTAGAATAGAATAATATGATCAAATTTAAGGATTTAGATTTAAGGATCTAGAATATGAATGATAAAAGAGAGATAACATACCTGGAAGCAATAAGGGAAGCGATGCAGCAGATGATGAGGGAAGATGATAATATCTA
>Ga0190283_1000788_pt1 | contig 15726 bp, 14 predicted proteins | sample 48691801_MG_FD_161669 | JGI IMG/M metagenome (GOLD analysis project Ga0190283, IMG submission 161669) | Hydrothermal vent microbial mat bacterial communities from Southern Trench, Guaymas Basin, Mexico - 4869-18-0-1_MG | ecosystem: Environmental > Aquatic > Marine > Hydrothermal vents >...
ATGGCTTTTGCGACGATTGCTCTGTAAAGCGGACCGGATGAAAACAGCCATGAATGCCTGCTGATAAAGGATCTATAAGAAAATCGTAAAAATGTGTTAACATGGGTTTACAGATCAGAAACAAAATTTCGGGAAACATTTAAGGATAACGAATCTGATGATTATACTAAGGAGAAAAAATATGAGGAAAGCGATAACGAACCTGATAATTATACTGCTGATCTTTGCAAACACAGGCTGGTGTGCCGAAACTGTAAAAGTGGGCCTTATCATATTTCCCCCGTTCATAGAGCAGGAAAGAGGGAGGGACAAATATACCGGGATAGCGGTGGAACTGATCGGACTTATGAATTCTTTTCAGGGCAGATACAGATTTGTCACCGTGACCACATCCGCTCCGAGAAAACAGCGTGATTTTGAGAACGGTTTATATGACATGATGATGTTTGATGATATCAACTGGGGGTGGAAGGGTTACCCTGTCGAAGCATCCCAGGTTATCCTCAGGGGAGATGGAGAGGTGTATGTCGCACTGGCAAAGGAGGAACGGGGAGAGGATTATTTTTCCGATTTTCGGAACAAAAAAATGATCGGCCATATAGGATATCATTATAAATTTGCAGGCTTCAACTCGGACCCCGGATATCTGAAAAAGACATTCAGCATGCAACTCACCTACGACCATGGCTCAAGTGTCAGAATGATTCTGAGAGAACGGGGAGATATAGCGGTTATGACCAGAGCATACCTTTTTCGTTATATGAGTGAACATCCTGAAACAGAAAGCAAACTGCTTATTTCAAAAAAAATGGACCAGGAATATAATCACACTATCATCATAAGGAAAGGAATCCGTCCGAGTGTCGGGGAACTTGACAAAATACTGAAAGGCATGGAACAGAAGGGAATATTAAAGCATTTGTGGGAATCTCACGGGATTTACGAGATGGGTAGGCAGTCGGGTAAAAAATAACCGGTCGTTGCTCGTGTCAAGTTAAATCCAGACCGTTGGAATCGTGCGTAAGCCATGAAATTCTCTGTGCCGGCAAGAAATCAGGAACCGGCCCTGCAACATCAGAGGCTCATCCGCGGTCTGCTGATTATGTGAAACCGCAGATGAACGCAGATAGAGCTTTCAACATAATTTTTGTCAGCTCGGAGTGCAAAGCCTGCTTTGCAAGTCCCTGAGATTCACGGATATGTTCACGCACGAGCAAAGTCATCCAAAAAAGTGTGAAAAGTATGAAACTTAATCCGCTGACGCTGAAAAAAATCAGACGTTTCAAATCCATCAGGCGGGGATACTATTCTTTCATCATATTCATTGTGATGATCTGTATTTCACTGCTTGCCGAAGTTCTCGTGAACAAGCGCGCCATTATTGTGCATTATGAGGGACAATATTTTTTCCCGACATATAGCGATATGATTCCCGGGAAGATGTTCGGGCTGGATTATGACTATGAAACCAATTACCGGCAACTGAAAAAAGGGTTTGACTCCGAGGAAAAGGGTGACTGGGTACTGATGCCCATTGTGCCTTATGACGCTTATGAGAATGATCTCAGGGATGATGAATATCCGCCGTTTCCGCCATCTCTGGAGAACAGGCATTATCTCGGTACGGACACCATTGGCAGGGATATTGTCGCAAGACTGGTTTACGGATTCAGAATTGCGATTTTCTTCTCTCTTGCGTTGCTGCTTGCCAATTATACCATCGGCGTTACCATTGGCAGCGCAATGGGATTCTGGGGCGGCACATTTGATCTCTTTTTCCAACGGATCATTGAGATATGGTCGAATATCCCGTTCCTGTATGTTATCATTATCATTTCATCCATCATTGTGCCGAATTTCTTCCTGCTGATACTGATCATGGCGTTTTTCGGATGGATCGGCATCACCTGGACCATGCGCACGGTGACTTACAAGGAAAAAGCAAGGGAATATGTGCTTGCAGCCAAAACACTGGGGGCTTCTGATGTGCGGATCATATTCAAGCATATCATCCCTAATACCATTGCGATTATCGTGACATTTGCCCCGTTTGCGGTTTCAGGAGGAATTGTCGCACTGACATCTCTTGATTATTTGGGATTCGGGCTCCCCCCCCCGACCCCGAGCTGGGGCGAACTGCTGCAACAGGGCTGGGCAAATATGGATGCCTGGTGGATCGTCGGTTCGGTGATTATTGCAATGGTGGTCACGCTGGTGACAGTCACATTTACAGGAGAAGCGGTGAGAGAAGCGTTTGATCCCAAGCTGCATACGACTTATGAGTAGAAACCCGGCTTTTTTACGGCAAGGGAGGACTCGCTGGGGAAAAAACCGGGTTTTTTTGTTGCAACGATTCTTGAATTTTTCTGGAGGAGCTGTATCCGCGGCACTTTGAACGTGGAAAACACTACTTTTTCGGATTCCGATGATATGCACCTTTTTCTATTTTTTTATCATATTTTCCATGGAGTGCATTGTTCTGGATATTATTTTTTTAAGAGTGGCCGATACATTGACTCCGTTAAGGGCGCTGGCTTCAAAGGAGGGAGCTTTCAGTTGAGCGTTGAGTTCATTTTCCATTGTTTTATAAGGTAAAAGCGGAATATCTTTGACATCTCTTTTATTATATTGCATCACCAGAGGAGTTTTAAAAATACTCTTTTTATAAAGCTCCAGATTTTTCTGAAGATTTTGAAGAGAGAGGATGTTTTTTTCCCTTCGCGTCGCTGTGGAATCTGCAACAAATACGATGCCATCTGCTCCCTTCAGCACCAGTCGTCTGGTGGCATTATATGATACCTGGCCAGGGACTGTGTATATCTGTATTCTTACATTGAATCCCATGATATTTCCAATCTCAAATGGAAGAAAATCGAAAAAAAGCGTCCGATCACCATGTGTTCTTATGCAGACCATATCCGAATCAATCCGATCCTGAAATTTGTGATGAATGAATTCCAGATTGGTCGTCTTCCCTCCCATCCCGGGGCCGTAATAAACTATTTTTACCTGTATTTCTTTTGTCTTGTTATTTATAAAAGCCAAGTCACCCTCCCAACTAAGATGTGAGTTCAAAGTTCAAAGTGGAAAGTTCAAAGTCAGTCTGCTGAAACAACTGGACGGCAGATGCGGATCCAAAAATACTGACATCTGTTATTTAAGCATGTTATGACTGTCGAGTTCATAAAAGCAGGAAAGATAAATAAACAGGAAATCAGAAACAGTGTTCAGGAGTGGAAAAATCCTGCTTTCGGATGAGTTGTTTCTGCGTTGGGGAATAATCTTTGAATAAGCATCTAATCCCACAGTTCAGGGCCGATGATTCCGATTTTGACGGCATATTTAACCATTTCCACCATATTGTGAATGTTCAGCTTTTTCATAATATTCGCACGATGCTTTTTCACGGTCTTCAGGCTGATGCAGAGGATATCGGCTGTCTCAGATGTCTCTCTTCCTTCGACCAGCAGGCGGAATACCTGCTGCTCCCGGTCAGACAGAAGATTATAGCCGCTGACACTGTTTTTTTCTTTCCGGTTTTTCAGATAGATGTCTATGATCTGGGCATTCACCTTGGAACTCAGGAAATATTTGCCGCGATGCACGGCCCGAACAGCTTCAAGCACGTCGGATGTCGGAGACGCTTTAAGCACATATCCTTTGGCCCCCGAAGAGAGCGCACGATCCACATAAGCATCCTTTTCATGCATGGAGAGGAGAACCACCTGGGTTGTGGGAACGGCTTCTTTGATCAGGCTCACCGCCTCCAAACCGCTTAATTTGGGCATTGCGATATCGATGACCGCCACATCCGGGCGGATTGATTTGACTTTTTTTACTGCTTCCAAACCGTTAACAGCCTCCCCCGCCACATTCATGTCCGGCTGTTCCTCCAAAAGTCTCCGTAACCCATTTCGCACAATGGCATGGTCGTCCGCTATTAAAATTTTGATTTTTCTCATCTGTTTTCCCCTTTAAGAAACACCTGAAAACAACTCTCTCCTGTATTTTCGGATTTTCGGTTTGAAACTTGAAACTTGAAACTTGAAACTTGCTCACTCCTGCCGGACGGGATTTGCAACCCCGTCCGTGACGTTTTGTTTTCTGATTATAATCCCTTCCTGCCGGACAGGGTTTGCAACCCTCCTGCCGGACGGGGTTTGCAACCCCGTCCGTGACGTTTTGTTTTCTGATCCTGCCGGACGGGGTTTGCAACCCCGTCCGTGACGTTTTGTTTTCTGATTATAATCCCTACCTGACATTCTGTTTTCTGATTATCCTGTCGGACGGGGTTCGCAGGCAAGTGCTGTCTGTTGCCTGTTTCATAGAATAGGGGAACAAATAAATCAATGGGGTGGAAAGAGTATTCATGGGTGGAAATATCCTACCTGCAGGGTAGGAATATCCTACTCTGAGATCAGATTAGCTGGCTATTGGCGCGAGGAATGCTTTGGAAAGATAAGATGGGGGAATGACGGATCGTTTCAAAGTTCGGGAGCAATGCCCCCGACTTTGACAGAATCTTTTCACTTTTCGCCATTATTGTGAATATCGGATTTTTCTCATGATACTTCTTCCCACAGTTCAGAGCTGATAATCCCGATTTTGATGGCGTATTTCCTCCTGCCGGACGGGGTTTGCAACTGGGGTGATGAATATGTTGTCGATGCTCTCAGAAAGCTGATCCCGTTTTTGTTCCGGTCATTTTATAACTGGCTGATTTTTAAGTTGAAAAAAATAGACGGAATAAAAACGGGATCAGAATTGGCAAGCCTGTCTGTGACATTTTCATCAGCCCAGTTTGCAACCCCGTCCGTGACGTTTTGTTTTCTGATTATAATCCCTTCCTGCCGGACAGGGTTTGCAACCCTCCTGCCGGACGGGGTTTGCAACCCCGTCCGTGACGTTTTGTTTTCTGATTATAATCCCTACCTGACATTCTGTTTTCTGATTATCCTGCCGGACGGGGTTCGCAGGCAAGAGCCTGTCTGTTGCCTGTTTCATAGAATAGGGGAACAAATAAATCAATGGGGTGGAGAGAGTATTCATGGGTGGAAATATCCTACCTGCAGGGTAGGAATATCCTACTCTGAGATCAGATCAACTGGCTATTGGCGCGAGGAAAGCTCTGGGAAGAGGATGGGAGAACGACTGATCATTCCAAAGTTCGGGAGCAATGCCCCCGACTTTGACAGAATCTTTTCACTTTTCACCATTATTGTGAATATCGGATTTTTCTCATGATACTTCTTCCCACAGTTCAGGGCCGATAATCCCGATTTTGATGGCGTATTTCACCATTTCCACCATGTTATGGATGTCCAGTTTTCTCATGGTGTTCGCACGGTGTTTATCCACAGTTTTGGAACTGATGCACAAAATATCAGCGATTTCAGCATTGGACTTCCCTTCAACCAGCAGTCGGAATACCTGCTGTTCCCGCTCTGAAAGAAGATTATAACCGCTTACAGCGGGTTTTTCCTCACGGTTTTTCAAAAATGTGCTGATAAGTTTGGAGTTGATCTTGGAACTCAGAAAATGCTCTTTCCGGCTGGCCGCTCTGATTGATTCAAGCACGTCAGATGTGGGGGATGCTTTAAGCACATAGCCCAGGGCGCCGGAATTCAGAGCCTGATACACATACGCGTCTTTTATATGCATGGAGAGCAGCACCACCTGAGTATCAGGCACGGATTCTTTTATCAGTGCCACTGCCTCCAAGCCGTTTAATTCGGGCATGGCAATATCAAGCAGTGCCACATCCGGGCGGAGCGATTTGACTCGTTTCACAGCCTGCATGCCGTTCGTGGCTTCGCCCACGACCTCCATATCCTCCTGCTCTTCCAAGAGCTTTCGCAAGCCTTCCCGCACCACTGCATGATCGTCCGCTACTAACACTTTGATCTTATTCATTTTTTTCTCCTTAATCAGTTATTGAAAACTGAAGATCGAAGATTGAAAAAAGCGTATTCCGGAAAGCTGTCAATCTTCAATCCCCACTGTCGGACGGGGTTCCTTCCCATTGCCGGACGGGGCTTGCAACCCCGTCCTAATGTTTAATATTTTTCGGTAGCGGGCAAAATGTCCCATTCCTATTGCGGACGGGGTTGCAAACCCCGTCCGGCTACAGGGTTGCAAACCGAAAGTCGAGGCTGAATCACTGATTCCGAAGGAAGTTGCAAACCCGTCCGGCTGTACAAGTTGTCAATTTTCAACCTTCAATTCACGGGTATTTCAACCCTTATTGTGGTTCCTTTGTTTATGACGGAGCGAATCTCTATATGCCCGTTCACGGCAACAACCCGCTCACGCATTCCCAGAAGTCCGATTCCGTCTTTGCCCTTTGTCTGCTCATCAAATCCCACACCGTCATCCTTGATGATAAAAATGACATTCGGATGACTGTAAGTCAGCGTGACATCAACCTTTTCGCCTTTTGCATGTTTCACGATGTTATTCACGCTTTCTTGAAAAATTCTGTATATGACAAGTTCTATCTCAGAGGCAAGCCGTTTCCTGAACCCGACAGTCTGAAAATCAATATGAATATCCTGTCTTTTCTCGGAAAACTCTTTGATATACCATTCCAGCGTGGGAACAAGCCCCAGATCATCAAGCAGATCCGGCCGCAAATCAGAGGAGATGCTTCTGATTTTATCTCCCAAATGCTCAATCAGCCCGATCAGGTCGCCAATCTCCTCCTTCTGTTGCTCCGGGATGGACTTTTGCAAAGTCTCTGCATTCATGTGAAGTGCGGCCAGGGTCTGGCCGAATTCATCGTGAAGATCCTGGGCAAGCTCTTTTTTCCCCTCTTCGCTGCTGCTGATGAGCCGGCTGGAAAGATGCCTGATCTCCTGTTCCGCCCGCTCCCGCTCGTTGATTTCTTTCTGGAGATCGACAGAACGCTCCTTTTCAATGTCATTGAGTCTTTGCAAGATTTTAATAACATTATCGTAGGGATTAGGAAATACGGTCTCGCTCACATCATCCGGTTCTGTCAAATCATCTTCTGTGGGCATATCTTCATCTATTTCCAAGTCTGCTTCTGCCAGGTACTCTTTTCTCAGATAATTTTTTACCAGTTCGTCTTCTTCCAGATCGTCTTCTTCCATATCACCTTCTGCCGGAGGCTTCCTATGTTTTAAATAGGCAAGCTGTCTGATGGAGATTGCCAGCGTCATCGTAATCAGAGAAAACAGGAACAGGCCGGTCGCCAGGACGAATCCGAGGATCGGTTCCCGAATTGATGAATTCAGCGCATCAAGTGTTCCCTCAAGAGAGGCGAGAATGACGGATTCCGGCGTCACAACGCCCAGATGCCAGCCAGTCGAAGGCATCGGATGGGAAAATATCATATAGGGATGCCCGTCAGAAAGGAAGCGGGCGTTTTGAAAATCCCTTCGGAGTATGTTCTCTCCTATTTTTTTCACTTCCGCATCGGAACTGTCTGACAGGCGATATTCAAGAACAACACCAGCGTTCACCAGCTTGTCCATGTCCATCTCAAGGCCGAATATTTTCAAATATTCGGAAGGAAAAGCGATGATTCTGCCGGTGTGGTCTATGATAAAGGAGAAGAGATTGTCTGTCAAATCCCGTCTCCATCCCTTTGGCAGGGGGAGATTCAATCTTCTGTTACCCAGAATATCATCCAAAATATATTCCAACGTCATATCAACGCCGGCTGCACCAAGATATTGTCCCATTTCACCGTAAACCGGGGTGCTTGCCGTTATCGTCAATCCATGTCTGGCATCGTCCCTGTAAACATTTGTCCATACTGTTTTACGTGCAGGATTATTTTCCGGTTTCACAATGCTGTAAAAACCCGCGTGTCTCATATCATATTCTTCAGATGTCGGAAGTCTGGTAACGGCATGTGTATTCGGGAAATAACGTCGAATCCCGGACTCGGTGACAATATAAGATGCCGCGCACTCCGGATGACTTTTCTGAACCTCCATCAAAAGCGGGTCTGTATGAGAAAGTGCGTTCAGTTCCTCTTTGATTTCCGGCGATATGGCAGCCCCTCCCCAATACATTACCATTGTCACGCCAAAGGAATCATTTGAAAATATTCCGTTTGGCGGATATACGACCAGTTTTTCACTTGGATTGAGATGTTTTTTTCCATACAGATCAAAATGATCCAGAAAAAAGCCAGCCTGTTTTGCCACCAGAGCCGAAGACGCGGCAACCTTCTGGAAGACTGCCTCATATCCCATGGCCTTTTCCTGTGTCAGACGGGACAGGAATATGTATGCCTGATTTTTTATAAGCGTCTCATTTTCGGAGGCATAAAAATTTTCAAGTTCGGTTGTCAGCCATTTCCCTCCGTAAACCAGAAGGACCACTGACAAAACCAGAGCCAGTGAAAATATGGTCATCAGTTTGAGGCCTATTTTTGAACGTATCCGTTTGAACACAATATCACTGCTCCATGTTTGTGCAGAAAATTTTCCTGACCCCACTTTCTCCGTGCTCGTGGGAACAAGATCGGCAGATTATTTTTTTGAATCCCCTTAGGTGATTTCCAGAAAAGAATCTCCCACTATGGCAACGTAGGGTGGGTGGAGCGCAGTGTAACCCACCTTGTGCGGATGTCCGGAGGTGTCTGGTGAGTTGCGCTGCGCTCCACCCACCCTGCATCTCAGTGGTGGGATGTTCTTTTTTAAAAAATCGCCTTAACAGATTTCAGCCTGCAATGAATGAATTTTCTGCTCCAGATGTTTATCAGGACATTTGAATATAATTATTTTATGCACTCGACACTCGTAAGCTCTCATAACTTGCTGAAATTACTGATGCCGCCATTTTCAGGATCAGCGATTTCCATTTAGTGATTTCAGCATGTTGCGTGGTTGCTTTCAATTTTTCACTTTGAACTTTTTTTACTGTCAGGAATCTGTGTACAGGACAAAAAACGACAATATGCTGATATTACTGGATATGGGCATTCCAGACAGAATCATCTGACCGATATTAAAGGCTGTCCGAAAATCTGAATTTTTTTTGTCCTGTACACAGATCAAAAATATAACTATTTTATACAGACATTATCAGCCCCTTGATTTTTGGTCAAGGAAATGATAACATATATTTCAGTTTGTGACATTTAAATTGAAAGGATACAGGAATGAAACTGGCAGTGAGCGGCAAAGGAGGTGTTGGTAAGACAACATTTTCAGCACTTTTGGTGCGGACACTGAATAAACAGGGAAAGCATGTTCTTGCAATTGATGCGGACCCGGATGCAAATTTTGCAACAGCACTCGGAATTGCCGATTCTGATAAAATAACGCCTATTTCGGAAATGAAAGACCTCATTTTTGAAAGGACAGAGGTAAAACCGGGGACCATAGGCGGCTTTTTCAAACTGAACCCCAAGGTGGATGACCTTCCGGATGCCCTGTCGGTAAAACTTGACAATATCAAGCTCATGCGGCTGGGAGGGGTCAAAAAAGGGGGATCCGGATGTATATGTCCGGAAAGCACCCTTTTAAAAGTGCTTGTGACACATATTGTGCTTGCAAGGGATGAAGTGGTGGTCATGGATATGGAAGCAGGGATTGAACATCTGGGCAGAGCAACCGCCCAGGCGGTTGACAAGCTTCTTATTGTGGTTGAACCGGGCCGGCGCAGTATTGACACAGCAGGCAACATCAGAAAGCTTGCGTATGAAATCGGGCTGAATCATATTGCTGTGATCGGAAACAAAATACGCAGCAGCAAAGATGAGGCGTTTTTGAAAAAGCACCTGCCGGACTTTGAATTCCTCGGGTTTCTCCCTTATGCTGACGCCCTGATTGAGGCGGATTTGGCCGGGATATCCCCTTTTGACACAGATTCACCGACAAAAGCGGAAGTTGAAAAGATGATCACCCGGCTATAGTGTTTGATATTTGATGTTTGATGTTGGACATCAAATGTCAAACATCAAACATCAAACATCAAGTGAGGACATGCAAAAAAAAAAATATCCCATAAGACGGCCAAAGCGCCGTTTCAGCAATAAATCAAAAGAGAACGTCCTGAAAATGAAGCCCGGTGCGGATGCCAGGCTGAAAAAGGTGTTTGCATCCATCGGTGTGCCTGAACAGGGAGCGTTCAAACCGGATGATTTCCAGTTGGAAGCGATTTCCGCTATTGAACGGGCAGACTGTCTTGTCACAGCACCCACCGGTGCGGGAAAGACCTGGATAGCGGAAAAAGCCATCGCCCGAATACTGGAAAAAGATGGAAAATCCTGGTATGCCTCCCCTTTAAAGGCGTTAACCAATTCAAAATATGCAGAATTCGGAGAAATATTCGGGACGGGCAATGTCGGCATTTTAACTGGTGACAGAAAGGAAAACCCTGACGCACCTGTCATCGTCGGAACCACCGAAATCCTTCGGAATCAGTTATATGATGCCATGCATGAGGGAAAAGACCTGTCCACAGATTTCGTGATTCTGGATGAAGCCCATTTTTTGGGGGATGAAGACAGGGGTGTTGTATGGGAGGAGATCATGATCTATCTTCCGGCCCGGATACCGCTCCTGATGCTTTCTGCAACCATCGGAAATGCGGACCAGATTGCGGGATGGCTGGCGACCATACGCTCAAAAGAATGCAGTGTTATTACAGAAACCAAAAGGACGGTTCCCCTGTTTCCCCTTTTTTTTCACCCATCAGGAATGCTCCTTCCTCTTTTATCGGAAAACGCGCCCGGGGAAAAAACAACGCTCTATAAAAAGGTCAGTAACTATATCACCAGTAAAAACGCCCCGGTACTCGCACCTGGCAGAGGTCTGCCGCCTGTGGGGGATATCCTGCGTGTTTTGAAGAAATACAATCTTCTTCCTGCCATATTTTTCCTTAAATCACGGGCAGACTGTGACAAATCCCTTACGTTCTGCGGGAAAAATTCACTGGATGATCCGGAGCGACAGGCCCGGCTCAGTCAGAGGGTTCAGGAACTTGCCGGACAGAGCGAACATATTGCAAGGCACCGCCATCTGAAGGAGCTTGAAAATCTGGCTGTCGGGTCCCATCACAGCGGACAGCTGCCTGCATGGAAACTGGTCATTGAGACCCTTATGACAGAGGGGCTTCTGGACGCGGTGTTTGCAACCTCGACTGTGGCCGCGGGGGTAAATTTTCCTGCCAGAACCATTGTTTTCTTCAATTCGGACAGGTTCAATGGCAGGGAATTTCTGCCGCTGACTCCCACGGAATTTCATCAGATGACCGGAAGGGCCGGCCGGAGAGGGATGGATAATATCGGATTTGCCGTGGGAATTCCCGGAAAATTTATGGACACACGGCTCATTGCAACGCTTGTCAAAGCACCCCCGTCTTATGTGTTAAGCCAGATCAGAATCAATTTTTCCATGGTGCTGAATCTGCTGCTTTCCCACACCCCTGACCAGATTGAGGATCTGCTTAAAAAATCTTTTGCAACCTATATGATTATGAAGGGAAAGAAAAAAAGGAAAGCGCAACGCCTCATCGGAAATGAGCACAAATATCTGTGGAAGGATTTTCTGAAGCATTTCAATTTCCTGCAGGAGACAGGATATGTGACGGAGGATGGGGAACTGACCCATGACGGGGTATGGGCATCCCAACTGAGGGTGGATCAGCCTCTTATGATCGCAGAGGGTTTCAGGCTAGGGCTTTTCCCCGAATCTGACCCTGTTCTGCTTGCCGCCATTATTGCATCATTTGTGAATGAGCAGGAATCAGATGACAGACCTGATAAGGAAGTAGTGCCTCAAAAGCTCCTCAGTGCCCTGAACCGGGTGAAGGAGGGGCTGAGGCCCTTTGCAAAACATAAGATTTTGCGGGGATTTGAACCCAGGGCATTGTTTTTGCGGCCGGCAGCCACAATTTATGCCTGGGCCGCGGAAGCAGATTGGGAGGATGTACTCCCATTTTCCGAAATGGCAGAGGGAAACCTTGCCATGCTGATCCTCCGGACTGCGGACAATCTCAGACATATCAGGGCGCTTGACCATGTTTTTCCTAAAGCTGCTGAAACATCCGCAAAGGCGATTGAGCTGATTATGCGTGATCCTGTGGCCGCTTTTTATGAATTATAAACGGCACTGATCTTCATTTCGGCCATTTTAGCAAATTCAATATGTTACTCGTTCCCAGGCTCCGCCTGGGAACGAAAATTTTCTGCCTTTTGTTGACATCTCTGAAAAAAACATATATTATCCTGTCTGAATTTTAAGACAGAAATCATGTCCGCAAAAGCAAGGGGGAATGCTGTCAGGATTTTTGCAAATATAATTGGAGATACTCAAACTTTTTATTTTATTGATAAAACACCTGATCCTCCTGAAAGGACAGACAAATTGTTCTTTGACACAAGGATTATGGTAAACTGAAATTGAAAATCTTATGGATTTGGAACTTGTAAAAAGAGTCGGTATTGCTGCTGCCTGTCAGGGGGGAAATTGTCTCAGGTCTTACTTTGGCGGAACATTTGAAGTGACCAAAAAAGGAGCTGTTGACCTTGTTACCCAAGCAGATATCGGATCAGAAAAATTGATAATTGAAACGATCCGAAAAGCGTTTCCGGATCACGCCATTCTGGCTGAGGAAAGCGGCTTGAATGAGGGTACTGCTGACTGCCAGTGGATCGTTGACCCTCTGGACGGTACAACAAATTTTGCACATCAGTTAGGTCTTTTCTCTGTTTCCATCGCCTTTGCCTTAAAAGGGGATATTGTTATGGGGGTCGTTCTGAACCCGGTCGCGGGCGAGCTTTTTACCGCTGTGAAGGGGAAAGGCGCTGAACTGAATGGCCGCCCCATAAAGGTCTCAGACTCGGCAACTGTTTCGGAAAGCCTGCTGGTGACAGGTTTTCCTTATAATTTTAAGGATATTTTTGATCCTTTGCTTGCCCGCTTTTCCAACTGCCTCAAAGCCTCACGGGGTGTCCGAAGGCTCGGATCAGCCGCGCTTGATCTTTGTTCTGTGGCATGCGGACGTTTTGACGGGTTCTGGGAACAGAACCTCAATCCCTGGGACACGGCAGCAGGCTTTCAGATTGCACAGGAAGCCGGCGCAAGCATAACAGATTTTTCAATGGGATCATTTACGGTGAATAAAAAGGAAATTCTGGCAACCAACGGTAAAATTCATAATGAAATGATTTCGTTACTGAAATTAAAATAAGAATTAACCAATTAAATTAGGATGCGGAATGAAAAAAAATTCAGCAAACAAAAAAGTCGTCCATGATGATCATTTGGGATGTTTTGGTGATTTCGATTTAAAAGATCCGATCTGTAAACGGTTTTGTTCATTAAATCTGCGTTGCGCCATCGAGTGCTATCAGAATGACCAATTCGAGATACTGGAGGATACGTCATCTTATGACAGCATCAGATTTGTTTTTTAGCTGCTTCAGGCCAAAAAAGGCGGCCTGAAAAAAAATGAAAAAAGGTCTTGACTTTTAAATAACAATAGAATAAAAAGTGGTTTATCTGATCAGGGAAACATGGTTGGTTGCTTATTATAAAGAAGCTGATTTTTTACAGGCACGTAGCTCAGGGGGAGAGCGCTACCCTGACACGGTAGAAGTCGTTGGTTCAAATCCAATCGTGCCTACCATAAAAAAAGATTGGAGGGGATTCGGTTTATGCTGTTTCCCCTTTTTTTGTTCTGAATAATAACTTGGTGCTCTTCCGCTAATACTTTGATAATAAAATAATTCAATGATTACAAAGAGTTGAGAAAATATTGGATTTTTTTCCGAAAGCACCAATGCCGGGTTATATTTCTATTAATTATTCTGAATCTAAGTATTTTTTGTCAAAATTGCAACTTCATTTGTGATTTTGTCGGCCCTATTTCCGCACCAATCAGCCCTGACAGGTCCGCCACAGCACCGTATTCAATAAATATATTGTAATTCTCTCCCCAGTAAACCATCGCACACGCCATAGGTGCGCCTTTAAGTACCCGGCCAAAAGTTTTCCGGGATTTTTTTCTGGGAAAACAGCTTTCACAGACCGCGGATGAACACGGATGAACGCGGATGAGTCCGCGGCAGACAGGCATCTGCGTTTATCTGTGTTCATCTGCGGTTCCTCGTATGCAGATACCTGAAAATATATGGCCAGGTACTTACCCCATAAGCATCAAGCTAAGATCATAACCAACTGTTTTTATTCATACATAATCTGCCGGACGGGGTTTGCAATCCCGTCCGCAATGTTCCGTCAATCCCCGCCAGCAAAGGTTTCGGACGGGGTTGCAAACCCCGTCCGGCAATCTTAGCCTGATGCATATGGGTACTTACCCCCGCCGTTGCCATTTTCAAGGAATTTCAGTCTTGTATCATAGAGAAAACAGACGGCTTTTGCCTTCTGTAACACCCCGCTGGGGTATGAAAATACAAACCGTTCCCGCTTTTCAACTTTTCACTTGCTGTATCCGTGGCATATTTGTATAATTGAAATAATACACACAGATTTTAGCCAGATATTTTATGCTCGACGGTCATAATCTCCCATAACCTGCTGAAATTACTGAAGCCGATATTTCTCGGATTAGCGGTTCCCACTGAACAATCTCAGCATGCTGCAGGGCTGTTTTCAGCTTTTCACTGTCGAGTTTATATCATCCTGAAAATTTCAGAATAACAAAGGAGCCAGGTTTTGCTTTGAAAAAGGTAGGTTTGGTCGTAAAAATAGATGCTGAGGCAAAAAGGAAAGCAGATGAATTTGAAAGTTGGCTGCGTTCAAAAGGGATTGATGTTTTCAGAAAAAAAAGCGCGTTGCCAAGCTCCAGAATTTTAAACAACCCCCCTCCTTCCGCGCCGTCTGATCTGTTTTGCATTTTTGTACTCGGAGGAGACGGGACATTTTTAAGCGCGGTCCGCTGGATAGGTGATCAGGATATCCCGATTCTTGGCATCAAGTTCGGTGAAGTCGGCTTTCTGGCCGAAAGCACAGAAGACGGCCTGTATTTTGCAGCGGAAGCCATTTTGAACAACAAATTTGTCACGAAATCCAGAATGCGCCTTCTGGTCAAAGTGATCCGGGAGGGAAAGGAATTTGTAAGTGAAACCGTATTAAATGATGTGGTGATTAACAAGGGTGCGCTTGCAAGGCTGGCCCACATAAAAACCTATATCAATGATCATTATCTGACCACATACAAGGCAGACGGACTGATTATTTCCACGCCCACAGGCTCAACCGCTTATGCGCTTGCAGCCGGGGGCCCGATTGTCCACCCTGCGGTACCCGGAATCATTATGACACCCATCTGCCCGTTTACCCTGACCAACCGGCCTCTGATAGTTCCGGACTCAGCCTGTATCAAAATGCAGCTTGCTGAAAAAGCTTCGGATATCATGCTGACCTTTGACGGACAGGCAGGGCTTGAGATAGATGAGCGGGATACCATCATTGCCCGGAAAGGACCGCATCCCATTCAGATGATAACCATGCCGGACCAGCACTATTTTGATGTTCTGAAAGCAAAACTGAGGTGGAGCGGGTGTCGAGTTTGATGTTCGATGTTTGATGATTGATATTTGATGATTGATATTTGATGATTGATATTTGATGATTGATATTTGATGATTGATATTTGATGATTGATATTTGATGATTGATATTTGATGATTGATATTTGATATTTGATGATTGATATTTGATGATTGATATTTGATGATTGATATTTGATGATTGATATTTGATGATTGATATTTGATGA
>Ga0190283_1000789_pt1 | contig 15718 bp, 13 predicted proteins | sample 48691801_MG_FD_161669 | JGI IMG/M metagenome (GOLD analysis project Ga0190283, IMG submission 161669) | Hydrothermal vent microbial mat bacterial communities from Southern Trench, Guaymas Basin, Mexico - 4869-18-0-1_MG | ecosystem: Environmental > Aquatic > Marine > Hydrothermal vents >...
CCCCATGGCCGGACCCCCCATGGCCGGACGGGGTTTGCAACCCCGTCCGAAACTTATGCTGTCTATGGCCGAACGGGGTTTGCACTCACGTTCACTGAGAATGTGTCGTCCATGGCTTTATGATCCTCATCCTCACCCGCATCCTTTCTGACTTTCACTGTGTAGTTTCCCACGGCAAGTCCCTTAAAGGCGTAATTCCCGGAAGCATCAGCTTCTATGGCATTGACAAAATTGTCATCGCTGTCAAACAGCATTACAATGTCGCCGCCGTCAACCACTCCTGACATATCACCGGTGTCTTCGCCACCGAGAGAAATATTGTATGCCACATCGCTTCCTTCAATGGTTACTTCGCCTTCATGATAACCTGCAAGGCTCCAGAGACTGATGGAGTATGTTCCGTCTGAAAGCCCTGAGATGCGATATTCGCCCCTGCGGTTTGTCACGGCATTGGTGCTGACACCTGTGACATTGTTATGTGCATTTACCCAGACTCTGCCCACAGCCCCGCCTTCGGAATCTGTGACAACACCGGAAATGCTGTATCCTGCGGAAAGCATAAGCACTCCGAGGTCTTTGTCAGCATTCACCGTGACTGGTTCCGCGGCAGCCCAGTTATCCGTAAGCGTACCTGAAGCTGCATCATAATAGGCTTTGACATAAGCGTCCGCGTAAATTCCGACCTTATAATCCCCGGCAGGAACTTCTATGGAGAACTCTCCGTTGCCATACACTTCCTTGCCGCCCCAGGCACCTGTGGTTTCGCTCCATGCGTCTATCCAGGCCATGGTTTTGCCTTCTTCCGGCAGTCCTGCGATGGTTCCTGAAATCACATACATTTTAATGGCATCAAAATCAAAGTTTATCCCCTCAGCCGAACCCTGGGAAAGATCAACTCTAATTGCGTCTTCCCAGGACATCTGCTGATTGTAAAAGAGATTCTTTCTGCCTGACCATGCGTTGACCACATAGTCCGCAGCATTTCCAAGGCCCTTCATCTCATAAACAGCCTTTCCGTCTGCATCGGTCTTGACTTGGGCATATCTGCCGTCCCGTGTTTTCTCACTCCAGGCATTGACTGACACCCACTGATTCGGCGCCGCACCGGTGATGGTTCCGGAGATGCGGTTGCCTTCGGAAACAACAAAGTCAATGTCTGCAGGATCAGCGCTGCTGTCAACGCCGGTTCTCGTCTCCTTGGCATAGCCGTCAGGCTGGAAAGTGACCAGAAAATCATCCGCAGCCGCGAGACCCGTAATTGTGTAGCGAACAGGCTCGCCTGTCCCTCTCACACTGGTTCCGCCCCAATATCTTTCGCCCCAGCCAGTTCCGCACCAGCCGTTGCTCGACATGGCATCGTCCATCTTCAGAGGCATAGGATCAGTAAACGGGTTCTCATTCTCTTGCCGAACCTCGATCCAGGCCCACTCGCCTTTGCCTAATCCAGTAATCGTACCTGAAATTGTTTTGCCTTTGGAAAGTGCAAGATTGATGTCCGTGGGATTTGTTGAGGAATCTATCATATCCGCTGCATCCCATTCAACAGTTCCTTCGGTGCTGTAATATCCGCCAATGTAGCCCTCTGCCGAGATAGAAACCCGGAAATCCGAGCCTGGGCTGAGACATGTAATCTCATAAGGAACATCGTCGCCTGTTCCGATCACTTCGACTCCACCGTAAGACCCTGCTGTGTCGCTCCATGCGCTGATCCATGTCCAGACACCCTCATCAAGTCCTGACACAGAACCGCTGATGGAATTTCCGGTACTCATGGCGATATTAATGCCTGTGGCATCGCCGTCAACTGTGCTGATCAGTTTGGCCTGATCCCAGGTGACCGGGACAGAACCTGCACCGCTGTAATATCCGTTGATATATCCGTCCGAATGCACGGAAACCCGGAAATCAGAGGCATTGCCAAGACCGGACAGAGTGAAATCCGCTGTGTCGCCTTCGGCTCTCACTTCCATTCCGCTTTTGCTCCATCCGGATTCGCTATATGCGTCTATCCAGACAATATCTCCCTCGGACAATCCTGAGAGTGTGCCGGAAATCTTTTTCCCTGTGCTCAGTTCTATTTTCACATCTTCCGCACCGGCTTTAAACAGGGCAGCCTGCTCATAAGTGCCAAGCATTCCGTCTTTGATCACATATCCGTTGAGATATCCTTCTGCCCATACATTGATCCGGTAATCCGAGCCTTCGACAAGGCCGCGTACCTTAAAACTGATGTCTGAGCCGGTTCCTCTCATCTTTGTATTGCCCCAGCCCCGTCCGGAGTCGCTCCATACCTCTATATAGGCAACATCGTCAGCTTCAAGACCGGATAAGGTTCCGGCGATACCAGGCCCCATTTTCAGCGTAAAATCTATCCCTGCAACTGAATCGCTTGCATCAACAGGGGTCGAGTCTTCCCAGGTTAAGGCATCTTTATAGTATATTGTTCTATAAATATCATTCCCTGATACGCTCACCCTGTAATCCAAAGTCGGGTAAACCGAGATTTCATAATAACCGTCTTCATCTGTGCTTGCGCCGTACCAGAGCGGTTCGGGTTGGGGTTCAGAGAAGAACATTTCATCTTTCTTATACTCCTCTTTCTCATCATAAACAGGGCGGAGGAGATCCGGATTCCGGATTCCGGTAGCTGCGTTGACCCACATTTCAAAGACCGGATGGCCTGCTTCGTCCAGAACGCGGCCGGAGATGGTGTTGCCTCCGTCAAATATGATGTTGATCTCCACATCTGCGCTGGCATCCAGGAGCGTAGCTTCGTTCCATATCGGCGTGAGAGAGCCGGAAGTTGTCAGACTGTTGTCGTGGCCGACTTTCCAGTATCCGCCCAAGAATCCGCCTGTCCACGGCCAGGAACTGATCCGATAGCCTTCACCCGGAGGCACGACAATGGAGAAGTTCCCTTCCTCATCAGTGGAATCGCCGCCCCAGCCACCTGGCAGATCTGAAGACACATCAATCCAGAGATCGCCCAGAGGTGATCCTTCAGAATCAAGGGCTTTGCCGTATATTCTGGAACCTTTTCCCAAAGTGATGCTCACGTTGCTGATGCCTTCCTCGTTGACCTCTATGACTGTGCGCTCGGCCCAGTCATGGGTCGTGCTGCCTGACCACAGGGCATCTGCGCCCGGATCAGAACCGCTTCCGCCGTCTGCATCCAAGAAGAATCCGCCTAGTGCATTGACATCTGACAGGCTCTTGATATTTACAAACAAGTCGTAACGATGACCTTGAACTACGGATATTGAAAACTCGCCGTTTTCATTGGTTTCTCCGCCGCCACCTGGTATCCAGGGCATGGGGAAGCATTCGATAATCCCGGATTCCGGCCTGAGTCCTTCTTCAAACTCAGGTTTTTCAGAACTATCGGTTGCTGGCTCAGGTTTCTCATCGTTGTCATAATCACCGTAATTTTCATCAAGACCAGGTTTCTCTTCATCATCGTAATATTCCACATACTCAGGCTCGGCGTTGATCCAGATATTCTGAAGCAACTGGCCGTTGCTGTCTTTGAGAATGCCGCTGATGGTCACATACTCCCTATCGTCTTCAAAAGGGAGAGGTTTTTCATAATCGCCGTTAAGCATGAAGTCGTCATCAATATCATAAGCGAAGTCTTCACCAATATCATAGGCGAAGTCTTCAATATCATAAGCGAAGTCAATATCCGACTCTCCATCTCCAAAGTATTCATAAGCGGTGTCTTCAAAAGCGGGATCGAACGTGATGTCTCCCGGTCCTTCAAACATGCTGGTTCCAAATTCAAATGTCCCGACTTCAGTCTGAGCAGATGCGGCTCCTGTCACCGAGAAGGCGAGAAAAAGCACGGCCACAGCAATTCTTATTCCTGTTCCAAAATTCAATCTTTTCATTGTGTTAATCCTTTCATAACTTCTTAAAAATTGACAGATATTGTTCATGTTTGCAATTCACCTGGGCGTTGTTTCCGCTTTATTTCAGTATGACCGACAAGAGGAGAAAAAGCAAGGTGGTAAAAAATCCCGGGAACCTTCTCCTGATATTCAATTTCTCCATAAGTTTTGTCCTCCTTTAATTTTTCGTGTTAAAGCTGCTTATATCAATGGTTGTTCAGGCCTGAACTGGCCTGACAGCCCGTGCGTAATGCCTGATACCTGACGTTCAGCGTCTGATATTTGACGACCCGGCAACCGACAGTCAGCACAAGCATCAGCCATGAACCGGCAAGGAGCAGCCAAAAACCTGTATCCACTAGGCAGCAGACAACAACCAGTATCCAGCATCCGACAATCAGTGTCCAGGCAGCAACCCATATCATTTTGTCCTCACTCTCTGAGATTCCTTTCTCTCTCTGATTCACGCTGTCTTTCTGCAAATTTTTTCCGGGAGTCTGTTTTTGTTCCCTCTTCGACAAGTTTTCTGAGATTCTCTTCCTCATCCATGATCATCCTGCGATTCAGGGATTTCCTCGCTGCAATGTATTGGCGGGCCTGGCTCAACTCCCTTGCAATCGCCACCCGCTCATCAGGGGAGAGCCTTTTGCTCAGTTTCATCCTGAGCCTGGCGAGTTTCTCACCTGTGTATGCCGCTTCAACCTTGCTCTTCTCCCGGATCATACTCAGGTTCTTTCTTGCCTGCATGATCTCATGCCTTATGGCACCGGGAGTTCCGGGTGTCTGATGCCACAATTCAGAACTCGGATTGGAAGTCTTAGGACGCGACAGGGTTTTGCCGTCTTTTTTTTTGCCGGATGTTTCCGAAACAGTGCTGTCAAATATCTTGAAATTGGCTGACAGCATATTCCCGCTGTTAAATATCTTAATGGTGTCTATGCGATAGTTTACCTGTCCGGACGGGCCATTATCTTTATTAAAAACAAAGGCACTGCTGACAGCGGGACCGAGAAGTCTCTTTATGCCCGGTTCAAGGGGTATGTTTCGGAATTTCGATGTGACCTTGTGAGAGACGCTTTCATCTAAGAACACTTTTATCCCCGTCTCCTTTGAGAGCATTCTGGCAATGTCCGAGATATCCATATTAATAATGTCAACGGAAATCGTCTGCCCTGATTTGCTGACTTTTATAAAATGCTTCCCAAGAGAAGAAAGTTTTTCTGCAACAGCGGAAAGGGAAAATATCGTAAAATACACATATATCGTCAATGTGATAATGCCAATTTTGATGGGGCCGGATGTTGATCTGTAAGAATTCATTGTTTACCTTATTATTATGTTTTGAATTGTTTTTTTGATATTCAGCAAATTATCCTTTGTGAGATCGGATAGCAGCGTTTCCTTGATTACATACCATATACACCAGACCAAAAATCTTCTTTCATTTTTTTTTCAGATGCCAGCATCGTGATCCAGACACTGGCCTGCCGGATCGCCTCTGGGATCAGGCAATGAATATTTCGGACGGGGTTGCAAACCCCGTCCGGCAAGAGGGATCACCTCTGGGGATCAGACAATGAACATTTCGGACGGGGTTGCAAACCCCGTCCGGCAAGAAGAACCCCGTCCGGCAAGAAGAACCCCCGTCCGGCAAGAGGGATCACCTCTGGGATCAGACAATGAACATTTCGGACGGGGTTGCCATCCGTGCAGCAAATGCTTCGGCACGCCAGAGTTACTCCGTCATTGTTGTGGAAGATCGTAAAATAATGAAAAAATTATGTGGCTTTCCCGGAAGCAAATCATTGCTTTTTTGTGTTGATTTTAATCGAATTGCGGATATGGCAGGCTACCTGAACAATGAGTTTCAAGGTGCCAAATCATTGGGAATTGACAGCCTCTTTACGAACGGAATCCACAGAGGAGATGCTGAACGCGTCTTTGACATTCTTGAACTGCCCCAAGAGTACTGTTTTCCTCTGATTGCTCTGATATTGGGATATCCTTCTGAAGTTCTCTGGAAGTTTTGAAAAGCATTCCGGTAACTGTCTGAAATCATTAGCACCGAGCATTTTGTGCTTTTTTTCCTGGCATTAATGATTTGAGCATGTTATAGCCTTGCACAAAAAGATTGTCCAAGGTCGATTTTCCGAACCCTTTATTGTCAGGGATTCGTAATTTCGATTTTGGACAAACATTATGTTGAAGGCTCTATAAGAACTTACGACTGACGAGTTAACAGGATAACAAACAAAATGATTGATGATCAGAAATACTGGAATCCATTTTTAGAAACGCTTAACGAGGAAAAGATCAGGGAGCTTCAGTTTAAGAAATTCAAAAGAATATTTCAATGGGCTTACGACCACTCCGTATTTCACAGGTCACTTTACGATGCTGCCGGCATCACACCGGATGACATCCGCAGCTTCGCTGATATCCGGCTCGTGCCAAAGGTTGAAAAGTCTATGATGAGAGGTGTTCAGAGAAAAGACCCGTTCCCTTATGGAGATGCTCTGTGTGTTCCTATTGAAGAAGTGACCGAGTTTCGCCAGACCAGTGGCACTACCGGTCAGCCGATCTATCAGGCGGATACCTGGCAGGACTGGGAATGGTGGTCCGAGTGCTGGGCTTATATTCTGTGGGCACAGGGTTATCGTCCGGCAGACCGTGTGTTTATTCCTTTTGGTTATAATATCTTCGTGGCATTCTGGGCCGGACATTACGCAGCTGAAAAGATAGGGTGTGAGGTGGTGCCTGGTGGCGTTCTGGACACACAGGCCCGTATCCTCAAAATCCGGGAATTAAAGGCCACCGCCATGATGGCAACCCCCACTTATGTCCTCGGCATGGCGGAAACAGCAAAAAATAAGATGAACATCAGCCCCGCGGATCTGAGTATCAATAAAATCACATGCGCGGGTGAGCCGGGCGCCAGCATCCCCAGTACCAAAAAACGGATGCAGAATGCCTGGGGAGCACTGGTGTTTGACCACGCCGGAGCAACGGAGATCGGGGCCTGGTCTTTTGAGTGTCGGGATCAGCCCGGGGGCATGCATGTGAATGAAGCCTTTTTCCTGGTGGAGATTGAAGATGCTGAAACCGGAGAAATCATTGAGGAGCCCGGCCGCAGAGGGAAAATGATCATCACGGCCCTGGACCGCATGGCCCAGCCGTGCGTCCGTTTTGATGCCAAGGATATCATTGAATGGGATCCGTCACCCTGTTCCTGCGGCAGAACATTCAGGCTGATAAAGGGCGGAGTGATCGGCCGTGCCGATGACATCACCAAAGTGAAAGGTGTTCTGCTGGCCCCTTCGGCCATTGAAGAGGTTGTCAGAAGTATTGAAGGTCTGTGTGACGAATACGAGGTGGTGGTGGACAGACTGGGTGATGCGGATCGGATTAAGCTTAAAGTTGAATTGATGCCGGGCATTGAAGACCGTGTCAGAGAGATTGAGAGCAGACTCAGGGATCAGCTCCGGCTGAAAACAAATCTGGGTTACCGGATCGAATTTCATGACTGCGGAAAGCTGCCCCGCTACGAAGCCAAGGCTAAGAGGTTTAAGGACTTACGGAAAAAATAAGAATGGGGGGAAGATGGCATTGATGGATAAACAGTCAGACCTGCATAGTATTGACCGAAAAATACAGGTGATAAAAAAAGCTGCCGTGGAACTGAAGCTGTTATCAGATAATTTTCCTGCAGTAAGAAAGAATACTGATCGAATCTCAGCTTCACTGAAAATGATGGAAATGAATATTTCAGATGCTCTCCATTTGGATGAGGAATATAAAGACTGACAATTTTGTACGCCGTGGAACTGCTGCGTGAGGTCAGAGCAGGCAAGGTCGGGCTGTGGGCAATGCGCGGTCCGGCATATTTTGCTGACTTCAGTTTTACCCCGACGAACCGGACAATAAAGGGAACGCCCGCAGAGCCTGAGGATGCTCCGGCAGGAACCGTCATGTCGTGGTCGGTTTCAGACACTTTTGACGGAACCTCCCTGAACGGTAAATTCACCCTTGCCGAAGATGACAAACAGAATCTGACATGGTCAACACTTGCCACTGAGCGCACAGGTCTGGCAAATTTTGCCAGGGTGCAGGGACTCGGAGAGGGCAAAGACACCGTTTATGCCCGGGTGACAGTCACTTCTGACAGGGAGCAGATGAAGATGCTCAGATTCGGATTCAGTGACAGGGTCAAAGTTTACTTCAATGACCAGCTAATCTTTGGCGGAAATGATGTTTACGGCTCCAGGGATTACAGGTTTCTGGGAACGTCGGCTTTCACGACGGACTGTGCCTGCCCCTGAAACAGGGTGAGAATGAGATATGGATGGCAGTTTCCGAAGCATTCGGCGGGTGGGGAGTCCAGGCCAAGTTTGATGATATGGAGGGAATCTCGGTTCAGAAGTAGCGTCCATTAGATTGTCAATCCAAGCCGAGCCGAGCGATGCGATCCTGCCCGCCATGCCTGGTTTGGATTGACAAATCCGGACCGCCTGCCGGATTGTCAATCCGGCAGGGAACGAGGTTATCCGGTCACGGATACTGAATGAGAAAAAATGAAGGGAGCATGCAAAAAGGTCTTGACAACATAGGAGTTGTGCATAAGTACCTGGTCATATATTTTCAGGTGTCTGCATACGAGGAACAGCTTTTCCCTTTTGAGCCGCAAATGAACGCGGACGGTCTGTCTGCCGCGGACTCATTCGCGTTCATCCGCGGTCTGTGGAAGCTGTTTTCCCCAGAAAAAATCCCAGAAAACTTTTGTTAATCCGGCAGGAGCAGGGAACGAGGTTGTCCGGTCACGGATACTGAACAAGAAAAATGAAGGGAGCGTGAAAAAAAGTCTTGACAATATAGGGGTTATATATATAATGAATTTTCCATTAGGACAGCGGGAGATTCAGTCTGAATATATGTCGGACAGATTCAGCATTTTCTGTCTCGGATCACTGTATTGCTGATTTATGGCATATAATTCATAACTGCCTGATATTCAAGAATTGAATTTTTTTTGCCTGCGTCCCTGTTTTGGCATGATTGCTGTATAAAATGTTGCATAAAATTTATGAAAGAGGTTTTCAACCTAACTGTAATTTTATGATAAATAACCTGTCAGAGCCATATATGTGGAATAACATACCCGCCATACCTGGTTCGGATTGACAGATCCGGACCGCCTGCCGGATTGTCTATCCGGCAGGAGCAGGGAACGAGGTTATTCGGTCACAGATACTAAACAGGAGCAAATATTTTGGACGGAAGACTTTCAAAAAGGCCTGAAACACGGTCAAAGCTGGCAAGGCTTTTTTTTATAATGGTCATTTTACCGGCATTTTTGTATTCACTTGCTGAGTTGGCGGGCGGAGCTGACCAGCAGACCGAATCAGGCCAGCAGGCTAAATCCGCCCCGCCGGCCGAATTTATTCAGCCTATCGAATTCAGCCACAAAACTCATATCGAAAAAGGCGGAGTTCCGTGCGAATTCTGTCATATCTACGCTCGTCGTTCGATCAATTCCGGCGCTCCTGTCATGGCAAGCTGTTTCGGATGTCACAGTGTGGTTGCCGGTTCTGATGAAGACCAGAAGGAAGCCATCAGAAAGCAGGAAGCCATTAAAAAACTGTTGGAATACAAAGCAAATGGAGAGTCCGTTCCTTGGAAAAAAATTCATGATCTGCCTGATTTTGTTCACTTTTCTCACAAGCGTCACATTCAAGTCGGTTTTGACTGCACGGAATGTCACGGAGAGATCGATCAGCACGATGTTTTATCCATACAAACCATGATTACTGATTTAAGCATGGGGTGGTGCATGAAATGCCATACCGAGGGTCGGCAGACAGTTAACGGAAAAATTGCCGGTCCGGTTCAAAAAACCAGGGGCGGGAAAATTATGAAGCAGGCAGCGGCACAACAACCAGACGGAATTTTGCTGGGATCAAAAGACTGCTACACTTGTCATAAATAAGGAAAAGTATGAAAAAAAATATTAGCCGCAGAAATTTCCTGAAGATGTCCGCACTGGGAGGAGCAACATTGGTTGTTGCCGGGTGTGATTCCGATCCGATTGAAAAACTGATTCCATTGCAAGTGCCTCCATACAACTATGTATCCGGTGTTTCCACTTATTTTGCCACGACCTGCGGGGAATGCTCCGCAGCTTGCGGGTTAATCATAAGAACTCGTGAAGGAAGAGCGACTAAAGCCGAAGGAAATCCCCGGCATCCGATAAGTGAAGGACGAATCTGCCTGCAGGGGCAGTCCGTTCTTCAGGGTCTTTACAGTCCTGCAAGGGCGGCCGGTCCTATCTCTGTTATCAGCAAAGAAAGGCACGGTGTCAGTTGGAAGGAAGGAAAACAGCAACTCGCGGATAAACTGAAAGAGCTGAAAGGCAAAGAGGGCGGTATTCTTTACATGGGTCCGCCCCGAAGCGGCAGCTTCCCTAAGATGCTGAACCACTGGCTTGAAGGCATGGGCGGCGGAACGTATCTGGAATTTGACATGACCCCGGTAAACAGTTTGAAGAGTGCCAACCGCATCCTGTTTGGTAAAGACGAGATTCCCCATTTTGCGCTTGATAAAGCCGAGGTTCTGATCAATTTCGGGGCTGATTTTCTGGAGAGCTGGCTGAACCCCGTTCAGATGACCAAAAATTATATTAGAATGCACAGTTATCAGGATGGGAAAAAAGGCAGATATATTCATATTGCACCTCATATGTCGCTGACTGGCACCAATGCTGATGAATGGATATCCTGTCCGATGGGTCATGAAACATCGACTGCCCTGGCTCTCAGTCATATTCTGCTTAAACAGGCCGGACATATTTCTGATGACGAGAAACAGCGCCTTCAGGAACTCCTCATCGGTTTTTCTCAGGAGAACATGGCACAGACACGCGGACTGTCCGCGGATGTGCTCAAAAGACTGGCTGATGACTTCGCACTGAACGGGCGCAGTCTGGCAGTAGCCGGAGGAAACTGTAATGCCGGCACAGATGGCACCCGCCTGCAAATAGCCGTCAACATTCTCAACTATGTGGCAGGCAATATCGGAAATACAGTTGTTTTCGGCGCAGATTACCGCGTGGGCGGCGACAGTATGACGGATTTGGAAGCGGCTGTCACAGATATGAAAGAGGGACGCTATCAGTTGGTGATTATCGAAAATGTCAACCCGGTATTTACGCTCCCCGAAAATTCAGGCTTCAGAGACGCACTGAAGGCAGTTCCGTTTGTGGTTTCACTCTCCACGGAAAACGATGAAACCTCCGAACTTGCCGATTTGCATCTGCCCACGGCTCATTTTTTGGAGAGCTGGGGGGACGCCCGACCGAGAAACGGCGTTTTTGCCTTACAGCAACCAGTCATGGCGCAGGTGCCGGGTTATGATACCATGGAAGTCGGCGGACTGATGCTTGAACTGGCCCGGGTGGCCGGCTTTGACGGTTTCGAAGCACAGAATTATCGCGATTATATCAAAGCCTCCTGGAAAACCCTGCATCAGAAACTCGGCACATCCCTGCCCTTTGAGCAATTCTGGAAAGAGTCGTTGCAAAAAGGCGGACACTATACGAGTTTCAATCCCTCAGACGCTGTTCTTGACAAAGAGGTCTTTGCTGTCAGATTTTCAGCCCCGCAGAAAAAAACCGGCAGCCTCAGCCTGATGGCTGTCAACTCGAATCTGCACAATGCCAATGCCAGAGGCGGCAACAGAACATGGCTCATGGAAATACCTCATCCTGTCACTCAGGTGGTCTGGGATTCCTGGATTGAAATTCACCCCGACACTGCTGTCAAACTCGGGATACAACACGGCGACCTGGTCGAAATTACAAGCTCTTATGGAAAAGCAGAGGCTGCTGTCTGGATTTTTTACGGCATTGATAAAGAAACCGTGGTAATGCCGGCAGGGATGGGCAGAAAGGTGCCATTTCCCAATTACAGATCCAGCCACGGCAAAAGTAAATTGCTGCCTGTTCTGGAATCGGAATCAGACTTGAAAGTCAGACAGAAAACAGTTGGCATCAACGTCATGACCCTCCTGCCATGGCGCAAAGACAACCTTTCAGGAGATTTTGTTTTTGCAGGGGAAAGTGTGAAAATCAGGCCCACGGGCAAAAAGGCTTATCTGACGACCATGGACGGGCAGTATCGCAGAGATATTGAAACCCCCGATACTGAAGACAAAACCGGGTTTGGCGACCGCAGTCAGAAAGGCCGGGGGTTTGTACAAGTGTTGTCTGTCGGCGCGAGTGGAAAGCAGCATAAGGAACACACTCAGAAACATTACTCCAGACAGCGTTATTATACGGTAAATCGCAAGGACAGGAAGAGTTTTTATGACCCGATGCCGGAAAACGTCGGAAAAGCTGTGAAACAAGCGGGTAAGCAGACACCTGTTTATCACGATCCCCACAAATGGGAGATGAGCATTGATCTGGATCGCTGTACCGGCTGTTCCGCGTGCGTGGCCGCCTGTTATGCTGAAAATAACATCCCGGTGGTTGGAAAGGACCGTGCGAATGTGGGAAGGGAGATGAGCTGGCTTAGGATTGAGAGATATTTTGAGACAAACAGACAAACCGGACAGCTTGAAACCTATTATACACCACAGATGTGCCAGCAATGCGACAATGCCGGCTGCGAACCGGTCTGCCCCGTGTTTGCCACCTACCAGACCCCTGACGGCCTGAATGCCATGATTTATAATCGTTGCGTCGGCACCCGTTACTGTTCAAATAATTGCGTTTTCAAACAGAGACGTTTTAACTGGAGGAATTATCAGTTTCCGAGTCCCCTGCACATGCAGTTGAATCCGGATGTCTCTGTCCGTTGCAAAGGGGTGATGGAAAAATGCACTTTCTGCGTGCAACGGATCAGGGAGATGAAAGACCTGGCCAAAGATCAGGCGCGGGACGTGGCCGATGGTGAAATTCAGACGGCCTGCCAGCAGGCATGTCCCGCTGATGCGATCACCTTTGGAAACATTATGGATGAAAACAGCAAAATAAGACAGATAAAGGAAAAAAGCCAACGTAAGTATATTCAACTGCCTGAGTTGAATTTTCAGCCGGCAATCACTTATTTGAAGAAAGTGAATCTGAATAACAGAAAAGCCTAGATTCAGATGATTTAAACAAATTCTCAAAAATTTGCAACTTCGGTCAAAAACAACCTCTTCAGACCAGCCAGATCTCTTAATATCGCATTTTTTGAATCTGCCATGGTCGGTTTGGCAAAAAGAATTGCATCTGAAGGTGAACCAACTGAAAAACAAGTCAGAACAGCATATAAGAAATTATTAGAGACAAATGAATTTGTTGAAGCTATTTCCAGATCCACCACAGATGTGGCCCAAGTCGAAAAAAGACTCAGTGTTGCTGAAAATATTTTCATGGAAGTGTGAACATCATGAAAAACAGAGAACTGAAAAAACAACTTCAACGTATTAAAAATTTGATAAACTCTACAAGTGACTCGACGGATGACAATTTAGAGCTTCAGGGACATTGGGGAAGATATTTATGTGTGTTGGGATCCGGTTTTCTCGAAAATGCAATAAGTGAGATTTATATAGAATTCGTAAATAAATCCTCTTCACCCCATGTCGCCTCATTCACGAGAAGGAAACTTGAAAAAATTCAGAATCCGAAAGCAGGCAAATTTGTAGAAACTGCCTACGCATTCAGTAATGAGTGGGCGGGAAGTCCAGTATGTGCGTGTCTAATTTCTTATAAATTTGTATAAGTTACTTGTTCATGAAGGTTTTATGAAATGGGCAGAATTAAAATAAAGAATTTCGGTCCCATAAAAAAAGGTCATCAGCATAATGATGGATGGATTGACTTGAAAAAAGTCACTGTATTTGTTGGAAATCAGGGCTCTGGTAAAAGCACCGTAGCCAAATTGATCTCCACGTTCATTTGGATTGAGAAAGCATTGGTAAGGGGAGGCTATAAAAAGAAATGGTTTGAACGAAAAAACAGACTGAAAAATAAATATCTGAATTATCATCGTTTAGAAAATTACTTCAAAACAAACGGAGCTGACAAAACAATTATTGAGTATCATGGCGATGCATATTCAATCAGATATGAAGATGGTTCGTTGATTTTGAACGAAAGATCAGGTGATACTTATCATCTTCCACAAATTATGTATGTGCCGGCAGAAAGGAATTTTATCTCTTATGTAAAAACACCGAAAGAATTGAATTTGTCATCAGATTCTCTTAAAGAATTTCTTACAGAGTTTGATAATGCAAAGAACAACATGAGAGGATTGGTGAAACTTCCAATCAATAATATAAATGCTGAATACGATAAATTAAACGATATACTTAATCTGAAAGCTCGGAATTACAAAGTTAAATTGAATGAAGCATCCAGCGGCTTTCAGTCAGTAGCACCTTTATACCTGGTTTCAGAATATTTGGCAAATTCTGTAAAGAATCAGAGTAAACAAAACAAAGAATCTATGACCAGTGATGAGTTGAAAAGATTTAAAAAAGGTGTGGAAGATATCTGGAGAAATAACAGCCTGACAGATGAACAAAAAAGAGTTGCGCTTTCTGTTCTTTCATCCAAATTCAACAAAACAGCTTTTGTGAACATCATAGAAGAACCTGAGCAAAATCTTTTTCCTTCTTCGCAATGGAAAATACTTCAAAGTTTATTGGAATTCAACAACATCAATTCAGGTAATCAGCTGATAATCACTACACACAGTCCTTTTATTATCAACTATCTTAGTATAGCCATTCAAAGTGGATACTTAAAAAACAAAATTGATGCATCTCCAAAGGCAGAAAAGTTAATTCCCAAGTTGAATAAAATTATTTATGAGAAATCTCAGGTTTCTTCTGAAGCAACTGTTGTATATCAATTTAACGAAACAGATGGGAGTATTAAAGAATTATCTTCTTATGAAGGCATCCCTTCTGACAACAATTATCTTAATGATAATTTAAGAGAATGTAATCAGTTGTTTGATTCATTATTGGAAATTGAAGAGGAACTGTAAATATGAATTTTTTTGAACCTGCGTGCCAGGAACCGACAATTAATGAATCCGAATTTGGGTTATGTGATGACCAAAATGGAACAAAGGCATATACAAATATCGGTGATCGTACAAAATGGATTGCCACGGTACAAAATGACAGGAATAAAAGTTTGACTTTTACTGCAATTGACAAATGTGTTTTAAATGATGACGAAGAACCTGACAAAGGGCGTTGTGATGGAATGTTGATTTCTGATTCCAATGAACACATATATTTTGCAGAGTTGAAAAATCAAGCAAAAAACTGGATACAAAACGCAATAAATCAGCTTGAATCAACAGTTCAGTTTTTCATTGAGAATCATGACATTAGCGTTTATAAATATAAAAAAGCATTTGCCTGTAACAAAAAACATCCTCATTTTCAGGAAATTGACAATGAACTTAATCTTCGTTTTTTCAGAACTTATGGTGTCCGAATTGACTTACAGGCAAGAATTATTTTTGTTTAGATAATATGTTACAAAAGCACATAACAAGGTCCACTACGCCCGACATTTTTTTTGAAGCAATGGTGTCGAGATAAAAAATGCAGGCAGGTACGACTATAAAAAGTTGTCATTCAAATGGAAACACCCGAAGCACTTGGATTGTAAGCAGATCAGAATTAATAATTGCAAATGGTTTGCATTTAGTTTAGTGATCTGAGATTTATTTGGAATTTGTATTTTGAGATTTGGAATTTATTTGGAATTTGTATTTTGAGATTTGGAATTTATTTGGAATTTGTATTTTGAGATTTGGAATTTA
>Ga0190283_1000791_pt1 | contig 15695 bp, 14 predicted proteins | sample 48691801_MG_FD_161669 | JGI IMG/M metagenome (GOLD analysis project Ga0190283, IMG submission 161669) | Hydrothermal vent microbial mat bacterial communities from Southern Trench, Guaymas Basin, Mexico - 4869-18-0-1_MG | ecosystem: Environmental > Aquatic > Marine > Hydrothermal vents >...
AAGGAGACAATATAAATTTACAAATTATTTTTAAAGATTTTTTTAAAGAGTATAATGAAGGTTCTGTATTTGGAGTATTTGCTACAAATTATCAGAATCAATTGATTGGAAAAGGGAAAATAACTCAAAATCAAACAGATGGCAATTATACAAGTGACTGGTTTGATGTTCATTCCCCATGGTTTGATGTTCATACCTTTGAATCTAAAACTGATGCTTGGTTTCAGATAAGGTATGCAGAATCAAATTCAATGGGAATGATAGAAAAAGATTTGTATAGTGGCCCGGGAACCAATAATAAACCATTGGCTGTTCATTGGGAATGGGACGGTTCTGCTGACAGGTGGTATATCCCCACAGGAGCAAAATGGATTCAGGCCCATGTTCAAACACTTCCAGAACCCTCTATGGGGCTAATTGCTCTAACAGGTTTAGGTACAGCGGCTTTGATTAAACGAAAAAAGAAAGGGATAAATAATTATTTATAAATTCTTATTTTTTTTTTGAAATAATATCACATATTAATTTTTTCTATGGAGCCACACAATAAATATGTAATTCATTATTATAACAACTTCCTCCAGGAGCTGCTTGATTATTAAAAGTAATAGTCGCAGTTCTAGAAGATATACCTGTTGTTACTATTCCAAAACATTCCTTCCCTGAACGACAAGTTCCTGAAAAGTAAGTAAATCCATTTCCAGTTGTTGTTTCGTAAGTACTTTCTGTTCCAGGAGTAACATCAGTTACAGGGATGTGTCTTCTGGAATAGGGCTGGAATAGCTGGAATAGGGTCGTACCCGATAAGGAAGAGTTAAACCTTTCATTATTAATATGTTAAGTTAATTTTTTTCACTAAAATATGCGTTAGATTAATATTTTTACTATCAGAAATATGCTTTTAAGAGACCTTTTATATTATAGGAATTAATGGAACTAAAAAATGACTTAAAGTCTCTATTTCCACATTAAATATAGCCTTTTAAGAGGCAATAATTCAAGCATTTAGAACTTAACATACTTATTTATAAATATTTACAAATTTGAATCGGGTACGACCCTATTCGATATCCCTGCGCGAAGCGACCGGAGAATTTCGATTATCTGCCGACCTCAACGAGGTCAGCTACAACAATAGCTTCCTCCCCCCTAAAAATCCATTGAGCCATTTTTGTTGAATGAAAAAGTTTTGTCAGACAAACAAAATCAGATGTTTTGGCTACATTACTGGTTGAATTTTACCAGTTTTTCGAAAGAATCGGCCTTTAAAGCCGCGCCCCCGATAAGCCCTCCGTCTATGTCCGGCTTTGCGAGAAGTTCTTTGACATTTTCAGGTTTCATGCTTCCGCCGTATTGAATAATGACAGCATCAGCAGTTTCATTGTCCCAGATTTCCGCAAGACGGGTTCTTATGAAGGAGTGAACTTCCTGAGCTTGTTCGGGGGTTGCCGTTTTGCCTGTGCCAATTGCCCAAACAGGTTCATAAGCAATAATAGTTTTTCTCATTTCATCGGCGGAAAGCCCTGTTAGACTGTTGGTAACATGGTCGTCAACAACTTTCTCGGTATTGCCTGCTTCTCTGTCTTCAAGCATTTCGCCGACACAAACAATAGGAGTCAAGCCTTTTTCAAGGGCTTTTTTTACCTTTTTATTAACGGTTTCGTTAGTTTCACCAAAGTATTGACGGCGTTCGCTGTGACCGATTATTACATAAGCCGCACCTGCCTCAAGAAGCATTTCCGCGCTTATCTCGCCTGTATAAGCGCCAGCGTCTTCCCAATAAAGGTTTTGCGCGCCTACGCCGATATTTGAATCTTTCAAAACGTCGGCAACGGTTTTTACCGCAAGATAGGGTGGGCAGACTACTGCTTTTACTCCGCTTGCGTCAGCAAGAGCGGATTTTAAAGCTGTGACAAGTTCTACCGCTTCTGCAACGGTTTTGTTCATTTTCCAGTTTCCGGCAATAACAGGTATTCTCATAAAAACTCCATTAAATTCAAATTAAATAAAAAACCATATAAGACATATAAGGTTTTATTTTCACTTAAATTTCTTATATGGTAAATAATTTTAAATTACTGTTCGCTTTTTGTTTTGGGAAGTCCGTAAACCGAATCTCCTTCTTTGTAGCGGCCTTCTTTCTTAAGAACATCAATGCGTTCAAATCTTTTCAACACATTTTTCTTCTGTTTGATGCCGCTTTTTCCAAAGCTTGGATGGCGTGACATAATTTTTTCTCCATTTTAATTAAATTAATATGACATTAGACATTGGACCTTAATCCATTAAAGGATAAATGTCCAACGTCTAACGTCTAACGACTAATTTATTCACTAAGCTCCTGGTTAACCATAACCTGCCTCACGGTTTTGTTTTCCAGAATTACCCTGTCTTCCGTTTCTTCCTCTTCATTCTCATAGACCCACATTTCTCTTTTTCTCGCGGTCTGAAAATCAGCGGATTTTTTCTTTCTTGTGGGTTCTCCCCATAATTTAATCACTTCCGTGTCTTTCATTCCTATCTTCAGTCCTTTATTTTTTTCCGTTTCTTTCATTTCCGCGATTTCTTCTTCTGTGTACCACTTTCCTTTATATTGTACTTTTCCCTGCTCTTTCATTTTCCTCGCGAGCACTATTTCCGCAATTTCGTTGGTCATTTTCCATTCTCCTTCAAAAAGTTCCATCCCTTTGTCTTTATTTTGAAGATATGTTCTCTTTTTTGGAGTTACCCATTTAATTTTTCCGTTTTTTTCATAAGGGACCAGCCCGAGCTTCTTTTTCTTTTCCTCCAGCTCCGCCAGCTTTTCTTTTTTAATTTTTTCATAAAGAGAAGGATAATACTTTTTTACTGACCGCAAACCAACGCGCTTCCAGGGATAGGTCAGTGTAGCGTCCTTAGTTTTTATTGTAATATTCTCTTCGTTAACATCTGTTATTTCGCCTATGTACCTTTTTCCCGATTCAAGGTATAAAACAGACTGCGCCGCGCAAACAGGAAAAGCTATAACAGCCGCCATTAGAAAAATATATATTCTTTTCATAATAAAATTGTTGTATTTATTAAAAACCGAATATTAAATTACGGTTACAAATTATATCAGAAACCTTTTTTATTGTCAAAATTCCTGAACAATTTATTTGACGATTAATATGCCGTTATATTCAATCATTTTTTTATTTGGAAATTGCAGAATTTGTTAATTAAAAATTAAAATATTATCCAATTATTCAATTGTCAATTATCTTGCCGTCAAAAAGCTCAATTTTTCTTTCGCAATTGTCTGCAACGTCCGCTTCGTGAGTAATCATAATAATTGTCGCGCCGGATTTCCACAATTTCATGAAAAGTTCAATAATTGTCGCGCCGATTTTAGAGTCCAGGTTTCCTGTAGGCTCGTCGGCAAGAATTATTTCGGGATCGTTGGCAAGAGCCCTGGCTATCGCAACCCGCTGCTGTTCTCCTCCGGAAAGTTCCGTAGGTTTGTGTAATGCCCTTTTGCTCATTTCTACAAGATCGAGCAACTCATTAACTTTATTCGCGCGGTCCGTCTTTTTGAGGCCGGCAAATATCATCGGGAGTTCTATATTTTTAAAAGCTGTCAAATAAGGCAGTAAATTAAAACTTTGAAAGACAAACCCTATTTTGATGTTTCTTATTTCCGCAAGCTTGTTCGGCGCCAAAGAACTTACTTCCAAATTGTCTAAAGTATAGCTCCCGGCTGTCGGCTGGTCAAGGCAGCCAATAATATTCATTAAAGTGGATTTCCCGCTGCCCGAAGGCCCGACAACTGCTGTCAGTTCCCCTGAATGTATTGTTAAGTTCACCTCTTTGAGCGCGGCAACCGCTACTTTGCCGGTGTCGTAAGTTTTTGAAACGTCAGTTAAATTTATTATTGATTTATTCATAGCGTAAAGAGTTTATCGGGTTTTGCTTTGAAGCTGCTCTCGCGGGAAAATAGCCGGCAAAAAAAGTTATAATTACCAGGACTATCGAAGTAGCAATCCAAACGCCAAAAGATAAGCGCGCGTTCATAAAAAACTGCAAAGCTTTGTTTGAAATTGTCATTCCGGTAAATAATGCTACTATTATAAAAGCCATAATTCCCCCCATACAGCCCCCGGCTATAGAGAAGAAAAAACTTTCGGCCACAATTTGTTTCCGTATTTGGGCTGGTTCGGCGCCAATGGCTATTTTAATGCCGATTTCTTTCGTCCGCCGCTTTATTGAAGCATACATTATATTGGCAAGCCCCACGCCGGAAATCAGCAGAGTTATTCCTCCAATAAAGCCAAGAAGCACCTGGAAACCCATCATGACATTTTTAAGTTTATCAGTCATTTCCATTGTGTCTCTGAAGCTTACTGCCGCTTCGTCTTCAGGGTGGAATTTATGTTTGGAAGCCAACAATTTTCTTACCCGTGATTTTACATATTCCGCGTCATCGGAATCTTTCAGGGAAATAAAAATTCTGTCAAAATAGGTGTTTCCGTGAAGAGCGGCAAAAGTCGTGTCCGGAATATATGTTTTCATTGCCTCGTTAGAGCCGAAAGTCACTGCCATTTCCTTTTTTTGGAGGACTCCAACCACGGTAAAAGGCACATTGTTTATTAACAAAACCTGGCCGATGGCATTATTCAAGTCAAAAAACTGTTCTGCCGCTTCCTGTCCCATAACTATTACCCTTCTTTTGTTAAAAACATCTTCTTTGTTAATAGTTCTTCCGCCTTTCAAAGGAATCAGATACCTTACTTTTGAGTAACCCATGTCAACACCTGTAATTTCAATTTCGGCTTCTTTTTTTCCCGCGATCGCTTTTTGTCCCCAGTTACGGTAAGTTCCTCCCGCGTATTTAAGTTCCGGGATAGAGTTTTTAAGCAGGCTGACATCCTCGCTGTTAAACCCTATCCATCTTCTTTTTGGAAGGCCTCTAAAAGAGCGCGTTGTCCTTCGTCCCCTCACCATGATAATGTTGTCGCCGACTCTTTCTATTACGGAGCCAAGTCTGTCTTTCAAACCTTGCCCGAAAGCGAGAAGAACGAGAATAGAGCACGTTCCCCAAGCAATGCCAAGAGCCGTAAGATTAAATCGTTTCCTATGAACGTGAAATTCCGAAAAAGCTAAATTAAAAAAGTAGTTTTTTTTCATTTTTTTCTATGGACCGAATAGACATAATGGTCAAGATGGACTTCACACGCTGCTCCATTACTCCATTACCCCATTACTCCAATTCTCTAATTTTCCGTGACGCGCCGGGAAGCGCGTCTTACTATTGCCATCTCAAAGATAATACAGGGTCAAGGTTCGCCGCTCTTTTTGCCGGAAAAAAACCTGAAAGAAAAGCCGCAACACCCAAAACACAAGTGGTAATCACAGCAACAAACAGGGTTACGTCAGGTTTTCCCATTCCTTTTAGTTCCATTGTGGAAAGAACGGCGCAAATCAGTTTGCTGATTCCAAGTCCCAGGATTCCTCCGGCAAAAGTAAAAATAAAACTTTCAACTATAAACTGAAAAATAATTGCCCGGCGTTTAATCCCTAAAGCCATTTTTATGCCTATTTCTTTAGTTCTTTCCTCCACAATAACATTCATAATATTTGCCACGCCGACAGCGGCAACTGTCATTGTAAAAGCCCCGACAACAGCCATAAAAAACTGCAGCCCAAAAGTAAATTCTCCAATAAATTCGTCAGAGTCGGTCATGTCCCAGACAAAAACCGCAGTATTGTCTTCAGGGTCAAAAAACTTTTTCCGGGCGAGATAATGGCGCACGGCAGATAAAGTCTGCTTGTTCTTTTTCAGGTCTTTTGCCCTGTAAGCGATATTATTAATATAAAACCTGTTCTTCATTGACATGCAGGTAGTTAGAGGAATAAAAACAGTTTCTTCCTTTCTGTCCCTGTGGAAAGAAGCTTCAAATTTAGGCGGAAGGACGCCAATGACAACAAAAGGCGCCTGGTTAATATAAAAATGTTCTCCAACAGGATTTATTTTGCCGAAGATAATGCTTTTTACTTCTGCCCCTATCAATGCAACACGCCTTTTTTGAAGGATATCCGTTTTGTTAAAAATTCTTCCGCCATTTTCCGAAGTGATATTTCTAAGCTTTGCCCATTCAGGGTCAATACCTCTCAGCACGAATTCCGCTTCTTTATTTTGCCAGCTGACTTCAGCGGGTCCGCCGCCAACTTCACCTCCGGCTGTTTCTATTCCCGGAAGTTTTTTTACGTCTTTTAAGTCATCCAAAGAAAACTGAACACCTCTATATTTATTAAGCCCTTTAAAAGGCTTGGAAGTCCAGCCGGGCCAAAGCGAGACCACATTCTGCCCGAATTCCTGCATCTGCCTTACCATTTGTTCTTTGTTGGCTTCGCCGATTGCAAGCATAAGCATAATGGCGGTTGTTCCCCATGTCAAACCAAAGAGGGTTAGAAACGCCCTCAGCTTTTGATTGCGAATATCGTTGAAAAATTGAATTATGAGAAGAGAAAAATGCACAAAGCAAAAGATTGGATTAATAAACTTCAGCCGCAAAAAAACACAAAATCGAATTACCGATTACTCTTTTTCTTTCAGGCGTTCAACAGCAAAATCATTTTCTTTTAATCCGCTTTTAATTTCAGTAGTCATGCCGTCGCTTAAACCTGTTGTAACAGGAACAATTTCTGTCTCGTCAGAACTTTCGCTTCGGCTAATTTCGACATAAGAAGTATCGTTGCTGTAAAAAATCAGGCGTTCAGGAAGAGTTAGAACATTATTGGTTTTAGCAATAACAATTTTCGCGGTGGCGGAATACCCGGCGCGGAGCTCGCTTAGATTTGTGCTGCTAAGGGTAATCTCAATATCAAATAATGTAGAGTTGGCTTCGCGTTTTGCCTGCGGGGATATTTTTTTTACTATGCCTGTAATTTCGCTGTCAGGCAGGGCGCCGACTGTTATGCGCGCCGAAACGCCTTCTTTAATTTTGCCTACGTCTATTTCATCTACGGTTCCCTTAAAAACGAGGGTTGTCATGTCCGCGACAGTCATAAGGGGCGTCCCTTCCTGGTAACTTGTCAGAGGAACAACAGGGTCGCCCACATCTACATTAAAATTCAACACCATTCCGTCGATGGGGGATCTGATAATGTTATCCACGTCCTGGCCGGCGAGTTCAATTTTGCCTTTAGAAATAAGATCGAAATTTTCTTTTGCCATTTCAAATCTCAATTTGCACTCATCATACAGCTGTTTGCTGTCATCAAATTCCTGGCGGGAAGTCCATTTCTGGTCGTGTAACTTAGTCATTCTTTCAAGCTCGGTTTGAGCGTTTAGCATAGCAACCTTGGCAATTTCCATTTGCCGTTTTGCCTGGGCAAACTCTATGGGTGTGGGGTCGGGATTTACTTCTGTCAGAGGGTCGCCTTTTTTTACTACATCGCCAACTTCAACGAATTTTTTCTCGACAATGCCACGGATTTTTGATTTTATAGATATGTCTTCCTTGGGGACTATCTGGCCAATAGCAATAGCTTTCTCAATAACCTCGCTTCTTTTTACAGGGGTCCGTTTGATTTTTTCTTTGTTTTTGCCGTCTTTGCCGACAAAAAAAATAATTGCAGCTATTGCAATTATTAAAAGCGCTACTATAATAAAAGTCTTCATTTACTTTTTGGAAACATCTGGAACGTAAAGCACGTCGCCGATATTTAATGAGCTGTCGTCGGCTTCATTTATTATCATTAAAGCTTTGCTGGCAATGTGAAATTTTCTTGCTATTTTGCTGTAAGTGTCACCGCCTACCACTGTATAATTTTTTACATCTTTAGCGTTTAGAATATCATTTATGTTTCTTGGCAAAAGAAGAACCTGGCCTGGGGAAAGAGGCCGGTTTTCTGAACGGTTATTTATTTCCCCTAACTCATTCAGGTTGACATCGTACATTTTCGCGAGGTCTATTAGCGAGTCACCTTCACGGCATTTATGAAAGAAAATCAGTTTTGACCGTGTTTTGAAGCTGTCAGAATATTTGTCCTTTTCAATAGTAATGTCCGAAGCATTTCCTATTTCAACAGGCTCAAGCCGCGTATCTATCTTTATTTCAGCGTCAACTGTGGCATCAGCTATGCCGATATCGCTAAGCAGATCTTCAGGCGCTTCGCTTGGCGGAACAAGCATTCTTTTCTTCCCGGAATCACAGCTTATAATAATAAAAATAAATATACAAACAGCAATAATAATTTTGAGGATTGTTTTCATACTTCTTTATTTTACAAAAAATAGCACGAAATAGCAATAGATTGACGTTGGTCGTTGGTCATTTAAATTGCAAATTGTTAATTGCAAATTTATTTGGTTTTTACACTTTCGCACTGTCTCACCTTCACACTTTCCCACCTTCACACTTTCACACTTACTTAGTCGACCCTTAAAAAGTCAATTTTGAGGCAATTGCAAGGCGATAAGGCGAAGGCGTATTGTACGCCGAGCTGAAATCAACGCCGCAATCGGCCAAAATTGACTTTTTAAGGGTTGACTACTTAATTTCCAGAGAAAGGATATAGTTCCCTAATTTTTTAGAATGGGGCACTCCTATAAGAGTTTTGCTGTTTTTCTTGAAGAAAAGCGTCTTTTCCCAGGCTTTTCTTCCGGGAAGATGCCACTGCAGCTTAATTTTCAACCGGCCTAATTTGCTTCTTTTCGGAGTAATAAGCACAGAAGATTTTTCGCCGAATTTTATTTCACACGGTTTGTTCAGCGAAGTTGTTTTCTGCTTTTCGGTTATTAATTTGTAATTGCGGTAAGGCAAATAACTCGCGGAACTTTTTTCTTTTTTTGTCAGCTGTGCCATTCCTTTCGCTCCCTGCTTTTTCGCCTCTGTTCCAGCAAGAAAAATACGGGCATTAACCGAAAACTGCTCGTTGGGAGTTGGCGCTTTTTCCTGCCCGGCTTTTAATATAGCGCTAAAACAAACAAAACTTGCAAAGATAATTAATTTAGATTTTTTCATTTTTGCTAACACTTCTATAATTAAAATAACGAACTACACTTTCTCCTTCCTGGGTCTGGAAAATAACAAAAGATTCAAGTTGCTTCGGCTCAGTTTTAACATATTTCTTCATGAGAACAAATCCAAAAGAAGCAATAAGAACAACGGACAAAGCGGCGCTCCACGCAAGGCTGTGAACACCAAAAAGGCGGAACCAAATATCTTTAACTGTTTGGAAAAATGGCTGTTTTCGACCGGATTTCGCTTCCTCAATCACCCTCCCTGCAAGATATTTCATTTTAATATCCGAATGAGAAAATTGGTAAGCCGATTTTACTGTTTCAGATATTTTCTTGTGCGCCAAGATAGTGTCTGATAGTTGGTTATCAGCCTTTTCATCTTTGTCAACCGCAAGAGTAATTTTTTGTTTTTTGTTTTTCATGAAAATATTGTTTTAAATATTTTAGATTGCCTGAAACATCACTCCATCACTCTATTACCCCATTCTTAAATACGGTTCCAGAAGCTCTCTCAGCTTTTCCCTGGCATAATAAAGCCTTGACATTACCGTTCCTTCAGAACAATTTAACACTTCCGCAATTTCTTTGTAACTCAAGTCCTCCACTTCCCTAAGAAGAACAACTTTTTTGTGTTTTTCCGGCAGGGAATCCACCGCTTTAAAAATTTGCTCTTTTAGTTCTTTGTTCAGAGCTTTCGTATCCGGCCGGGAATCGACACTTTTGTCCGACATTTCGTGTAAAAGGTCCTCTGTAGATGTAATTACAACTTTTGGCCTCCGCCTGACCTTGTCTATCGCGTGGTTCATTACTACGCGGTAGAGCCAAGTGTAAAGTTTGGATGCGCCTTTAAAAGTTTTCAGCTTTTTGTAAACTTTTACAAGTGCTTCCTGCAAAATGTCCCAGGCATCTTCTTCGTTGTGAACAACCGACTGCGCAAGCCGCATAAGCCTGATTTTATAGCGGTTCACAATTTCTTCAAAAGCTCTATCGTCACCTTTTTGAAAAGCGGCAACGAGCATTTCGTCTGACTGCTCAATTGAAGACCCTGGTTCTAACATTTCTGCACTCAAAGTATGACGTTTTTTATTAAAAAATATTCAATTTAACCACGAATGACCACAAATGAAAATCATTTTGTTATATACTAATTTATTTGACTTTAAAAATCAATTGTTCTGTTATATATAGTCCTGCATGCCCCGCGCCGTGCCCGCGAATGCCGGGGTAAAAAAATAATCGTCTTATAATTAAATTAATCAGTTTATTTCAAAATCAAGTCAGGCAATTCCAAATCATCTCCTTCTTCAATTTTAAAAACATGAGAAGCTGACCCTTGTTTTTTTGAAGTAACCGAAACAGTTGCTTCTCCTGGCGGCACACCTTCAAACCCGTAAATGCCGTCTTCTTTATCTGAAAAGTCAAAAAAACTTCTTCCGCTTTTTTTGTATTTCAAAACCGCGCGCGCGCGGACAGGTTCCCCGTTTTGATTTATTATTCTGCCCTTAATATTGGCAGGTTCTCCAGGCTTAAGAATTATGTTTCCGACGTCGCAAACCGAGCCTTTGGTAAAGTCAAAATCAGCAAACTCCGGCAAATAACTATTAGCGGAAATACTAATTGTTTCTTTTTTGGGCCATGACCTTTTTATTTCTAAAACAAACGAACCATCCGTGGAACTGTAAGACTGATTTTTAAAAAAGAAACAAGCAACCGTGAAATTTTTTGCCGGTGTGTCTAAATTTTCAAGAAAAACTTTTCCTTTTATCTGATAAGGTTTTTGGAGAATAAGCTCAACATTCTTGGAGTCTGAAAGAAGATTTGTTTCGAGAGACAAGTTCCCTCCAAATGTGCCGACAGACACTCTCATCTTATCTCCTTTTTTTGTTTTTTGGTTATATATTTCAAAATAACCGGAATTATCTGTGTTTACATTAATATTTCTACCAGCATATACTCGTGCCCTCTTTGCCGGCGAGCCGTCGGGCTTTAAAACATAGCCTGTTAAAGTTGGTTCATTCCCCGAGAATATTAAAGTTATGTAATTTGTAATTCCCCCGAAAAAAGGAATATCGTTTGTTACAGCCGTTAACATCCCTTTCTTTTCAGACTTGAAAAATGAAAAAAGCCCTCCTTCTTTTTCTTTTGCAGTGCATGAAAAAAATCCGTCTCCGCATGCCATTGAATTAGCATAATACCATTCATCTTTTGATACACTCACATTTATTTCATAATGGCTGTAGCCTCCTCCTCCTTTGATTTTTACTTTCGGAGTAAAACTATATTTTGTAATCGGGTTGCCTTTGTCATCTTGCGCTTTAAGAGCTAAAGTTGGCGTTCTTTGAACTATCAAATTACATTCAGTGGTTTCTCCAGGTTCAACTTCAGCGGTAAATCCGTCTTCAGAATAAGACGAAGGCAAAGAATAACCGGAATCTCCACCGAAAAAATGAAACCCGTATTTTGCCGGGGCTATTACATTTAAGAATTCGTAATTACCTTCCGAATCCGCGTTGCAGCCATAAGAATTAAAATAATTTCTCGATATGCCGGAAACTTTTCTTTTATTTTTATGGCCGCTTTCACGAAACTTAGAAATTGATAAACGTGCGCGCGGCACGGGTGTTCCATCTTCTGTAGTTATTTTCCCGACAATGTTGCCGGCTTCTTCTAAGACGATTAAGACAAATTTTTCGTGATTATAAACATCTCGGTCGATTTTGCCATATCCGGGTTCGTCAACTTTAATTCTGCCCCGAAAATCATCGTTGCATTTTTGTATTTCAAGCTCAAAAAGTCCGTCCTCGTCTGTGATAGCGGATTTTCGTAAAAATCCCTGCTTTATTTCCACCCCTTCCATAGGTTTTCTGTCAAAAGCGTTAATAACTTTTCCACGTAATTTAAATAATCCTTCAAAAGAAAAGTTTAATTCCGTTTCCGGTGGAATAAGAATTAAATCTGTTTCAAAATGATTATAGTTAGGGTGCATAAACCGAATGTTAAAAGACCCTTGCGAAAGGCCGGTTATTTCGTAAGTTCCGTCACTTGCGGGCGTAACTTGTTTTTGAATTACCGCGCTCATACCTTTTGATTTGTCCATAGGAGAAATGGCGGCCAAAAAATTGTCATTAACCGGCGAGCCGTCCGGCAATGAAGCTATGCCTTTTAAAGTTACGTTCAGTGGGATTTCTATATTAACTTCCTTGTCTTCGCCGTCTGTTGTGTTGAATTCTTCTGAATAGCACTGCGGAATATTTTCGCCCTCAACACATACTCTCAATCTATTTAAATTTGAGTCTATTGGTGGAAATTTTACTTTGTTATCTAAAATATTTGTAGAAATAACAAATATTTTCGGGTAGCCATATTGGGTTTTAGATTGTTCTATTCTCGCGTTAAAATTTTTAATCTTTTCAGGTTTGTCTTCAAGAATCCCAGTTATTATTACACCTTCATTTTCTAAATTTAAATTAATGACAACAGGCGTTAAATCCGTTGGTGAAAATCCGGTTTTCATTACATTTACTGCCGCGTAGTCATCGTTAAAAGCCGTAACATAAAAGAATTGCAAAGAATTCGGAATAGAAAATTTTGCTGTACCCGAGTTCTCTGTTTGTTTTTCACGCAGATAATTGCCTGAAGCTGTTCTTGAAGCAAGGGAAACGGTAGCATTTGCCGTCGGCGTTCCTTCAGCAGTAACATTAACAACAACTTCGCGATGATTTTCTTTCAAAGCAGGTTCTTCTTCCGGCAAAGTTTCAGATGGAGTTTGTTCTTCAAAAAAATCAGTTTTTTTAACAACTTTTTTTGTCGATTTAATCTCCTTTTTTATGGGCACAATCGGCGATTCCTGTGGTTTACAACCGACAAAAAATGTCGATAGAAAAATCAGACACAACCACGAAATAAAAAGTTTTTTTTGCAAATTAGTTACCTTGTTTTAAAATTAACCATTAATGAACACGAATAAAATCAATCATTTTGTTATAAAATTATTCTACCCTAAATTATTCTGCCTTAAAAAGAATCTAATTCTTCGGTTTTGCTTCGCGGAATGTTTACCGTGCATTTTACTGAATCGCTGAACTCAGAATTTTCTATTTTTCCTCCTATTGCTTCAACTTTATGCTTCAACTTTTCAAAAAGGGGATATGAAAGATTAAAATCTTTTAAAATCATAGGTTGGCAAACAATAATTTCAGCATTCTCAAGAGTTGTTTTTGCAGATTGATGATAAGCATTTATTAACCCTCTAATTCCGAGTTTAACTCCACCAAAAACCCGGCAAATAACTACGACAACATTCTTCAGGTCAGCTTGCGAAATAGCATCAGCAATAGGTCGGCCGGCGGTGCCGGAAGGTTCGCCGGCATCGTTGTAATGTTGCTGCGGATTATCAGGAAACTCTGTTTTGTAAGCCCAACAACAATGATTAGCCTCCGGATGTTTTTCGGAAATGTTTTTTATAAAAATTTGTGATTCTTCAACGGTATTTGCAGAAATAGCATAACCAAAAAATCGTGAGCGTTGCACAACATATTCTGAAGAGCTTGAAGATTTCAAGGTTTTGTAATTTTCGTCTGCCATAGTTTGGAGTAAATTCATTTTTTTGACAATTTTCACTATTGGAAAAAATGAATTTTGTATTTTAGCTCTAAATTCATCCACGCTTCAGCGGGATGAATTTACTCCGGGTTGTCCGGGAAGATCATCGCTTCAGCAAATTCCATTTGAAAATCGACAGAAGTAGAAAGTTCAACATGTTTTGTTTTTGTCGCAATTTCTTCGGAAATTTTACGGAGGCCTGGAGAAAGGATGGTTCCTCTCGTACCACTTAACGAAGCGTTTCCAACATACTGAATTTTGTTATGATTAACTTGTTGCGGAATGATCCCAATTCTTTGGGCGCTGCTTCTTCTGATAAAACTGCCGAACCCTCCTGCTATGTAAACATGTGCCAGTTTTTCCGCGTCAAGATTAGCTTCTTTAAGCAAAATATTTATTCCGGCTTTCATGGCGCCCGCAGCAAGCTGAAACTCTCTTATATCTTTCTGAGTTAAAGTAATGTTGTTGTAAAGAACAAATTCCGGTTCACCATTATCGGCAATTTGAACCCTTTTCTTAAGATTTTCGGGGCAATTTTCGGGTAACTCTTCGGGAAGCAAAAGTCTTCCTACAGATTCTACAATTCCAAAACCCAATAAAAGAGCGACAATATCAATAAGCCCGCTTCCACATAAGCCGGTAGGCTCTACATCTCCGATAACGCTTAAAGCCAAGTCGTCATTAAAAACTAATTTTTCTATTGCGCCGTTTGTAGCGCGCATTCCGCGGGAAATTCTCGCGCCTTCAAAGACTGGCCCAGCGGCCGCAGAAGCCGCCCAAATTTCTCCGTCATGGGCGAGAACAAGTTCGCCGTTAGTTCCAAGGTCAATAAGAAGTATAGGAGCGTTAATTTCGTACATTTTAGTGGCAAGAATACAGGAAACGGTGTCGCCGCCGACAAATCCCCCAACAATAGGAAAGACATAAACTTCCGATTTATCGAGAGGTAATCCGAACTCTTTTCCTGAAGTGACAACATGATCTTTCTTAAAAGGTTCAAAAGGAAACTGCCCCAACTGGGAAACAGGATAGCCACAAAGCAAATGCTGCATAGTGGAATTTCCCGCAAAAGCAATTTTTTTTATATTTTTACAATTAAAATTAAATTCGCTACAAGATGTTTTAATCATATCAACAACTTCGTCAAGAATAATTTTGTGAAGCGTGTCTGCGCCTTCGGGATTTGTGTCTGTAAACTTAATTCTCGAAAGGACGTCGTCGCCATAGCGAGTCTGGGGATTCAACCTTGCGACGGAGGCGTGCTGTTCGCCGGTTTGCAAATCGAAGACAGTACAAACAAGAGAAGTCGTTCCGATATCGAAAGCAGCGCCATAGCTTCCGCCGGTGACTTCAGAAACATGAATTTTCGAGCGGCCCTCCAATTCGTCGTCATGGGCGGTATCGGAATCAACCATAATTTGAATTTGCGTGGCAAAAAGGGAACTTTTCGGAATTTCCACAACTGTTTCTTCCGTAAGTACAGCATGGCAACCAAGCCTCCAGCCTTCTTCAAGTTCTTTTTTGCTGAAAATGTGATGGTTTGCTTCTGTAATTTCAACATTTCCGGAAATAACTTTTACGCGGCATTTCCCGCAAGTTCCCGCTCCTCCACAAGTGGTCTCAAGCGTCAGTCCTGCTCTGGAGGCCGCTTCGAGCATAGACGTTCCCGGCAAAACATAAACAGTTTTGCCGTAAGGCTTGAATGAAATTTTAATTTGACTTTTCAACATTAAGTTATATTATATCAAAATAAATTTTTTTTGCCACTTTCCGCGCTCACGAGTTGTAGCCGGCCTCTATGAGGCAGGACAATTCCCGCGCTCACCGAGCACGGCTACAGTAGTAATTTTATAATAAGCAGGAAGTTTTAAAAAGAAAATGGCCGGGAACTGCCCGGCCATCCATAGGAGAAACCATGAAAAAAACAGTTTTAACTAACTGTGAATTACTATTAGCATTTGGCGTGCCAAAACACGTAACTAGTCGACCCTTAAAAACTGCTTTTTTGTAGTTTTCATGGGACATCGGCTTATGAAAAGTGTGAAAAATATTGCAAGGTTTTAGAAGCTCTCCGCGAAAACCTTGCAAAAAAATGTAAAACAGGACG
>Ga0190283_1000793_pt1 | contig 15686 bp, 10 predicted proteins | sample 48691801_MG_FD_161669 | JGI IMG/M metagenome (GOLD analysis project Ga0190283, IMG submission 161669) | Hydrothermal vent microbial mat bacterial communities from Southern Trench, Guaymas Basin, Mexico - 4869-18-0-1_MG | ecosystem: Environmental > Aquatic > Marine > Hydrothermal vents >...
TCGTCACGGCGGGTGAGCTAACTTATGTAAATATATACAAATATCATGCTTGCTAAAACAATGCAGGGATGAATAATTATCCCTGCACGATTAAAAAACCTTTCTTTTTTTCCAGCCCCTTTTCTGCAAAGAATATAAACAGGTATAGATATTAAAGCAGCAAGGATGACCAGTATATACACCGTAAAAAAAGCATATTCAATGACGCATAAATATTTCGTCGGGAATTCTGATAAAAACATCATACGATAATATACAGTTGCGATGAGTACCGCCATAAAGATCATTGCACGAAAGCCGAAACGGTCCGGCGGAATAAAGTATATGACATACAAAGTGATTATCATTATGATGACAGGCAAAAAATTTTTGAAAACAAAACTCAGCCCTTTCCTCTCAATCCGGACGGCAGCATTGATCCGGGAATAACTTATAGCGTCTTGTGAATCAGAAAGGAGCGGATCTCCGAGACTGGTATCAAGGATAATATCCTGATAAAGCGAGGCATCTCTGACAGACCAGCCAGTAGCGGCATCAAGCCGTATTTTTTTTGCAACCCCAACACCCGACACCTCTGTAACCAAAATCAGTTTGTCTCTGGTCAGCCTGGAATGACGAAGTTCAATTTTCAGGACATGCTGATCAAACGGATACATCCGGAGATCAGGATCATTTCTGAAGTCAGCAGTGACATGATATACACGGGCGGTGACATTGCCTCTTTTTATATCCGAGATGGGCTGACCCAGTGTTACCGGCTTCACAGCATTCAGAAACGTAATCTCCCTGTCATCAAATTCCCCTTCATAAAAGAACCAGAGATAAAAATCCAAGGTGCAGACTGAGTTTCTCACATTTAAATTTCTTATTTCATTAATACGTATCCCCACATAAATCACACGGGTTTTACGCATCGCCTGTCCGTCAATCTCTATGAGTTCACCGGACAGCAACTCCTTCAGGGGATTGTCAATGGTGCTGATGTTTGTCAGATGGTATTGCGAAAATAAGGGACGGAGGTTCTCATTTTCATAAATTCCTATGGCGGGCGGTCTGGGGGCATCTCCGTTTTTATCGAAATAAATGGCTCCGGTCACGCCTCTGACAGCACTTTCATAGTCATAAAAAGTTGTCAGGGCTTCCCGGACTTTTCTCCGAGCCTCCCGTATGTTTTCTCTCCCCTCAGTTTCAGCATTTTTGATGGCTTCAACCGCAACATAGGCAGCATCATAAGCGCATGCGGCAGTCAATGAGGGTTCTTCTCCATATTCCTTTAAAAATTTCTGTCTGAATGTGTAGGCTTTTTCATTACCGATATCCGCAAGAAACGGAGAAGCCGCATAAATGCCGTCTGAAAGATAACTGACATATCCCCCTTCTGGAGAATATTCTCTGAGATTGTTCAAAAATGATCCGCCTGAGAGTGAAGTGGCTCCAATGACAGAATAAGCTGTATCCCGATATTTTATTGATATGATAATTTTTGCAGCTTCAGGGCTGTATGTTGATGTTGCAAAAAAGAGTATTCCCGGATCTTCCGTGGCTTTCAGTTCTTCTGCAATTCGTGCGAGCTGCTCTTCCGAATCTCTGCCCCCTGCTGCGTCAATACTCCATTTCTTTATAATTCTGATACCCAGCTTCCGGGCGGCCTTTTCAAAAGCTCCGGCAAGGGAAAGACCATAGGCGTTATTGACGAATATGATGCTTGCCGAGGTCTTTTTTAAAATTTTGCTGATATAATTTGCGACAAAATCCGCATAAAGGGCGTTATTGGGAACCGTTCTGAAATACCACTCATTCCCTGATGTGACAGGTCCGGTCGTGGCATACGGGGTAATGGCAGGTATGCCGGTCCTTTTATAAACCTTTCCCGCATCAATGGAGACAGTGCTTCTGTAATGCCCAATGACAAGCAGAATCTTCTCCTCTTCCGCAACTTGGTACGCCACTTCCATAGCGGTGCGTTTGTCATTTTTATCGTCGTAAGTCAGCAGTTTTATTTTCCTGCCCCTGATACCGCCCTCTTTATTTATTTCATCAAGGCACATAAGAATCCCTTTCACACCGTCTTCTCCGCTTATCTTGTCAGTGCCGCTCATCGGTCCCATCAGGGCGATATGGATCGTATCTTTGTCAGAAAAAGATATCGAAAAGAACAGGAGAATAAGAATCAGACCTGTCGCAAGGATTGCCAGAGATGTCAACAAGATTTTTTTCATAATGACGAATTAATGATGAATTGATTATAACGGATTTAGAGGAGGCCACGGTCCCTGAGCTTGCCGGTCCCTGAGCTTGTCGAAGGGGGTGCTATGACATGCAGAGATACATAATTCCCAAGCCTCCTCCTGAAACAACAAAAGGATAGACAATCCTCGCTGACCACTCAATAAGCCTTACTTTTTTAAAGTCGCCCTTCCTGTAAAGAAGATAGCCTGATACGGATGTAAACAGTGCTATGACAGCCAGTATATAGACAGCAAAAAAGGCATATTCGATGACGCATAAATATTCCAGAGGCAATTTTGATGCAAACATTATATGACAATATGCATTTGCGATGAATACCGCCATAAAGATCGTTACACGAAAGCCGAACCGGTCCGGCCGGATAAAATATATGGCATACAGAACAATTATCATTATGATGACAGGCAAAAAATTTCTGAAAGCAAAATTCAGCCCTTTTCTCTCAATCCGGATGGCAGCATTGATCCGGGAATAACTCATCGTATCTTGTAAACCAGAAACCCCGAGCCCCGTATTGCTGATGATATCCTGATAAAATGAGGTATCTGTGACAATCCATCCTGTAGCGGCATCAGGCTGTATTGTTACGAGGCTTTTCTTTTCAGCAAGCTCAGGCGTATTCGACACATCCGTAACAAGAATCAGTTTCTCTCTTGTCAGCCTGGAGTGGCGAAGCTTCACTTTCAGGGTATGCTGCTCAAAGGGATACATCCGAAAATCAGAATCACTTTTAAAATCAGCGGTAACCCGATATACACGGGTGACAACATTATTTCTCTTTATATCCGAGATGGGCTGACCCAGTGTTATCGGTTTCACAGCATTTACAAAAATAATCTCCCTACCATCAAAATCTCCTTTGTAGCGGAACCAGAGATAAAAGTCCAAGGTGGCTACAGAATTTTTCACATTTAAATTTTTTATTTCATTAATATCCATCCCCACATTTATCACACGGGTTTTACGCATTGCCTGTCCGTCAATCTCTATGAGTTCTCCAGCCAGCGATTCCTCCAGGAGATTATCAATACCTCTGATGTCCGTCAGATGATATTGTGAGAATAGCGGATGGAGTGTCTGATTTTCATAGATTCCCATGGCGGGCGGTCTGATGACATCTCCATTTGCATTAAAATAAATGGAGCCAGTCACACCTTTGACAGCATTTTCATAGTCATAAAAACTTGTCAGGGCTCTCCTGACTTTTCTCCTATCCTCCCGTATATGCCCTCTTCCCTCAGTTCCAGCTTTTTTAATGGCTTCAACCGCAACATAAGCGGCGTCATAAGCGCAGGCAGCAGTTACTGAAGGTTCTTCTCCATATTTTTCTAAAAATTTCTGTCTGAATTTATATGTTTTTTCATTACCGATATCCGCGAGAAAGGGAGAAGCTGCATAAATGGGGACTGAAAGATTTTCTTCCAGTGAATATTTTTTGAGATTTTCTGAAAACGCTGTGCCTGAGAGCGAATTTCCGATGACAGGATAATTTATATCCCAATGTTCCAATGTTGCAATAATTTCTGCAGATTCATAGCTGTACGTTGCCAAAAAGAGTATTCCGACATCTTCCGTTTCTTTCAGTTCTTGTACAATTCGTATGATCTGCTCTTCCGAATCCCTATCCTTTATTGTTGCGTCAACACCCCATTTCTTTATAATTCTTACACCCAGTTTCCGGGAGGTCTTTTCAAAATTCCCGGCAAGGGGAATCCCGTAGTCGTCATTGACGAATATGATGCCTGCCGAGGTCTTTTTTAAAACTTCGCTGCTATAGTTTGCGATAAAATGTGCATAAAGGGCATTATTGGGAACGGTTCTGAAATACCACTCATTCCCTGATGTGACGGATTCTGCCGTGGCAAGTGAAGTAATGGCAGGTATGCCGGCCTTCTTATAAATTTTTCCCGCATCAATGGATATAGTGCTGTAATAATGCCCGATGACAAGCAACATCTTGCCCTCTTCCGCAACTTGGTGCGCCGCTTTCACGGCGGCGCGTTTGTCGCTCTTATCGTCGTAAGTCAGCAGTTTTATTTTCCTGCCCCTGATACCGCCCGCCTTATTTATTTCATCAAGGCACATAAGAATCCCTTCCACACATTCCTCTCCGCTTAACTTGTTAGGGCCGCTCATCGGGCCCATCATGGCGATATGGATCGCATCTTTGTCAGACGAGGATATCGGGAAGAACAGGAAAATAAAAATCAGACCTGTTGCAAGGATTCCCACGGATATTAACAATATTTTTTTCATAATGATGAATGATACCCGATTCAGGAAAATGTACATTCCGGGTATTTTATTTTTTTTGAAATCCCTTATTCTGCAAGCCGCCAGTTATGAATATGCTGGCCTCCCATCGCCATGTCGTACCATTCTTTTACCCGGGGCTTTACCAGGCAAGGGGAAGTTTCAAAATAAATCGGCACAACCACGGCCTCTTCTTCGATCAGAATCTTTTCCGCACGTTTATAGAGTTTCTTCCGTTCCCCTGGGTCCGTGATTTCCCGAGCCCTGTCTGTCAACTGGGCAAAAATCACATTTTTCCACCCACTTCTGTTGGGAGAAAAATAAGGATGAAAAAGTTTGTAAAGCCAGTTGTCTGCGTCAGGATAGTCACCGCACTGTTCATATTGGAATATATGAGACATATTCCCCTGGGCAATAAATTTCTCATAGTCAGTTTTTTCTTTTCCATCAAGTTTGACGGAGATATTCAAATAATGTTTTAAAAAGGTCTGAAACGCTTGGGCAATTTCTGAACGGGCTTCGGATATCTCATACATGAAGGTAATCTCCGGGAATTTCTCACCATCAGGATAGCCAGCTTCTGCCAGCCATTTTTTCGCCTGATCAGGATCAAAATTTATGCCCATACCTTCACGGGGAGCGACTGAACCGAAAGCAGGAGGAGGCGTAAACGTTGTCGCAGGTCTGCCGTATCCTTTCAGTGCTGTTCTGACGAGAAGTTCACGATCAATGGCCGCTGAAATGGCTTTCCGGACAAGCAGATTATCAACAGGCGGATGCCCGGTATCAAAGGCATAAGCATAAGTGCAGAGTTTCGGAGTGTCTGAATATTCCCTGCTTAACATTGGTTCTGTTTTGACACGGGGAAGTTCTGCCGACGGAAGCGGGAGATAAGCACCTCCCATTATATCCAGTTCGTTATCCTCATACATTGCCAGCCCCACAGAACTTTTCTGTATGATATGATAGCGCACCTCTCGGACAGAGATTTTTTCAGCGTCGAAATAACTTGGATTTCTCCGTAGGATCATCCGTCTGTTCTTATCCCAGACAACCAGCACATAAGGGCCGTTGGTCTGAATATATTCGGGGTCGGTCCATTTTTCTCCGTATTTTTTGACGAGCTTTTGCGGCAGAGGATAATAAACTGGCAAACCGGCCATGACAGGAAAATAGGCGACAGGATGTTCAAGCGTAAATTCCACAGTAAAATCATCAGTCGCATGCACACCGAGCAGTTCCAAGGCATCCTCTGTTTGAAAGGTTTTCATTGTTTTCTCAGCAGTCGGTTCTTTGACAGCATCAATCGTTTCTTCAGTTTCAGCTATCACTTGGGCAATATCTTCGGGTGCCAGTGTTTCGGTTTGTAAAATTTCTTTTATTTTACCAGTATGTATTGCCTCGGCATTCTTCAGAATGTACAACAGGTCGGCGCGGGGAGATTTTGTCTCCGGGCTGATATTGCGCCGGATGGCCCATACAACATCGTGGGCAGTTACTGGCGAACCATCCGTCCAAACCACATCTTTCCGCAGTTGAAACTGGTAAATCCTGCCGTCTTCATCAACAGTCCATTTTTCTGCCAGTTCGGGCACCGCTTCATACGTTTTGGGATCAAGATTGGTCAGCCCCAGAAAAAGCTGGCCGACGACCTCAACAGCATTCCTGTCCAGAGCCAAACCAGGATCAATTGCAGGGATATCTTTCACAGGAAGCCTTAACGTAACGCTTTCTATGAGATCAAACCGGTCTTCCTCCTTTTTCAAGTGAGCTTCCAGAAATTCAAAGTCTCCGCCTTGCATCTCTTTAAAATGAATTGATTGCCCGATAACATCGCCATTGGTGTCAAACGAGTAATGTCCGGGAATCCCGTGCCAGTTCTCAAGGGAGCGCAATACAGTGCTTACGTTGATCGGCACAGAGGAGCCGCTTTTCTCTATGGCATGAGCCAACACCCGGATAGCGTCATAAGCCAAGGCTGACGATGCATCAGCAGAAACTCCGAATTCTGCTTTAAAATTTCTGATAAACTTCTGGGTGCGGCCGCTGGATCTTCTCGGATCAAAAACAGTGGAAACGATGGTTCCGTCAGCAGCTTTTCCTGCAATAACAGAAAGTTGCGGTGAATCAAGACTGTCGCCTCCCAATATCGGACTGGTTACGCCCATGGCTCGCAGTTGTCTGACAATATCACCGGCAGAGGGAAGCTTTCCCCCTAAAAATACAGCATCAAAATCATATTTTTTGACCACATCCGACAGGAGGAGCGGGATATCATCCTGCCAATCAAAATATGACTTCACGGCAACAATCTCAAGCCCCAGATCATCAGCGCTTTTTGCAAAGATTTCCGCCAGTCGTCTGCCCGGGGAGTCCCTGTCATAAAGGACCAGTATTTTGTGATATTCTTTGTGATATGCAAACTTGGCCAGTTCCCGTCCGCTTTTCTCACTGGAGGAAATATTTCTGAAGGTGAAGATGCCGCCGTACTGCGTCAACGCGGGGTCCATGGCACCCGGGGAAATAAAAATTATCCCATTTCTCTCATAAGTGATGGATGCGGGAATTGCAGTCTTCCCGTGAAGATGACCCACCACAGCAACCACATCAGGATTTTTAGCCAACTTTTCTGATATCTCCAGCGCTTTTGCAGGTAATCCTTCGTCATCGTAAAAAATGGGGCTGAGTTTTCTTCCCTGAACACCTCTCTCCTGATTCAATTCTTGTATCGCCATCCTCACGCCTTCAAAAAAAAGGCCCGGCAAATCAGAGGAGGCAACGATTCCGATAACAATATCTCCTTTTGATTCATCCGAGTCTGCGGCCATTTTCGCCCGTTCAGATACCGGATCGGATTCGCAGGACAAAACAAACAATACGGAGATGAACAGGATAAAATATTTCTTCAGGGTTTGCATAATTTTGGGGTTGTCAGAGTATTGAATAAGCACGTTATTTTTTCTCCGGACTCTCCGGATTCTGTCGGACGGAGTTTGCCCTGCCGGACCCTGCCGGACGGGGTTTGCAACCCCGTCCGCAATGTTTTGTCAATCCCGGCAACAAATGTTTCGGACGGGTTGCAAACCCCGTCCGGCAAAGCCGACAAGTGCCCCGTCCGGCAAGTGAAAAATGTTTCGGACGGGGTTGCAAACCCCGTCTGGCAAGTGAAAAATGTTTCGGACGGGGTTGCAAACCTCGTCCGGCAAAGTGTCCCGTCCGGCAAAGTGTCCGGGGTTGCAAACCCCGTCTGGCAAGTGAAAAATGTTTCGGACGGGGTTGCAAACCCCGTCCGGCAAAGTGCCCCGTCCGGCAAAGTGTCCCGTCCGGCAAGTGACTTTTATGAAAGATGCCTTGTCATCTTATTTTTTCTCCGGACTCTCCGGATTTAATATGATGGGTACGCCGTTTTCGCCAACACCGATAACAAATGTCTTTGCATTCTCTGAGGTGGCAAAAGCTTTTACTGCCTGAATGCCGTGCCATCTTAATATTTTTTCATCAGTAAGAGATGTTGTGATGATTTCATTCTGGTCACGTATGCCCTGCCCTTCGATACGCTTTCTTTCCGCTTCCTTCTTTTCCTTCTGAACAATAAATTCATGAGCCTGAACCATCTGTTTCTGCTTAATTTTGAATACTATGGCATCTGCCACCACCGGAGGGAGTTCAAGCTTTCTGATCAGTACAACATCCACATTGACATACCGCCGGGCAATCTGCTCAATGGCCTGGTCAAGGGCTTTGGCAAGCACCTCTCTGCCGGTGGTATAGATTTGTTCGGCTTCCATAGTGCCGATAACATCACGTATGACAGATTCTATCTGCGGTATGATCACTTTGTTCGCATAATCCGGGCCCACTTTCTGGTGCAACACTCCCAGCATCCGCTTATCAGGCGCATAACGTACGGAGAAATACACAAGAACATGTAATCCTGATCTGGCCAGAACGGTCAGTTCCGATGAAATTTCCTGAATTCTGACATTGTAGACATATATCTTATCCCAGGGAAGAATGAAATGCATGCCTTCAGGATACACATAATTGATTCGCGTTCCGCCCAGGAAACGGCTCCAGAACACCCCTGCCTCACCCGGAAGAAGCGTAATGGCAATGTTCTGAATAAGATAAGTCGCCACAAACAAAAGAATGAGAAGGGGTACTGCCATGGAGAGAAACATTTTTCTTAACCCTGCTTTTATTTTTTGAAAAACAGTTTCTTCAGTCTCGTTTTTTTTGGATTCCTGAAAATCCTGATACTCTGTTTCAGCAGAAGTTGCCATTGTTTTTTACTCCGAACAGATTTTTTATTCCCCCCTAAAAAAAATTGGGAAGCAGCCATCTTTGATATAATTGTCAAAGTTCCGGTTTTATAAAGAGAAGCACTTTTTTCTTACTCCCCCTTTTTTTGCTCCCCTGCCGTTATTTCATCCTCATTCTCGTGAATCATTGCGCGAACAAAGAGCATCACAATCGGATCCTTTCTTTTTTTGTCATACGCATCATGCAACCTTATTGTTCCGATAAATGCATAAGCCCCGCTGTCAAGCATCAACGAGGTTTCTATGCGCGCTTTGTGAAACTGAGGCTGTATGATCCTGACACCTTTGGAATTGCTTCCATAATCCGCATCAGCGATTCTTTCACAAAATTCCGAGGTGAGATTCAGGGAAATACTGTTTCCGTCATCTGCAATGATCGGATCAGCCTTAAGTGATACGCCTGTATTCTGGATTTCAAAATTGCCTACACCTGTTTCGTCATAATTTTTTGGAGATTTTATCTCATTTACCGACATTGTACTTGCCCGCATGGAATCTCTCACCTGAATAATGACGGTTTCAACAATGCTCGCATCCCCGGCTTTTGTTTTTTTTTGGATTTGTCTCCTCAGCTCACCTGCATCAGTCCCAAATTCCTTTTCAAAGAGCAGGTCATTCAGATCAGAATGACTTACTTCAATAAATTCAAGCTGAATGGTGATTCCTTTCGGAGGGGCTTCGATAAGTTCCTTTTCCCCAGCCGCCGGAACATTACCTGTGAATCCCGCCAACAGTGCGATGGTGATAATAATCAGTTTTTTCGCTTTTGCCTTCATTGATTATTCCCAAACTATATTATTTTTTCTTGTCTGATACCAGAAGCAGCATCAGACCGATTATCGGCGAAAGAAGTATGGAGGAGAAAAGATATCCCCAGAACCCCATTTTTCTGTTTGTTCCTGCCACGCCAATCACCAGACTTGATGCAAAATATGCTGCCTGGAGATATATTGGTGCTGCAAGTATTAAGTTTAATGGTAAAAAATTCATTTGTTCGGATTCCTCCCCGAAATAAGACGAAATAAGACCTCCGAGGTTTCAGAAACCTCGGAGGTCTGATGTGAGAACTTATTTTCCCATATCGGCAGCGACTTTTTTTCCCTCGCTGAACATTTCAGCATAAAACGCTTTTACTTCTTCAGGATCAAAATTCAAAAAGGTTCCGCCCGAAGCAAAGTGCTGGATGAACACTCTGCCTATGGCATACGTCGTAGCACCGGCAACAATGGGCATGGTAACAATCCCTACAACCGTGCCTACTGCCGGAACAAATTTTGTCAGACTCACCGCCAGGGGCACTGAGGCCAACGTAGGCAGCGCACCGCCGACCAGGGAAGACAGAATATTTTTCACTGTATCCTTGAAAAATGGAACATTATACTTCTTGGCAAGTGTTCGGAGCAGATTCAACTGGATAGCTGTCAGCCCTGCAAAATCTGCCACGGGTATGGGAATCAGACCAACTGCCATTGAGCCATACACATGATATCTGAGAAGTTTGTCCAGCTCTTCTTTTGATACCTCCGTTGCCTCTGTTGCCACGATTTCTGTTTTTTCAGTTTGCATTTTGTCTCTCCTCATTTAAAATTAACGAAACATTTGTATATAGAGCTTTTAAGAAAATGTCTGTCGCTCCGGAGTGCCAAACTGCCAAACTGCAAGTTTGGCACATTGCGAAAAATAATTTTCGCACTCCGTATGATATAAACATTTCCGGTTAAAGGCAGAAGTTATTTTTTCTTCCTTATCTTATTGCTTTGAATATCCGCGGCGACCTTTTCCCCTTCCCTGAACATTTCAGCATAATAGTTTCTTACCTTTTCAGGATTAAAGGTCAGGAAGGTTCCGCCCGAAGCAAAATGCTGGATAAACACCTTGCCCATGGCATACGTCGCAGCACCGGAAACAATCGGCATGGCAATCACACCGGCAGTCTGTCCTATTACTGGAACAGCCTTGGCTGCACTTGCCGCCAAAGTGGTTGAAGCTGACGGAAGTGTGACACTGGTGATTACAAAAACGGCTTTACCCACTACAGGAACAATTCTGCCCGCATTTGCTGCCAGAGTGGTTGTGGCTGAGGGGGATGCAGCACCGGCAAGAACACAGGCGGCATCATCAGCCAATGAAACAAGAACAGTTGTGATGGAGGATGACATGTCCTTTCCTGAACTGTCGAAAAAGGGAATGTCATATAATTTTGCGAGTTTTCTCAGCATATTTAATCGAATGAGCGTCAAGGCCGCAATATCTGCCAGCGGTACAGGAACCATCGCCGCCATAATCGAAGCCCATACATGGTGTCTGAGAATTCTGTCATATACCTTTTTCGGCACCTGTTTTGCCATTATCCCCCGTTCTTCCGTAAAAATTATTCTGCAGATCAGGACGTAAGCGGTCCGTAAGACGAACCGCTTCGCTTGCCGGGTTAAGTTTGTTGTTATAGAAAATTATAAAAATCCGCAGCCTGCTCTCTTTCTGAATGGCCCAAATCCGGCGGAGGTTCGGATTTGCCAATCCGAACCGATCTGGAAGGGATCAGGTTTTGCTCTTTTTGTCCTTGTTTTTCCCCTTAGAGCCTTTGTCTTCCGGATTGGAGGAGGATGTATAAAATTTCTTGGAGCCTTTATCTTCCTTCACCTTGGTAGCGGCTTTTTTGCTTTCCTTATCTTCCTTCACCTCAGTAACTGCCTGTTCTCGTTCCTTGGCAATTTCCCCACCTTCCCCGGCCACCTTCTTGCCTTCCTTGAACATTTCAGCATAATAGTCTTTCACCTTTTCAGGATCAAAGGTCAGGAAGGTTCCGCCTGAAGCGAAATGCTGGACAAAGACTTTGCCTATGGCGTAGGTTGTGGCACCTGCAACAACCGGCATGGTGATAATCCCGGCAGTCAGCCCCATAATGGGAACAGCTTTGCTCATACTTGCCGCAAGAGAGCCTGAAACTGCGGTTGGCAGTGCCCCCCCGGCCAGAGAGGTCAGGATGTTTTTGGCTTTATCCTTAAAAAATGGGACATTATATGCTCCGGCAATTTTCCTCAGCATATTCACCTGAATGCCTGTCAGGGCGATAAAATCTATAAGGGGCACAGGAACCAGGCCGACACCAATCGAACCCCATACATGATATCTGATAAGCTTGTCCAGTTCCTCTTTTGACACCTCTTTTACCCCTGTTTCCAAAGTTTCCGTTTCCTGAGCCTGAACTTCTTCAGCTTGCATTATGTACCTCCTTAATGTTTTAAGGAATGTGGGAAAAAAAATTTTCCTTTTTTGTTCATATCTGACTGACAAATCCGAATCATCTCAGCTAAATTTGCCTGTCAGATTGACTGACCGACTGACCAGCCTATCCATGAATCACATTGTTTACAGATGACAGCTTTATTTGAATAAAGCTGATTATATGTATTGCACTCTTTTTGTCAAGCTTTTTATGAAGCCCGAATCAATTTTTTTTGGGGCAGTAAAACAAATTTGCAATTTGTTTCTGAACAAAACAATCTGCAAAATTGTTTTACAATTTGGGCATGTAAAACAAATTTGCAATTTGTTTAGGGCAGTCCTTGTGAATCAACTGTATTCGCTCAATTTTTGCACTCCGGACAGTCTTTTTTGCTGCAAAAAACCGCTTCGCTCAATTTTTGCACTCCGGAACAGTCTTTTTGCTTCGCTCAATTTTTGCACTCCGGAACAGTCTTTTTGCTGAATGAAAATCAGAATGCCGAATCATATTCAGCAGATATCAGGGACTGATATCATCTGCACTGCCTCATGTCAAGAAAAAAAATGAAAAAATGCTGATTATAACGGATCCTTTTTTTTATCCGACGATGGTAAAAACTGCTGACAATATGGAGGTCTATACTGGAGTGATGAATATGTTGCCAATGCCCTTGAAGAGCTGATCCCGTTTTTGTTCCCTGCATTTTGTAATTAGCTGATTTTTAAATCAAAAAAATATGCGGAATAAAAATGGGATCACAATTGACAAGGAAGGACACATCTTTTGCCTCCTCACTTGTTGACAATTCATCAAAGTATGATTATTCTGTCAGACAGGGTTGAGAAACCTCCGTCTGATTTGTTTCCTGAAAAGAATTTCTCTCGTCACGAGCCTCTGCCTCACTGACAAAGGCAACGAGGAATTGGCTCCGCCTCGTGACGCATATCGTGAGGGCTTCTGCCTCACTGACAGAGGCAGAGCCTCTGCACAGGCATTCCCAGGCAGAGCCTGGGAACGAGGAAGCCTGGGAATGAGGACAGGATGCCCAAAATCCAAAATTCTTACCTGTAGGCAACTCCATAATGAGTTGCTTGACAGGTGTAACGAGGTATGGAATATAATGAGTGAAAAAATAGCAATAATAGGAATCTCCTGCCTTTTGCCCGGAGCGAGAGATTATGAAGAATACTGGCAGAACCTGATTCAGGGCAGAGATTCAAAATCAATGGCAGGCTTTGACCAGATGGGTGTTGATCCCCATAAATATTTTGATTCTGCCAAAGGGGTTGCTGACAAGTTTTATTGTATGCAGGGCGGTTATATCCGTGATTTTGAGTTTGATCCTTCAAGGTATGATTTGCCTGAAGCGCACCTTGAAAAACTCGATGACATGTTTAAATGGTCCCTTTACACAGCGAGGGAAGCACTTGAAGACAGCGGATATTTGGATAATGAGGATAATCGTGAACATTGTGGTGTCATCCTCGGCAATCTTTCTTTTCCCACCAAATACTCGAACCATCTTTTTATCCCCATTTATCACAGGGCTGTTGAAGCGTCATTACAAAAACTGACTGGGGAAAATTCACCTGGAAACGAAAAATTCAGACTCCCGCATTTTACAACTCCGGAAGACGTGTCAGATGAAAATGCCATGATCTCCGGGTATCCCTCAGCTTTGATTGCACGGGCTTTCAATCTTTCCGGAACCAGCTTTTCAATAGATGCTGCCTGCTCATCATCTATCTATTCCGTGAAACTGGCTTGTGATTACCTGATGTCAGGCAGGGCAGATATGATGCTGGCCGGGGCTGTGAGTGCGGCAGATCCTTTTTTTGTCAATATGGGTTTTTCCATTTTCCAGGCATATCCCAATATTCCGGGTTCTTCTCCACTTGACAAAGACTCCAGAGGTCTGGTGGCCGGAGAAGGGGCAGGAATGTTTGTGCTCAAGCGTCATGAAGATGCGCTGAAAGATGGGGATAAAATCTATGCGAATATCCTGGGAGCAGGGTTGTCCAATGACGGGCGGGGACAGTCAGTGCTTTCCCCAAGTGCGGACGGCCAGAACCTTGCTTTTGAACGAGCATATAAGAAAGCCGGAATAAATCCGAGGGAGACAGAATATGTGGAATGCCATGCAACTGGCACACCCCTCGGAGATAAGGTGGAACTGGATTCCATGGATACATTTTTCGGCAAATACGGTGCTTCTCCCCTTGCGGGATCATCCAAATCCAACCTGGGGCATCTGCTTACCGCTGCCGGTATGTCAGGGATGATCAAGACAATTCTCTCCATGTCCCGGAACAGGATTCCGCCCACAATCAATCTGAAGAATGCGCTCAGTTCAAAAAACAATGTCATATCCGCAGGCCAGATACCGGCTGTTGTCAGAACATGGCCCGGGAACGGTGATATCAGACATGCCGCTGTCAGCGGGTTCGGGTTCGGAGGCACAAACGGCCATATTGTTCTGGAATCTGACAAAAGGCAGGGAACAGGGAATAACAAGACCCCCGAGGTTTTGAAAAGCCCGGGTCTGCGGAGATATAAACCTCGGAGGTCTTCATCAGGGGAAGCAGCTTCCCCTTTTTCCATGGCAATCATCGGCATGGATGCCCTGTTCGGCAATTCACGGGGCCTGGCCGAGTTTCATCGGACTGCCTATGATGGATTGCAGCACTTCATCCCTTTGCCGGAAAAACGGTGGAAAGGGATTGAGAAGTATGACGACATATTGAAATCTTACGGATTTGAAGACGGCATGCCGCCCAAAGGTGCTTATGTTGACAAATTCGATCTTGACTTTCTCAGGTTCAGGATTCCGCCGAACAAGGATGACAGGCTCATTCCCCAGCAGTTGATAACCCTCAAGGTGGCGGACAATGCCATCCGTGAAGCCCGGCTGAAAGAAGGAAGCAATGTGGCGGTTCTGGTGGCTATGGGAACAGAACTTGCCCTGCATCAGTTCAGGGGACGGGTAAACCTGACGACTCAGTTGAAAGAGAGCTTTTCGGATTCTGACACGACAAAGTCAGAAGCTCTTGAAGCCTGTATCAAAGAGAGCATTCACGGTGTGGCCAAGGCAAATCAGTATACCAGCTTCATAGGCAATATCATGGCCTCCCGCATAGCATCAGTATGGGATTTCTCAGGCCCTGCATTCAGTATTTCTTCCGAGGAAAACTCTGTGTATAAATCCCTTGAGGCAGCACAACTGCTTCTGGAAAATTCAGAGGCCGATGCTGTTGTGGTGGCGGCTGTTGACCTTTCAGGCGGATTTGAAAATGTGCTGCTGAAAAACCGGCAGACCCGGATCAACAGAGGGCAGGCCAGCCTGAGTTTTGACAGGAATTCAGACGGATGGATGGTGGGCGAGGGGGCAGGGGCAGTTGTACTTAAATCCATTGATGCGGCACGGAAACAGGGAAACCTGATTTATGCGGCCATAAATGCAGTGGAATTTGCAAAAGGCAAAGATGATACCACTGTCGCGGCTGCGTGCAAAAAAGCCTTTGACAGTGCAGGTGTCAGTCCCGCGGATATAGATTATCTCGAGGTTCATGCCAGCGGCATTTCAGAAGAAGATCAGGCTGAGATATCCGGTCTGGTGGATGCTTACAAAGGCTCCG
>Ga0190283_1000795_pt1 | contig 15666 bp, 15 predicted proteins | sample 48691801_MG_FD_161669 | JGI IMG/M metagenome (GOLD analysis project Ga0190283, IMG submission 161669) | Hydrothermal vent microbial mat bacterial communities from Southern Trench, Guaymas Basin, Mexico - 4869-18-0-1_MG | ecosystem: Environmental > Aquatic > Marine > Hydrothermal vents >...
TCCCCTTCGGCCTGCGCGACGGGGAGTTCGCCTACGAGGCGCAGGGCGCACTCGTGGTTCCCGGCGTTGACCAGCTGCCCGGATCGGCGTCCGACTGGCACACCGTCCAGAACTTCCTGCGCCTGCGCAATGACGCGATCCAGGTCGTGATGGGGAGCGACGAGATCCCGCTCGTTCAGTTCGGCGGCATCAACCTCGGCGAGTTTCGGTACGTGGCGAAGGTGGAGCTTCCCCACGTCTACTCGTGGGTGATGAACAACTACTGGACCACCAACTTCCGCGCCGAACTCGGCGGAGAGTTCCGGTGGCACTACTTCCTGACGTCCATGACCGATCGGTCGCACGCAGCGGCGGCGCGATTCGGATGGGGGAGCCGCGTGCCCTTCTTATCCCGTGTCCTTCCGGCCGGGCCGGTACGGGGGGAGCCGGTGGCCCGCTCCTTTCTCGGCCCCGTGCCGGAGAACCTCCACCTCGTCGCCTGCCGGCCCGCTGCCGGCGGTCAGGGACTGATCCTTCACTGGCGCGAGACGGCCGGCGTCGCAACCAGCCTCGACGTGCGGAAGCTGCTGAAAGGAACGCCGTTCAGCGATTTCAGCGTCGTCAACATCATCGGCGAGAAGCTGGAAGCGGTGGCGTCAGAGGTGACCTTCGGCCCCCTCGAGGTGAGGTTCCTGAAAGCCGGCCTTGTGCCTGGCCGGTAGCCGGCGCCGCCCGGTGAGGCATCCTCTGCGCGGGCCGATCGTGAGCCGTCCCGCCGGATTCGGAGCGGAATTCGCCGGCGCCCGTTTGATCCCGGTCCTGCGATTCTGTAATATAGAGAATGATAGATGTAATTCTCAACGTCGTACGTTCCGACCGGTGGCGTGCGCGAGTGACATCCGACTAGCCAGTGTCAGGTCTAACAAGCATCGCCGTAGAGTGACGGCCTACGGAGTCTTCTCGAGTCGAGCTCTTGGCGAGAGGAGAAAGCAGACCCGTGGCGAGGATTTGGTCGCAGGGATCGGCGCGACGGTCTCCTCTTACGAGCCCCTGACTGAAGCGGACGAGTTCGCCAAGCGAAAACGGCAGTCCTGGGCGCGGCTCATTCAGAAAATCTGGGAAGTTTCACCTCTCACATGCACTCGATGCGGCGCAGAAATGAGGGTGGTCTCCGTGATTGTTGCCGCCAGCGAAATCACGCGCTTTTTCATCGGCGATGACACCGTGATCACAGATCCCGTTGTAATCGACAAAATACTTAAGCATATCGCAAAAAAGGACCGTGCACCGCCTTCAGGACATCCAGCCGCCTCATAGCTAAATCCGAGGAGCTGCGCCAGGTCAACGACGAGACCGTTACGACTGTTGAGAAAGAAATATGCTCCATGTTCGGGGTTTTTGGAGCTTTTGCCCAGAATGAGATCTCGAACCGGTCGTGAGTGCTTCCTTTTCCGATTGGAAGCGTCTCCGTCTCAGATTTTCAACACAATTCGGCTCCCTTTCAGTGCCCAGTTTGTGCCAGACGGGAAGGCGCAAAACACGCCATTCGGCATGACCGGCATGCCGCCGTAGAGCGGGGTCCGGCGTTTCTCAATTCCGCTCGGGGAACCTCGAGAGAAATTCCTCGAAGTTGAAATCCTCACGGTACGTTTTGATAGTCTCGCCCTGCCTGAGCAGCGGTTTCTCAGGATCCAGCACACAGTCTTGAAAAATCGCGACCACATTTTCATTGGTGAAGGGATATTTCACAAATCTCTCATTGAAGAGTTCCACCGTTGTGTTGTTGAAGACGTCACCTTCATACATAAGGGTAAAGTGGCATCGATCGAACAAAATCTGCCACCCTTTCCCGTTTCTCCAATGGTGGTCTTCGAGGCGAAAATCCATGAGAACAAAGCGACAATTTCTGAAACTCGCAAAAAACCGGTCGTACCTACAAAGAGTGCCTGCCTTGCTGCCGTCACCATATCCGCAGATGAACTCTGAATCCCTTGCCCTGACAACACCTTCTCCGTAATCAGCATCTATTTTAAATAGGCTGCTACCGGCGCTACCGTTGTCAAATCGGACAACTCTGGTACGCTCAAAGTCCAAACTGACCCGCTGAGCTCGAATCTTGAACGTACATACATTTTCTGCGTCTATTGTCAGGTCACTGAATCTGAGTCGCTCAATATTATGACAACAAGAGATACCGTGTCTGAATATCAAGAGCGTTTTGTTAATGCCTTTACCCTTGAACATGACATTTGGCGGAAATCTACTAAAATAGCCGTCTTTGAACATGCGGCTAAGATCGAATCGACCTTCCCCGAAGGACAGAATCGCCCACTCGGGGATTTCGGGCCTTTTCCCTTCTTGGAGTCTCTTCGTAAAATCGGCACCATCAATTATGGGCCTTTCCCCGTCCGCGTAATCCTCAGGAAGGAACTTCTCATCAATGACTCCCCAGTCGAACTCCAGCGGAAAAATCGACTGGTTATCTGGTGGTTGATTTTCTGATGCTACCGGAGTCTCGTTCCCATCAGGTTCGGTTTCGATCGCTTCTCCTGAAGGTTCTTCAATCGGTGGAGTAAATAGTGCCACCTCCTCGGATTCCGGCCGAGGTAGCTGGCGCTCTGCCAGTTCACCAGAAGGATCAGATGAACTCGACACCAAGAAAAATACGAAGCAGCAAAGAAGTAATACTGCCACAAAAATGATTATTTTGGTCATCTCTTTTTCAGTCCCGAGAACTCGCCGTCCTGGCCTTCCTTGCGATCGGCGCCGTGTGACCAGCCACCTGGTTTGCCATCTTGGCCCTCGTGGCCAGGTGGATTGCCCTTGCCAGGATTTCCTTTGAGTTGATATCTACCTGGGTGGCCGAGGCCCTTCGTACCTCTATCGCCTTTTACTCCGGGTGGATCTCCGTTTCCGCCATCGCCTGCATCTCCGCCATTTTCGCCTTTACCGCTTCCTCCGTCACCACCGTCTCCGGCATTGCCACCGGATCCCAAATATTTATCATTATAAAAAAATGCGTGACCGCCATGACCGGCATTTCCACCTGTGCCTCCAAAGCCATCGCCGGCGCGTTTTCCGTCGCCTCCATCGCCTGCAGGGTGGCACATTATGTGCAGGCCATTACCACCATCACCACCCTTACCTCCTTGACCGTCTCCACCCTTTCCGCCATGTCCTCCATGGCCGCCGTGAGGCTGTCTTTCAGTACCGTGACTTCCGCAGTGGCCATTACCACCAGGACCACCTTGTGCGCTTCCTCCTTCGGTACCATTTTGGCCGTTAGGATCGCCGGGTTTGCCGTTATCCCCGTCGTTACCTTTACTTCCTTCATTTGGAGTTCCTGGACCTCCACTACCTCCATTAGGAGCTCTGTCTGATTCTTGGGGATTTCGAGAATTTTGAGGTCCAGGTCCTCCGCTTCTGGCGTCTCCCCCATTTCCACCGTTGCCTCCTCGACAATTATGAATCCCAGGCCCTCCGTCACCGCCAGCTCCACCGATGACAAAAGCGGGGATTGGGGAGTCAAGATGAATCAATGAACCTCGAATTAGAACTGAACCGCCATCACCTCCATCTCCATCAAACCCTCCGTCACCTCCGCGACTTCCATAAAGGTCGTTAGCTGTATAAATCTGAGGTGCCCTGATGATGAGATCACCACCGTCTCCTCCGGAACCTGATGATAGGCAGGTTGTTGCGGAATAACCATCGCCAGCCCTGACAATCCCCTTGAGAATAATCTCTTCAGTGGCTTCAAGGACGAGGGTGACGCCGGCGCGTTTGTTTTGAGTCCCGTACATCGTGAACAGATCGCCTTCAATTGTGATTCTCTCAGCGCTGAATACTGTGCCGTCTTGCACGAGGACTGTCACCCCAGCAGAAATATTGACCTCCTCAGCTTCAATTCTGCCACAAAAAACACTGTTAGAATCGATAGATAATATCTGTGCTTGTGTCACTACGCAGAAACAAGAAATGAGAAGAACTAAATTTAATACTTTCATCACTTTTTCCTGTACTAAAAACAAAAAACAGTACATTTGCTGTGTCCGGTGTAGTCTTCCACCTCGTGTTATAGTGACCAATCCGTACTTTACTAATTCCATGGAAACAGATTGTTCTTCGGCTTGCCGCGCTGCTCTGTTTTTCTCTTCTCTCCCATACTTTTTTTGCCGGCAAGCGTCCTGACGAAATTTATCGCGACCTGCTGTATCGTACCATAGCGAAATTTTTTTCTTCCAAGGTTAATAGCGAAGTCAGACACGATATAGCGTGTCCCTTCGGCAAGCCTGCATGAATTTCGGGTGCGCCATGGCCTTGCGGTCGGCATCTCGCAGACCGCATCCGAATATTTGTATAGAGATCAGCAAATAGATGACGGAAGCACACTGCCCCCCGTTTACCACCCGGCCTCTCTGTTTGTTGTGGCGGGCGAGTCGGAAAGCGAGTGTGCGCGGGTGCGAACGGAATTTCAGGCGTTTTCATTCGTTGAAGGCGAAAACAGCGAGCCCACCGAAGCGGCAACCATCCACCTATCTACCACCCCACAAACACTTACAGCCGGAGAATAGGAATTTCAATCTTCTTGGTCGACCTCATGGCGTGCGGAGCCCTCCCGTCTGGCACAAACTGGGCACTGAAAGGGAGCCGAATTGTGTTGAAAATCTGAGACGGAGACGCTTCCAATCGGAAAAGGAAGCACTCCTGATCGGTCCGAGCTCTGATTCTGGGCAAAAGCTCCCAAAACCCCGAACATGGAGCATATTTCTTTCTCAACAGTCGTAACGGTCTCGTCGTTGACCTGGCGCTGCTCTTCGGATCTGTCTATCAGGCGGCTGGATGTTCTTCCGGCGGCGGGGGATCCTTCTTCGCAATGTGCCTGAGTTTTTTGTCGAACACAACAGACTCCGTTATCACGGAGACCACCCTCATTTCTGCGCCGCATCGAGTGCATGTGAGAGGCGAAACTTCCCAGATTTTCTGAATGAGCCGCGCCCAGGACTGCCTTCTTCGCTTGACGAACTCGTCCGCTTCAGTCAGGGGCTCGTACAAGGAGACTGTCGCGCCGATCCCTGCGGCCACCTCCTTGCCACGGGTCCGCATTCTCCTCTCGCCAAGAGCACGACTCGAGTAGACGCCGTACCCGATCACCCATCGCATGTTTTTTTCCGGGATATGCATCAAGACCTTGGCCACGAACTCGAGAGGATCCACCTCGATCCGGTCATTCCCCAGAATATCGTTAAAGCCTGCTCTGTAGATGACCTTTTCGTTTTCCGGATCGAAGAACATTTTTGAGAGAGCCACTGTAGGCCTTGCCATGTAGCGCAACATGTGAAAGAAGGCCGGATCCAGCGGATCAGCAGGAGCGCCTTTGAAGCGCGCTGAAAAGCCGGAATGCCGCCAACTCGCCATCGACGCAACGAGGCCGGGCGAGATGCGCTTCTTTTTCAAGAGCTCGGCCAAGAGCTTCTCACAGAAGAGATCTTCGACGAGCTTGGCATCGAGATCCGGCAGGTGATGAAACTTGCCCTGGCGATCGAAAAGGCCCTCACTCACGATCCCATGAATATGGGGATTCCACTGCAGAAGGCTGCCCGCGGTGTGGAAGGCAAGGATAGCGCCACAGGCCCAGCCCGCTGCGTTGTCACAGGGCAAAGTCTCCTTCATGGCCCGCTTGAGGGATTCGAAAGCACATCTCGGAATCAGCTTCAGAAGGAATCCGAGGAAATGCGTGGGGCGATCGGCCGCGTGCACCGTGCGGCCGTCGCAGCGGGCCTGACCGACCGGCCAATGGTTGCAAGCCCCGGACCGATCGTAGCCGCGGACGGGGGGTCGGTGGCGTAGTACATGCGGTTGCCCGGTTCGTAGACGATCAAGGGATCGTGGTTCGAGGGGAAGTTGTTGCGTTGGATCGTCAACTCCTCGGGCACGCCCTCTTTCTGCGACCTGGGATTCTCGACGAAGCGGACCGGCGATTGGTCGAATCTCACCAGCACATCGGGATGACCCTCGACGCGCCACAGCGCATTCCACTGCTCGTAGTATTTCAGATTGCAGTAGACCGCGCCGAACCGCCCGGGCGCCTTCGGTCCCGAAGACATCGACTGTGCGGCAGATCGAACCGGGCTATGTTACGTATCCGAGATTTGTTTGTGCCCTCTTGTGCGAAGCGATAAACTTGAACCTTGACCGGTGTGGGGAATGGATTCTAGGACAAAAAACAAGGGTCAAGCGCCCTCGCTCCTTTTATACCGACTACGGAGTTGTCGCCAGCGTCGCGGCATGGGGAGTTACAGGTGAGGCGGAAATCATCGTTGAGAGTGTCTGACGAGCGTCTCAGGTGAAAGCAGACCTGCCGCAGCAGACTTAAATCTCCATCGCCGTTTAACCTGAGCAGTCTGCCTGCGGATACTGATCGCGGTTACTGAAAGAACTGCTCGCACTCGGCGTTGAGCATTTCCACGCTAAGCTGTTTCAACGGCAGTTCGGTAGGGCAACCGCAGGATCGACTGTCAGGTGGCATCCGGGAATCGTTATCACTTCCCTCTGAGGTCATTGGTCTGCGGATAGATGTTGAGCGGGCGTGAACCAGCCCGGCGGCAACGGCTCTTCGCTGACAAGCTCAAAGGTAAGCCGGCACGGATGCCGATTGCCCTGAATCTTCGCACCGTCAAAGATGATGCAATTGGGTATAGCGCTCTCAGGATCGGCCCAGATTTCAATGGTCTCCGGTCCCTTGACGTCCCGTGAATTGCGACGGCCCCGCACGTACCGTAGAAGTTCGTTGTTACCAGGCAACGAGACCTGACCGAGATGTTCCACGGTATAATCCACGCGAATCCGCTCCAGCGTCTGGTGGAGATCACAGAACGGCACATCCGCCATGATTGGAGGCATCGGGATGCCGCCGGCCCCGAGTCCAACTCTTGTCTCGGCGACCAGACCGTCTTTCACTCGCCAGCTCTGCTCGCCATCGTAGCCATCATAGATCAACCCGCCATTGGGGTCTTGACGAACCAGCAGGTACCGACGGCCATCTCGTAGATAGAGCTTGGCGTTGTCCAGGCCCGGCCGGGGCATGCGCGCCGGCCAATTCTCCTCTGGGGGGCGTCTTCCCGGGGGGGCAGGCAGATTCTCCATCTGAATGCTGTAGGTACGGTCACCGGGGAGTCCCAAGGCGCTGAGGATCTCTTCCAGAGACGCCATCGCGGGGGCGGGGCTGTAGATGAATACCCACAGGCTGACCGCGACCAGAATCAAGGCAGCCGCCGCCCATGCGCTCCGTCTTGACCAGCTTGGGAACCACGCATAGCGAGCCAAGGGGCCTTCGGCAGCAGATGAGGATTTTGAAGCATGCAGCTGTGCCGGCTCGCGAATGGCCTGCATGGCCCGTTGCACGCGCTGCTCGCGGAGGTCCGCCGCTTGGTCGTCATACATGTGGAGCAGCAGCGCGTGAATCAATCGCTCGTCGGCAGGCCGACCGGCGCCTTTGTCTTCCAGATTGTCCCTTGTTCTGTCCATTCGACTCATTTCAGCTTCGTCAGCACGGCCTTTCGTTCGAGACATTCGGCCAGTTGAATCCGAGCCCGTTGAGGTCTCTTCTGAATCGCATCCTTAGTCGACGCCAATTGACCTGCGATCCACTCCGTCGTGCGGTGCTGTCGGTAATGCAGTTCAATGGGCTCTCGAAAAAGCGGAGCGAGTCGCTCGATGCAATCCCTGAGGGCCGCAATTCTCTCCTCGAGTGTGTCGCCGGGCTGCCGGTCCACCTGCTCCATCCGCTGGCCGAGGTAGTCCAGGACCTTCTCGCTGGACAGTGGGACTTCCCTGGCCGCCTTCCGGCAATGCGCCAGGACGAGCCGTTTGGCGATCCCACGCAGCCAGGCACCGAAGGACCGCGAGCGGTCGTATTCGTCGATCATTCTCCATGCGGTCAGCATGGTCTCCTGGAACAAGTCATCGGCGGTGGTCTGATCGTAGACGGACGCGCGCAAGCCGCCGCCAGGGAGTCTGCATTCTCCCGAACCAGAATCTCGAACAGGGCAAGCGGCTCGATGGGCCGTGAAGCCTGTCCGACTGATGGCACTTCGATATCGTCACTCATGTCAGGTCGTTTACTCATCGCTGCCTATTGTCGAATGGGTTCCGCCCGCGGACAATAAAATTCTCCCTACTCCCGTGATTCTGTAGGCAAGCTGAGCAACTATCTGCAAACCAAAGACTTGTGGTGGGTCTCGCGGGCTGGCGGTTTTCTTCTATCAGATTTCTTGTCCGCAAATCGCTCTCAGACGCAAGAAGAAATGAGCATTCGCCAACCCAGCCAGTGCTACTTGAGACTCAGTGGCGACCAAGCATGAACAGACGAATCGCCATGACCATGTCGCCGCAGCAATGTATTGCCATAGGCTGGTCTGAAAGAGAGGAAAAATATACGCGATGCAAGGATTCACATTACGAATAAACTGTATATGTTTACTGATCACTATCCTATTTCTACTCCTGTTTCCAACCATGCTCGAAGCCCAGGAGCAACGGGTCGGCTTGGTTCAGAACGAAAAAGACGCTTTCAAAGGCTTTACCCTTTTCGCCCCCTCTTTTCCACCACCACGTATCTGATCGACATGCAAGGTCGGGTAATAAATCAATGGAAGAGTGACTATGAGCCGGGTCAATCCGCCTACTTCTTGAGAACGGGCATCTGCTTCGCACGGCCGTCCCCGGTCCTGAGAATAACCATACATTTCATGGCCGCGGCTCGGGCGGCAAGGTGCAGGAGTTCACATGGGATGGGAAGCTCGTGTGGGAGTTCACCTACTCGAGCGAATCCTACATGCTGCACCACGATATCGAGCGGCTTCCCAATGGCAACATCCTCATGATCGCCTGGGAACGGAAGACCCTGCAAGAAGCCGCGGAAGTTGGTCGGAATCCGAAGAAGCTCGGTAAGGAGGGGCTCTGGTCTGAGCAGATCATCGAAGTCAAACCCACGGGAGCGACCACAGAGGAGATCGTGTGGAAATGGCATGCCTGGGATCACCTCGTCCAGGACCGGAATTTAACCTTACCGAACTACGGTAAAATCGCGGATCATCCCGAGCGTATCAACATCAATCCTTTTGACTGGAAAGAGCAGCTTTCCGAGGAAGATCGGGAGAAGCTCGCATCCCTCGGTTATCTATCTTCGTCACGTCGCCCCGATAAACAGGATACCAATCCCGACTGGTTGCACATTAATTCAATCGCTTATAATGACGAGCTCTACCAGATCGTGCTCAGTGTTCTTGGTTTCAACGAAATCTGGATCATCGACCATGCCATCTCCAGCGAGGAAGCCGCGGGACCGAAAGGGGATCTCCTCTTTCGATGGGGCAATCCACAGGCCTATGGCAGGGGAACTTCAGGAAACCAGCAGCTTTTTGCCCAGCACGACACGTACTGGATTGCAGAGGGCTGAAGGGCGCCGGCCACCTCCTCCTCTTCAACAACGGACGCGGACGACCGGGTGAATATTTCTCCTCGGTGGACGAGATTGTTCCGCCTATGGACAAAAAGGGAAACTACATTCTCAAGAGCGGGAAGGCTTTTGGACCGGCCAAGCCGAAGTGGTCTTACACGGCGACGAACAAGTCCGATTTCTTTGCGGGGCAGATCTCCGGGTGTCAACGGCTGCCCAACGGCAATACGTTGATTTGCGACGGCACCAGCGGCATATTCTTCGAAGTGACCTCCGCGGGAACGAAGACGTGGGAGTACGTCTGTCCGGTAGATGGCAATGGCCCCATGGAGAAGGGCGATTCGATTCCCCTTGACCATCGCGGCCATGCCATGAACGCGGTTTTCAAGATTGAACGGTATCCTTTAGACTATCCCGGTTTTAATAACAGAGACCTGACTCCCAAGGGAAAGGTGACCGGTTCTAAACCTGAAAACGTGCCCGAAAATCTGAGCCGCGGCGGAGGTGGCGAACGTCGTGGAGGTGAAGGCTCTGGTGAGCGACGCGGTACCAGAGGCAGTGGCGGGGACCAGCGTTGTCCGCCCCAAGAGATAGATAGAACCAATAAAGCCGCGGATGAAGAAGCTTTATCCACCGGGCTCGGCCGTTCGACCGCCGGCCGGTTTACGGTGAGCAGTCCGGTTGTGAAAGAAGGTGAGGCATTGCCGGTGGATTTCACCGGTGACGGCGACGGTATATCCATGCCCGTAGAATGGAGCGGCGCGCCGGCCGGCACCCAGTGTTTTGCGCTCAACCTGTGGTATGTTGCACCCGACCGGGAGAAATCCTATTGGGTCGTTTACAACATCCCGGCGGATGTTCATGCCCTACCTGAGGACGCCCGGGGAGTCGGTACGGTGGGATACAATGACCAGGGCAGGTCCGAATACATGTCCATGCGCTCAAAAGGGGGCGGCGTCAAAGAGTACAACCTTACTATCTATGCCCTTGAGTGTGCTGGCCTATCATGACATGGAGGTAACTATTTCTTATGGATCGGATAAGAAAGCCTTGACCCTTCGGAGCGATCAGTACGTGTTCAAGAAAGGGGAGCCCCTGGATGTGGTGCTGGATGAGTTGAAGCCGGATACCCGCTACTTTTACCGGTTTTCCGAAGACAAAGAAACGCGAACCTTTCATACACAGCGTTCGCCTGGTAGCACGTTCACTTTCACCGTAACGGCAGATCCCCACCTGGACCGAAATACAAGCCCTGAGCTTTATGCGATAACCTTGAGGAACGCCCTGGCGGATAGGCCGGATTTCCACATCGACCTCGGGGACACCTTCATGACGGATAAATACCGCAACGATTATCATGAGGCAGCAAAGCAATACCTCGCCCAGCGGTACTATTTCGGGCTCCTTTGCCACTCCGCTCCTCTTTTTCCGGTTCTTGGTAATCATGACTGCGAGGCGGGGCGGCGCAACGACATGTCCGACTGGTCAAACCGAATGCGCACAACGTACTATCCCAATCCGATACCCGATGGATTCTATTCGGGGAATGCTGCAAAAGCGGTTGAGAATTATTATGCCCGGGAGTGGGGAGATGCCCTCTTCGTGGTGCTCGATCCCTTCTGGTACACGGAAATCAGGTCCGGGGGCAACGATGGCTGGTCGAGAACCTCGGGGAACGAACAGTACCGGTGGCTAAAAAATACGCTTATGCAGAGTGATGAGCGGTTCAAGTTCGTGTTCAGTCATCACCTGGTGGGCGGGAATGACCGCAACGCCCGGGGCGGAATCGAGGCGGTACCCTACTTCGATTGGGGAGGGCGGAACAGGGACGGCAGCCGAGATTTCAGTGCTCAGCGGCCCGGTTGGGAGATACCCATACATGAACTTCTCAAGAAAACCCGTGTATCCATCGTTTTCCACGGCCACGATCATTTCTTTGCGAAGCGGGAACTGGAAGGCGTTGTCTACCAGCTTGTGCCTCAGCCTGGCCACCCTGACGGGAACAGCAGCCGGAGCGCCGAAGAGTACGGCTACTTGAGTGGAGAGATCCTGGACGGGTCAGGTTACATGCGTGTCACCGTTTCAAAAAAGGAAGCAGTGTCCGAGTTTATCCGGTCGGCTCTCTCGGATGATGAGCGACGGGGTCATCGTAACGGTGAAATCGTTTGTTCCTATTCCCTTAATTGATGAATTCGGTTTACCGAATAACGTAATCCTATCTCTGCTCTTCCTTACACTACTTTTTCCAAGTCTCTGTGCTGCATACTGATAGGTCATCGAGCGCAAAACGAGCGCGACACAGGTCATCCTTTATACAACTTGCTATGAAAAAAGAAGGTACAGATCGATACTGATCCATTCTTAATCAGAGGGTCCCGGGTTCGAATCCTGGAGGTGGTACTCAGGGCGGACTCCAGGCAAAGCTCAATTCAGCCTTCGCCAGCGGATTCACGCGCTTTTTCGTCGGCGTTGACAACTGGTCAGCACCGATGATGGATTTGCTTCGGCGAAGGGGCGCAACGATATTTTGGGTATTGGGGGTAAAGGACATCAGCATCAGTGGAGTTAAAGGCAAAAAATCGACCGAACTGGATGACTGGGACAGTGACACATACAGGGATGCACGCCGCAACCGTTCGGCAGTCGAATCGCTAATGTTTACGATTAAAGATGGAGTTGAGTTTGGGGAACTCGGACGTCGGGGCATCGATGCTGTTCGATCAGAGTTGATGGAGAAGGTTCTGGCCTATAATCGCTGCCGCACCATTCTGATGAAGAAGAGACGCCGGAAGGCTTTGGTAAAAGCGGCCTGAAGAAGCCATTCATGCGGTGTGAAGCCAACAGGAACAAACGCGGTGTCTCTTAAAATCGTGAAAATCCAGGCAACAGAAAAATGGTGGACGAATTTTGCACAACTATGGTGGCTTTTGCGCCCGAAAATAACTTTAAACCTTGGACTTAGAACCTTGACCGCCCTTCCGAAAGGCTTTTCAGATGGGGTCTAAAAAGAAGGGAATCGACTACAGCCTACATTTCTACTGTCAAGAAGAGGAGCGCACCGGAAAACCGTTCGGAAGTAGACGTGAAGGCTGGATAGAAGAGTCTATGCCTAGACCGTCGCCATTCTGTAGCTCCAGACAAGATAATCACCGTCCAGCTCATTGTCTGCCTGTAACGGAAAGTGCGAAGAATACTGGACAGCACCGTTTATTATTCTGGCTCGCACTTACAATAATAACAGGTATACCCCTCAGGTATTTCATATCCGCATTCGTCTTCGAACTGTACCCAATCTGTATGATCCAAGCAGATTTCGTTTTGCATTGGGCAAGTGTACTCTCCGTTACAGTCTATTTTCATGGGGCTACTGGACTTGAGCACCACTGTGCACTTTACCCAATTCCACTTCATCTTTTTGGAAAACATTCCTTCGCAAAAACAAGATTTATACGAATTAGGACCTACGTCGTAAGAGTGCTCGCTGCATGTCTGAATGCCTAAAGGGCAAGGTCCATTGGTACAGCAATACAGAAAATAACCGCCACAACCATCATCGCAAACTATGGACTGATCTCGGCATTTATCGCTAGAACTTGGCAGAACCATTCCAACTGCTATCCCTGCATAAAAGAATAGCACTACCAACGTCACAGCAATACAAACCGACAAGTGTTTCTTCATTGTCATCTTCCATACCCTCCACAATTCGGTTGATCGAAAAGTTCATGACTGTACTACTATTATGTCCATCGTTGTCCCCTCGTTTTCCAGCGCGAACTTGCACGGATAGGTTGTTTTCTTGTATCCAAAGCACGATAAAATAAACTCATAATTCCCAAGAGGTAGAGAAATCTCGTTGATTTGGTGCTCTAAAGTAGACTTAAATAATGTCCGTCGTATCTTACGATTCGAATCAACAGCGGAGAGGTACCATCGATGCAGATGTCTACCAAAGATATCTACCACACTAATTCCTCGTGTAACGATCTTTTTGCTGCATTCAATAGAGATCGATATCGTGTCATTCGCATGCACTTCGATCGCTACTGGATCAAAAAGAGGTGCCCCCATGCCCAACATAATGCTCTTTGCCTCGTACTTACCGGGTGGTACGTAGAAGACACAGCTTTGCGAACTGTTCAAATCGTTATCGTTATCTCTTTTTCGAGCCGGCGATGGAACACCAAAAGAATGCCCTGGGTGACTCAGACTAAAGAGCGCCCATTCGTTCTTTGGTGGAATGTATTCTGGATTCTCTTTGCACACAAATGAAATCTTAATCTGCGCCCAATCTCCACAATCAGTCGAATACGGCACAACATAAAGATCACCCAGTGATAAGTCTTGAACTCTCTTCATTTTGATAGTCGATAGACACCCTTCCTCACCTGGCAGTGGAATGTACCAGACTTCTGCCTCAGCGGGATACAAGGTAGGATCTTTTTCAGTTGCGAGGAACCACTTGATGCTTTCTTCCGAAAGCAGGAGCTGTCTCTCAACATTCCGAAAGATCTCGTTCTTTTGGTGTGAATTCAGGTTTCTTGTATCTCGAACGCCTTGTTTTTTGAGTTTCGAAAGGTTGAATTGCGAGTGATGACCTCCAGAAACGGGGTATGGAAGTTTCGCCGTCGGGATTAAAATTCCGCCCAACACCAAGGCGTTGAGTGTAATGAAAACTGTTCCATCTTCAATTTCTTGCTGAGACAGAAAGCGAACTTCTGGTTCGTACCCCGGAGAATCGCACACAACCTCATACTCGTAGTTTGGAGAGATATGTATCAAGCAGGTACCGGTGTGGTCGGATACCGCCGTTGGACAGAGCTGTCTTGACAAGGGGTCAGAACCGTTGAGGTGGCGGGACTCCCAACCCCATCGTGAGACAGCGCTGATGTGCGCTTCTACGACCGGTCTAGCCAGTCTGTTCCGGACTACGATACTCAGTGGCAGAGATTCTGCAAGTTTCACGGTAATTTCGCGGGAGAACTCGCCTCCTTTCCTCCAAATCTTGGCGAAGGGTGACGCCAGGTATGAATCGTATCCCTCCTTATAAACAAATAGCCACGGCAGGCAATCATCGCGGGCTAGTTCAACTCGGGCAGTGCCAGCCGAATCGGTGGCAAAGACACAAGAAAGGTTTCTAAGGAGATCTTCTGCTGAGTAGCCGATTTCAACGCATGCGTTGGCGACAGCTAATGAACCTTCGTCTTGAACGTGAACATATAGAATGTCAGAAAAGTCCGTGGGGAGGATTGGTGTCCGAGTATCGGCTGATATGTTAAACTGGTCCTGCATTAATAAAACTTCTTCGGAAAGAGAATTTAATTTCGGATGGTCTCGTTGCTCGGTTATTGTAGAAGGTTGATTGCGTGGCGACTTGGCGAAATAAATTCCTCCGACAAAAGCGCATATACACACTAACAGAAGAAACAATCTATTCGTGACCAAAGCATAAAGCCTGCCCACCTTAGGAGTACCTTGGTTATTCAAAATCATCCCTGTCAAAATCATCCCTGTCAAAATCATCCCTGTCAAAAGAAGGATACTTCAGAAGGATCAACGTTAGCAGCAGCAGCAGTGTTGCGATAATGCGCTTGACCGCGGCTGTGCTGTCAATGTTTGGCCCAAAGCAGCCACAGGAGTTGCTTAGATCAGTGAAGAACTGCCCCAGGGTAGAGTTTATCACGAAAAATACAAAAGCGACGAGGCCCGACAATAGGAGTGCCCCCACCCCGACTTTTACGAAAATACAGTGCAAGTCCAATAAGGAGTTCAATCAGCGCAACCGCTATTGCGGCCGGCCGGACTTCTTCATGGAATGCGAGAGAGGGTATCAGCTTGAGAAGGCTGATGAAAATCCAACTAAACGACAAAACAATAGCAAGTAGACAAGACACGAGTGAAACGGCAGAGTACGGTCTAGAAAATGACAAATTCGACGGTTTCCCTGTTGGTTTTCCGTTGATCATGTAAATCCATTGCCCCAAAATGGCAGAGGAAACAAAAGAACTACCGATCATTCGATAAAAGTAAAAAATACGGTTTTTTGAGTCAAGTTCAAAAATAATTAGCTGCCCGTTGAACAAGTCAGATCGGTTGTAACTTGTTTTTTTTTTTTAATCTTTTGGGGATAGGAATCTCAATCCCTGCCGTCGATCTCGTGGCGTGCCGCGCTCTCCAGTCTGGCACAAACCGGGCACTGGAAGGGAGCCGAATTGTGTTGAAAATCT
>Ga0190283_1000796_pt1 | contig 15660 bp, 15 predicted proteins | sample 48691801_MG_FD_161669 | JGI IMG/M metagenome (GOLD analysis project Ga0190283, IMG submission 161669) | Hydrothermal vent microbial mat bacterial communities from Southern Trench, Guaymas Basin, Mexico - 4869-18-0-1_MG | ecosystem: Environmental > Aquatic > Marine > Hydrothermal vents >...
AAGCTGAAGTCCCCCCCATAAACCGATCCTTTTATTCTTTATAATTATAAGGCCTTCCACCTCTTTGTACTTACTAAAACGGGTGATCGCCTTATTTATATCTTCTTCACAATTTATAGTGTTTGCTATTGAAGTTGCTGCAGCATCAGCAATTGTGGCAGTCCTTGACAGTACCGTTACAAGGTCGCTTTTCCCAAGACTCATGGAGTGGCCAAAGCTTCCAGATGAAGAACATATTCCACATGGAGTCTGCCCTGCTTCTATAAGCAGCGTGATCTTGTCCCCAAAATAGATGTTTTTTGTAAATATGCCCACCTCCAGCGGGCTACTGCTCTTTATGTATACATCCCCGCCGTTTTCTATCATCAGAAAACTGCATCTGCCTATGCTCTTTGCAAGATGATCACATAATGCACCGGCTATGGAAGCCATCGGCCCGACACCAAATACCCCGCCTGCACCGCACATCTCCTTTATTATCCGGGGGAGATCTTTCATTGCTTTTATGGGTATCAAACTTTTTTCAAAATCTGGTCGCCCGTCTATTACAGCTTCGATATCCCGGTAAAAACTTAAAACCGGTTCTTCCAGCTCACTACCAATATCCCGGTCACATATTATATATAAGCCGCTATATTTGTAGTCCAGCCTGAAACTGTACCTTCCCTCTGCCGATATCTTATTTCTGTAGATATCCCTATCACCACACGAAAAACTGCCGTGCGAGACCCTTCTTATATTTATATCTTTTCCGTCCGCCATGTGAAACAACTATTTTTTACCAAGATTACCATAGACGAAAAAGACCAAAAAAATAACGACTATATAGATGACTGCTGTCACTAAAAGCATTATCCAGTTTACCGAACCAAATAGATACATCGTAAGTATCAGCACCGGGATAAGGAATATAGTGGATACGATACTCAGGATAAGAGGATTTTTTACCTTCGTGTTCATTGCCATATTGTAAAACCTTTCTTTCTAATAAACTTACATTTACTGCCGGGCCCTGCTGGCTGCCGGGTCCTGCATCTAAAATATATCCACCGGTCAATTATATAAAATATTAGAAATATAAAAAATAAGAAACTGACTTCTTTTGTCATCACCCCTGATACAAGAAACAACCATATAATAAAAGAGCGGTTCCATATTTTTTAAAAAACCATATCAGGTTTACCTTATAAATTACTCTGGATCGGCCGATAGACCCTCTGACCGGCCGGTATTGATATATAATTTTCTTGTGATATTTTAGCCATCTAAATATAATATTTAAAATAGGCCGATAGAATATAGAAGATTTTATAGCCCTTGTCAGTAAAGAATAGAATTTACTTATTGCACAGAGTGACCAAAAGCAGGTGCTGCAAACAAAAACAAGGATGTGACCGATGGAGCCAGGCAATAAAAAATACCTCTTCTCTGAAATGATGAAAAAGCTTAAGAATTATGATCCCAAAAATTGGACCGATATTTCCCTGAGCCTTGCAGACATAAAAGAAAATGCTCCTCCGGTTGAACGATTCAGCCGGGATGAATTCTTCGAAAAAGTGCGGGCCGGAATGGCGTTCTGGACCTTTGATCTTGGTATCGATGGTGTTTCTATAGAAATTTCAAAATACGCCCAGTGTTTATATGATATCCTTTCTGATGAAAAAAAGGCAGTGATCCATTATATCTCAGGCGATTTTCACCCGCAGGCAGATAATATTATTAAGCCGGAATGGAAAAAGCATCGCATCAGTGGTGCAAACGGATGGTCAAAATGGGATAGAGGCATATGGTTTGAAAAACTTTTTTACCAGGATATGAAAGAAAATTCCAAAATTTCCCATAAAATGGCCGTTGAGATCTGGAATCAGGCAGTGTGCCTTGCAAAAAAATTGGGTACCTATATTGCTGAAAATGAAATTTCACTGCTGATCCCTGTAAACGTCAATTCAAATCCGGGAAATATGGCTACCGGATTATGCACGATCCTGGTATCGGAATTAATGGGCCTTTATGTCCTCAATTCAAACCATGACTTTTATTGGGAAGGCGGAAGACCTGCTTCGGAAAGAAAACAGGATGAAGAGCCTGGTCCCAGAGATAAATTCTTCCATAATATAAATAATGTGCCGTTTTTCTCTCTTTTAAAAAAAATATATCCCTGGAATGGCCGCAGGTGGATCCAGGTCAATATCAATGCATTGCAATCAAAAAAACTTATTTGCGATAATGGATTTTCCAGGGACCGTATCTTTGAGGTTTCTACCTCGGTCAGTAAAGCATTTTTTAAATATTACTCAAAGAAGGATATTGAATCGGTACGCCTGAGGACGGCCCACATATTGTCAGATGGCAATCCGCTTATCCGGACCATCGCTGTCAGGTCGCATTTGCATGATCTAAAGAAATGGATGACCCGTCAAAAACCACTGGTCTGCTCCAGCCGCAGCGGGCGGAGCCTGGATCTGACCTCTGACCAGATCATCTATTTTCTTCAGCCCACCCGGATCGTGGGCAGGAAGCGTATAGAGAAAGATCTTCATTTGATCGGCGCCCTGCTAAAGTATCCTCCATTTTTGAATGAATTCGAAAAAAATAAGGGGCAGCAGATCATTCTCCATATCACGGGTCCGGTGCCCATTGAACACAGGGTCGATCTTGAAAATATACTGAGGACTTATATTGATGTGGTCTCCCAGGTACCGGAAAATATTGCCGGCCGCCTGTTTTTGGCATTTTCCGTAGGGGTCGACGGACATACCTCTTTCCAGGATAAAAATTTCAAACAGCTTAAAATTGAAGATATTTACCGGTTGGCAACTGCAGTACTTTTCCCCAGTGAAACAGAAGGGCGGGGTCTGCCTATTATTGAGTCCAGTGCTGCGGGAATTCCTATTATATGCAGCCGGTACAGGCCCACAGAGATTTTTGATAGCGTTGTGGGAAAAGATCTTCCGGAGGATCAACAGATACATTATATTCCATTTCCTGAAGAAGATTTCTCAGAATCTTTTTTAGGTGAGATAACCGGGCTCTTATCGGACCCAAAAAAGCGGGAACAATATAAAAAACATAATACCCGGGCTGTCCGCCAGAGATACAGCACGGAGGTCATGCGTAAAAATTTCTGCAAATACCTGGATGAATTATTAAACACAAAATAAGGATGAAAAAATGAATATAGGATTTATTGAAGATACACATTTGCGGGGCGGTACCCAGATATGGGTAACGGAGGCTAATAAGTTCTTTTTGGACCGCGGGGAAGAGACAATGATCCTGGCTCCTGAAGGAAGTTTTTCCGCCCGGGAATGTAAAAAGGCAGGCGCACAGGCATTTACTTATGATTATGAAAAAGTTGTATCAAAGAATGCTGAAAATAAAAGAATCTGGACAGAGGCTCTGCAAGCATGTGATGTAGCCGTTTGCACCGTTCACCCGCCGCGGAATTCCTTTCATTGCTCGGTTTTCGCCGGTGAATGCATCAGGGAAAATAATATTGACACGATCCTCGTTCCAAAAACCGGAACCATTGTTCCGGAATATGAACGGAAATTCTATCTTCCGGATGAATCGATACGCTCAACAGTGATCGCAATTACGGATTTTACATACAGATACCTGATCGATTCATATAAGATTCCTGAAGATCTGGCAGAATTGATCTATCAGGGAACTGATGTGAAGCGCTTTACTTCAAATGAGGAAAGAAAAAGAGATTCTCTCAAGCGGTATCCCCTGCCGGAGAATGCTTCCCCTGTGCTGGGCAATGTAGGGATGTTTGAAGAAAGGAAGGGGCAGGTCGTTTTACTGGAGGCAGTATCAAAATTGGTCAAAGATCGCTTTCCTGACCTTCACTTGATCCTTGTTGGTGAAGGGCCGGACGAACAGATGCTGAAAAACAAAGTCCGCGAGATGAAGCTCGGTGATAATATTACCTTTTTCCCATTTACGCGGGAACCGATGTATGTTTTTGAAAGAATTGATATTCTGGTACTTTCCAGCCTGTACAAAGAAGGCCTGCCGAATGTCTTGCTTGAGGCTATGTCTATGAATGTACCGGTGGTTTCTTCCAAAATGGCTGGGGTTCCGGAAATTGTAAAAGATGGCAAAACAGGATATATGGTAGAACCCGGTGAAAGCGGACAGCTGGCGTTGGCTATTTCTAAACTGTGGTCGGATAGGGCCGCTTATAAAGCGATAAGTGCGAATGGACGCAAGCTAATGGAAGAAAGTTTTGATAAAGAAGTGCAGTTCGCTGAATTTCTGGAATACTTCCACCGGATCACAGGAAAATGATAACAGCTATAGCTTTATTAAAATAGAATACTGGACTACAAAAAAATAGGGCTATTATGAAAAAAATACTGATAATCGACGATGATCCCGAGATACGTAATCTGGTATCTGATTTTCTTTTAAGAGAAAACATAGATACCGATCCCGCAGAAAATGGTGCGGATGGGATGGAATTATTTTCAAAGAACACAGATTATGACCTGGTCATCCTGGATATAATGCTGCCTGACATCAGCGGAACGGAAATATGTAAGAAGATAAGAGAATCCAGCAGCATTCCTATAATCATGCTGACTGCCAGGAATGAAGATATAGATAAAATACTGGGTCTTGAGATCGGAGCAGATGATTATCTTACAAAACCATTCAATCCCCACGAACTGGCAGCAAGGATCAAGGCTATTTTTAGAAGAAAAGAGCTCGATAGGAGCGATAAGGGTAAAAGTGTCTTGAAGTTAAGACTGGGCAAGGAAGGCACAGGCATCAAACAGAGGATAGCTCTGGAAATAGATCTTAATTCAAGAATTGTCAGGGCAGGTGGAAAAGAAGTAAAACTTACTAATAGAGAATACCAGCTTTTGGTCTATTTAGCTGACAATAAAGGCATAGTAATAAGCAGGGATTCCCTGCTGCAGAATATCTGGGGATTTGATTTTTACGGCCAGTCCCGCACTATTGACGTACATATAAAACAGCTGAGAAAAAAGCTTGGGGATCCAAATGGCGTCTTTATCGAGACCATATGGTCCGCAGGCTACAGATTAAATTATACAAATGAATAATATACAGAAAAAAAGAGTAAAAGGCATAAAGTTCAGTATCAGGAAAAAAATTACATATACGATCGCTGCAACTCTTTTTATTATTATATTCCTCACAGCCTTATTCTTTACCCAGATATTCTTGATCAATAATAGAAATACCAGACTTGAAGAGATATCTGCCCAGAATAGAAAATTTTCAGATTTTGTAAGCCAGAATTATTCCAGGACTTCAGCTGCATTAGATGATCTGCAGTCATCGGACCTATTAGAAAAATTTCAGAATATCCTGGGAATAAAAATAACTATTATTGATGAGGAATATAATATCATCTTCAACCCTCTGGGATTATCGGGCCGGCAGTTTAAGGAAATAGTTCTTTCAAATAAGGACCTCAGGCGCTTCATGGTCTTTTCTAACCAGACTGACAAGAATGAAAATTTTGGCAGATTGATCGATTCCCAGATAAGCGATAGAAAATATTATGTTTCAATTTATGAATTTGAGGCCGGAGATGTGAAATATTATTCGATCTTCTTTAAGGATCAGGGTGAGGTAGAGATACCCCGGTCCAGCTATTTTCTAACACTGGCCGTGATCTTTTTAATTGCTTTAATATTTTCTGGCCTTGCGGGATTTATATTGGGAAGGCACCTGTCGGGGCCGATTTTAAAGCTAAACAGGTCCGTAGGAAAAATTTCTTCAGGAGATTATAGCGTAAAGATAAATACCGGAGGAAATGACGAGATAAGCATCCTGGCTAAAAATATAGACATTATGAAAGATAAGATCAGAAGAAGCCAGGACTCATTAAAAGGCTTTACTTCTACGATCTCCCATGAGATAAAGAATATGCTCACCTCCATACAGGGATACTCCATAGGGATCAGGGACGGAGTTTACCATGATAAGGATGAAGTGGACCAGGCTCTTAGTATCGTGATCTCCAAGACCAGGGACCTTGAAAACCTGACCAGTAGCCTCCTTATACTCTCAAAAGTGGAAAACAGGATCATTGAGATAAATAAGGTAAAGATAAACATTGTCGGTCTCCTGGTAAACCTCATCAGCCTTTACAGGCCAGAATTATTAAAACACAATATTAACCTCAGACAAAACTTTGGTTCAGGAGATAAAATATATATTTTTAGTGATAAATACCTGCTCCAATCCATTATGTCTAATTTGATCAATAATGCTGTAAAATATTCAGAAAAAAGTTCAACTATAGATATAGCTATAAACAGAAAAGACAGTAATATAATTTTTTCTGTAAATAATAAAAGCAGGTCCATCACAAGAGCTGATAAGGAAAAGATCAATATGCTGTTTAACCGCTCTGATAGAGCCGGTTTTAAAAATATTAAGGATTTCGGCCTTGGCCTGGCAATTTCTAAAAGGCTGGCTTTGCTTCTCGGCTACCGTTTGTTCTTTGATTCAGCCGGCAGCATAAACACTTTTTCCCTTGAAATACCTTACAAATAATTTACATTTTCATAAAATATATTTCATATCCTCATGGAATAATAATACCAGAATAATAAATGGTAATATTATCAAGGAGGTAAAAATGCCAGCAAAAAGAAGTAAAAAACAGAACTCTGAATCTAAAAACAGGCCAGGGTCAAAAGGTATAAGGATATTTGCTGCCCTTATGGCAGCTGCCTGTATCCTTCTTTCCGTGCCATCTCTTGCATTCGCTGACAGCCAGGCTGATCCGGTGCTTATTGCAGCGGAGAGTGCTCCCGGCATAGTTCTTGAAGGTTCCTGGGATGAGGACCATACAATAAAACTAAAGGGAAGAGGAATCCTCGAAGCAAGTGGTGATGGAGTCGCCAGGATCAGGGCCAATACTGCAGCTTCAACTGATGGCATAATAAGACTGTCCGGAAACGGAGCCCTGCTGGTCAGAGATATTGAAGGCGACCTGGATAAGAATATCACAGGTTATGGCGGCAAGGTTGAGTTAAATAATGACCTGTGGCTATACTATGGCTTTAATGGAGAGGCGGAGCTGCAGGGAAGCGGTTTTACAGCTGCCCTGATCGGAAAGGATATTGAACTGTATGCAAAAGGAAAAGGAACCGTTTTTCTTGCCGGTAAGGGAACCTATGAGGTCTACCGGGATGAAGAGGATGAGCTATAAGCAGCCGCCAATTTTATGCTGCTGGCCAGTAATGGCTTAGTGCGGATATTCTTATACTATAAAAGCAGGCCCCGGATACAAGAATGGGCCTGCTTTTATTATTAGCATCAACTCTCATTTATCTTATTATTGGCAGAGATCTCTTATGCTCCCGGGCATTCACCTTATCATCAGGCTGCCCCGGAACCTTTCTGAATGCTCCAGAATTCAGTAATATTAAAATCCGGTTCATATATGAATATCCAGGTCAGGTACAAATATGATTTGGAAAAAGAATATTATTGGAGTATTATAAAATACCTGAAATTATAATTTATCCATTTTAAATATGGCAAAGACAATTGAAGAGATCAACCAGAAAATAAAGAATGGTTCTGCGGTTGTCTTGAACGCAGAAGAGATAATAGATCATGTAAGGGAAAAGGGAGTCAAAAAAACTGCTAAAGAAGTAGATGTGGTAACCACCGCTACTTTTGGACCGATGTGTTCTTCGGGAGCATTTATAAACTTCGGCCATTCTGACCCTCCAATAAGAATGGAAAAAGCCTGGTTAAATGATGTGCCTGCATATGCCGGCATAGCTGCAGTAGATGTGTATATCGGTGCAACAGAGCTTTCCGAGACAGAAGGTATGGACTATGGCGGCGCACATGTCATAGAGGACCTTATAGCAGGAAAACCCATTAAGCTAAAGGCTGTGTCCCATGGTACGGATTGTTATCCGCGTAAAGAGATAGAAACATTTATTACCAGGGAGACTGTTAATCAGGCATACCTTTATAATCCAAGAAATGCCTATCAAAATTATGCTGTTGCCACAAATTCGTCCAACCGGACGATCTATACATATATGGGAAAACTTCTCCCCAGGTTTGGAAATGCTACTTTTTCCAGCGCCGGACAATTGAGTCCGCTGCTTAACGATCCCTACTACAGGACAATAGGAATAGGAACCAGGATCTTTCTCGGAGGGGCAGATGGATTTGTCTCCTGGGTGGGAACTCAGCATAATCCTCAAAAGGAGAGGCTTGCCAATGGTACGCCCACCGGTCTTGCCGGGACAATTGCTGTTGCGGCTGATCTTAAAGAGATGTCCACTGATTATATAAGAGCCTGTACCTTTACAAAATACGGGGTCTCGCTTTTTGTCGGAATAGGAATACCGATACCTGTAATAGATGAAGAGATGGTGGAGTTTTTAAAAGTTACCGATGAGGACATAACAGTAGGTATTTTTGACTACTCGGTCCAGAGGAGGAACAAACCTTCTTATGGACAGGTAGATTATAAACAGCTGCGCACTGGAAAGATTAAGATAAATAAAAAGGAGGTCCAGACAGGACCCATATCAAGTTATGCAAAAGCATTGGAAATTGCGGACCTTTTAAAGAAAAAAATACAGTCATCTAAATTTTTCCTTACAGACATGGTTCAACCGCTTCCGCTGGAATGTGAATACAGGTCCCTGGAAATATTGAGCCAGGAGGAACTCTGATGATAAAGAAAAAACTGGTACTTTCTTTTCCGGAAAAAGTCGTAACTAAGCCGATAACCTATGCACTTGTCAAAAAATTTGACCTGGTTTTTAATATACTAAGGGCCGAGATAACTCCAGACATGGAGGGAAAGATGCTGATAGAGCTCAGGGGTGATGACCAGCAGATAAGGGAAGCTACTGATTATCTTGAAGAGGCAGGCGTTGCGGTTCAGGAAGCAGCAAAAGACATAATTATCGACAAAGACGGGTGTGTCGATTGCGGGGCATGCACTTCTATATGTATCACACAGGCATTAATCCTCGATAATAATACGAAAAAATTAAAGTTTAATAAAGATAAGTGCATACTATGCGGGCTATGCCTTGATTGCTGTCCTGTTGCAGCGATTAAGGTAAATATATAAAAGATCTATATTAATAAGGTTTACTATTCTACTAATTCAAATTCATCCTTTGAAGCGCCGCATTCGGGGCAGACCCAATCTTCCGGAATACCGGTAAAGCTTGTTCCTGGTTCTACACCATTGTCCGGATCACCTTTTTCAGGATCATAAATATATCCGCATACCTGGCATTCCCACTTTTCCATCGATTCCTCCCCATTAGAAATATGATTTAACTATGAGCCTGTCCTATATTTTATTATCTTAAGGTCCATATCTCAAATCTTTTTTAAATTTTTATAGTATAATCATTATTAGCTAAAACTATTCTGTCTGGATACAGGGTTTGCGGCTTAACCTCCAGATCATAATAGACCTTACTTTATAAGGTCCTGTGATCTGGGTCTATCGATTTAAAAGCATAATAATTAAAAAAGGGAGCGGATTGACCAGGGACCCTAAAAAAGCCATATTAAAAGTTCTTCTATTCTTTGTCTTTACAGGGCTTATCTTTAGCCTGGGCGCCTCTGGCAGTACGAGTATTATATCGCCCGGTACCGGGGGGCAGCTTCCTGTTTTATCAAACGGGACCGCCTCTGAAAACACAATAGAAATTGACAGTTTTTACTCATGTAAAATAGAAGGAATAATCGAGCCGTCACTGGCAAATCATATAAAGAAGTGTCTCATTCTTGCAAGAGATTCCGGATCCGGGCTTATTATCAATATGGATACCCCGGGCGGACTTGATGCCTCGATGCGTGAGATCATCACAGAAATACTAAATACTCCGATACCTGTAATAGTATATGTGTCACCTGAAGGAGCAAGAGCGGCATCCGCCGGTGTATTTATCACATATGCCAGCGATATTGCAGCAATGGGGCCTTCCACAAATATAGGAGCTGCCCACCCGGTAAATCTCGGAGGTGATCAGGAAATCTCTGAAGACATTATGGAAAAAGTGTTAAATGATTCGGTCGCCTATATCAAAAACCTTGCCGTTTCCAGAGGAAGAAATGCAGAGTGGGCCGAACAGGCAGTCAGGAAAAGTGTCTCTGTTACCTCAGCGGAAGCTCTTGACCTTGGAGTGATAGACCTAATTGCTGTAGATACCGGTGATCTCCTGGTCAAGCTGGATGGCAGGACCATTGAAAAACTTGGGTCAACTTTTGTCCTGATGTCGGCAGATGCCGAACCGGTGGTGATCGACATGAATTTTATGACCCGCCTCCTTCATATAATATCTGATCCCAATATTGCCTATATACTCATGTCTCTTGGCATCCTGGGTATAATATATGAGTTCTCCCAGCCCGGGCTCGGGATCTCGGGTGCTGTCGGGGTCCTGCTTTTAATACTGGGTCTATATGCCCTGAGCGTACTTCCTATAAACTATGCCGGTCTTGGCCTTATGATCCTTGCTATGGTCCTCTTTGTTGTAGACATACTCATGGGGCTTGGGGGCATACCTTCTATTGCAGGTGTAATATCCCTTATAATAGGGTCATTTCTTTTGATCAATACAGATGCCCCATACCTCAGGATCGCCTGGAGCTTGATCATAAGCGTAAGCGTGGTGATATCGGGATTCTTAATAATAGTGGTCAGGGCAGCATACAAGGCTCACCGGGTCCGGCCCGTGACCGGAAAGGACGGCATAATCGGGGAGATAGGGTTATCGTCAAGCACCCTGAATCCTGGAGGCCAAATAAAAGTATACGGGGAGATCTGGAGTGCGGAATCCACTGACGGAAGCAGGATAAATAAAAATAAAAAGGTAAGGATCGAGTCAATTGAAGGATTGACCTTAAAAGTAAAAGAAATACCAGAAGACAATAAAGAAGGAGGCTAATATGTTTACAGGTCCTATTATTGCAATAGTATTCGGGGTCATTATTGTTTTGATCCTGCTGATATCTGCAATAAAAATATTAAAGGAATATGAAAGAGGGGTAATATTCAGGTTCGGAAGACTCAGGGGAGTAAAAGGTCCCGGTATTATCATTATCATCCCATTTGTGGACAAGATGATAAAGGTAGACCTTAGAACCGTTACCATGGATGTGCCGCCACAGGACATCATCACCCATGACAATGTGCCTGTGAAGGTAAATGCAGTTGTTTACTTCAGGGTAATGGATCCGGCAAAGAGTATAGTAAAAATTGAAAAATATATTCTTGCTACCTCTCAGATAGCACAGACCACGCTCAGGAGCATCCTCGGACAGGCTGAGCTTGATGACCTGCTGGCAAGAAGGGAAAAGATAAACAAGGAGCTTCAAAAGATAATAGATGAGCAGACGGATCCCTGGGGAGTAAAGGTATCGACTGTAGAGATAAAGGATGTGGAGCTGCCGCAGTCCATACAGAGAGCCTTTGCAAAACAAGCTGAGGCTGAGAGGGAAAGAAGAGCCAAGATAATAAGTGCCGAAGGAGAATTCCAGGCTTCTGAGAAATTATCAAATGCTGCCGAGGTCCTTAGCAAGTTCCCTGTCTCTGTGCAATTAAGGTTCCTCCAGACACTCAAAGAGATCGCTACTGAACAGAACTCTACAATAGTATTTCCTGTCCCGATCGATCTTGTTAATACCTTTATAGAAAATATGGGTAAAAAGAGTCAATAGCGGCAAAGCAATGAGGATATCAAAGAAACCGGCTGAGGGTATTAGCCACTGGAAAAAACTGGAAGGGAAGAGGACATTGCTGCGCCCTCTTGAGAGGAGCGACCTCAGGAGATCGCTCCTCTGGCTGACTGATCCAATGATAAATAAATACCTCAGCCAGAATTTTAAGGACCTGACAGAAGAGCAGGAAGAAAAATGGTTCAGCTATATACAAGATTCTAAAGCAGACATCGTTTTTGCCATACTTGAAAAAGACTCAAGTGATCATATAGGCAACTGCGGTCTAAATAGGATAGACCAAAGGAATGGAAGATGTGAGCTTGGTATTGTAATAGGAAACAAAGATTACTGGGACAAGGGTTTTGGGTCCGATGCAGTAGATACCCTGGTGAACTTTGCGGTAGAAGACCTGGAGATCCCTATTATTCGTCTAAATGTCTATATCTACAACAAAAGAGCTATTAAAGTTTATAAGAAATGCGGTTTTAAGCTTATAGAAGTACTCAAGAAAGATCATTTTTATAATGGAAGATACTGGGATACGCTTATAATGGAATATGATTCGAAACTGGCCCGGGGTTATTAGCAAAAAGGTTAAATAGAATATAATACTATCCAAACTATTTTCAATTGTTAATCCATTTATTCAAATACAATAACATGATAATTTTCTGAATTTTTTGTAAATCTTAACCAATTATCTCTCTTGCTGATCTATAAAATAATACCTGCATGGAAACCTGGGTAAATCTGTACTACTATTATAAACTATTATTTTTACATATAATAATTATATACTTATAATCTTATTTTCTATTAAATAATTTTATGTTAATATTGTAACAATTTTTATTAATAGTCTTTATATATGTATAAATACAATAGAAGAAGAAAAACGGGTCCTGTATCGATTCTGTTCCTTGTACTGTTTTCCAGCTCCATTGTGGGTCTGAGTGTGCTTTCTTATCTTGACAGGGGAAAATTCTGGGACATGCTTCCCTATTTTTGCATCCCTATCATTGCTCTCAGCCTTATACTGGTGATCTTTAATCTTGTCAGGCATAGCTCTATTGGATTTATATTTATCACCTTCTTTATTATCTTTGGCATTGGCCTGGTGCTCTCAAGCCTATTTGGTCCATATGCCTTAAAGCGGGAAGCGTCCAGGTCCTACGGAAGCAAAGATTATAATTCAGCAATATCATCATATGAGATGCTCCTTTACCATTATCCCGGCAGCCGCCATGCTGATGAATCGCTGAAAAATATATCATTTGCTTATTATTATGATAATCAAAACATCAAAGCTCTTTCAAGTTTTAATGAAGCTATAGATGCTGACATAATAGATCCCCGGGAACTTCAGGTAAAGCAGATACTTTCAGATATTTATTTCAGGCTTGCAGAAAGTCATGCCGCCGGTAAGGAATATGGCCATGCAGCAGATGACTACCGGTCCTCAGTGGACCTGCTAAAGCAGGTCAAGACTGGTTTTCCCGATACAAATGAAGCATTTATCGCAGCTTACAAAATACCTCAATATCTTTTCTATGCATCCCAGAATTATATTAAGTCGGAAAACTGGGAAGATGCAATAGTAGTTCTTGAAGAAATAGTATCAGAATATGCCGAAAGCGATTTCCAAAAAGATGCGGCAGATGAACTGGAAGATGCTTATCTTGACCTGGCTTCTGAGCTTGGATCCCGTTCAGAATATGAAGATGCTGTTTCCTGGTTTGCAAAATACCTGGAGAGAAACCCTGCGGTTAAAAGAAATTATCTGCTTGATCTTAAGATCAGCCAGGTATTTAAGGGTGCCCCGCCCGGTCTCATTAAAGAATTTGCTGATTCCTATTATTCCGGTAGAGCCTATCATGAAGCAGTCTTTTTATATACCATTCTTATAGAGTTTAACCCTGAATACCTGGAAGTGACAATGCCGCCGCTGGTGGATTCAAAAATATTTCTCGCCAGGTCATCTCTATACAATGAGACCCTTCAGCCAAAGAGGGGAAGATATATCGAACTGGAAGGTGAGAGCCTCCTGGTATTTAAAAATGATACAGATTTTCTAATGACCGCATACCTTAAAGGAGCCACAGGAAGCTATATAATACATACTGAAGCCGGGGAAAGCACTGAAGCCCAAATAGAGTCCGGGGGATATGAGCTGCTTATAGAGTTTGATGCTGCTGATCTTTTACCATTTTTCGGTGATAGGATCTATGATGAGAAGAGAACATATACCGAAACATTTAAGATCGAAGAGCCTGAGTAATATTAGTTTTCCTTACGGCAAGCCTATGGCCCCGATGGAACTTGCCGGCAATATAGCTAACTTGCCTTTTTAAAAGGTTTCATACTATCATCGATCAAGGCTCTTAGATTATTATCCAGGAAACTCTTTACATGCTCCCTGTCATTATCCCTGTTTATCTCACAGCTCATTTCCATGGATGTCAGAAGTTTATCCAGTGGCTCTACAGCATCCTCTATCTGGGCAGCGGTTTTTTCCTGATCACCATATCTCAAATCCTTGACGATTGATTCTACCTTCTTATTAAAATTATCATAAGCATCTTTTAGCGCACCGGTAAAAGATGCTTTCTGCCAGAACCATCTCCCGCTGTTTTTACTATTATAAAGGTTAAAGAGTCCGAAAAGATACTCGAGGTCAATAGATCTTTTCTTGCAGATGTTTTCTATTATAAACATTCTTTTTGAAATATATGGCAGCCTTTTTAGATTTGTAAAATCTGTCACTAAAATCCCTTCAAAATTATTGATAATCGTCTTAATTATAGTAAAAATGTACTTATAATCCAATTACTACATATCTTAACAGCCTGTCTTTTCCATTAGTAATACCTATCCTTTCAGTATTCTGTATAGTAAAGTCCTTATTTCCTAAATCACTATCTGTTATATAGATACCGCTCCCCGGGTCGGTCACATCCTTTCCATTATCGGAAGAGTCGATACCCATAGCGACCGTAAGTTTTCCGGGACCATCTGTAAGCCTGGAGCCAGTGCCGGCAGCCCTTCTCCTTTTCTGCATATCCCCTAGTCCATCTACAGGTTTCAATCCCCTTATAAGCACTGCGCCGGGAATTGTCTTTTTTTCGGTCACAATATTTAATAGCCAGTGGACCCCATAGCAAAGATACACATAAGCAATACCTGCTTTCCCAAACATTATGCTGCTCCTGGGGGTTGAACCTCCAAAAGCATGGCTGGCAGGATCACCTGGTCCATAATATGCCTCGGTCTCAACTATGATGCCGCTTGTAATAATACCTCCAGATTCTTTGACCAACACTTTTCCCAGGAGCCCTCTTGCTACCCTGGATGTATCGCGGTTATAGAAATCTCTGTTTAGGATCATCTTTTTATATTCCATATACATGCCTTCTAAAAAACTTTTATTTTATTTGCCGGCCGTATTGAGGTTTGCATTTCTATCTGCATGGGTATCATGGTTTTACCTGCCTTACTTAATAACTGTAAACTCTATGATCAGGATAATAAAGATAATAGCAAGATACGGACTCGTAAGCTTAAAAAGCACCCAGGCTATTTTTTCTTCTCTCCTTAAAATAAGCTTCAGGCTAAAAGATATAATAATGATCCCGGGAACAGCAGAGCTTATAATGTATATCAGGCTCAGTGAATAAAGATACCCTATATATATAGAAAACCCCACCAGGACAAAATTCAGCACTGCAAGCAGTATGCATACCTTTTTCTTTTCCATGATAACAGGCAGCATAGGTATTCCCGCTTTCCGGTAATCCTCCCTGTAAAAATATGCCAGGCTCCATATATGTATCGGCGTCCATATAAAAATAAGAAGGAAAAGCATGACCGGGAGCAGTTCCAGCCTTCCCGCAATGCCTATCCATCCCGCAAACACAGGCAGTCCCCCGGCCGGGGCGCCCAGTATGATGT
>Ga0190283_1000797_pt1 | contig 15625 bp, 6 predicted proteins | sample 48691801_MG_FD_161669 | JGI IMG/M metagenome (GOLD analysis project Ga0190283, IMG submission 161669) | Hydrothermal vent microbial mat bacterial communities from Southern Trench, Guaymas Basin, Mexico - 4869-18-0-1_MG | ecosystem: Environmental > Aquatic > Marine > Hydrothermal vents > Microbial...
TTATGTGAGCAAACAGAATTTCCTGGGCATCAATCTTTCAAGAATGTTTAATGACAATCTCAATTTTCTGCTGAACACGACTGAAGTGCTGACAGGGAGTGAGGAACTGATCAGCATCCGGTCCAGGGGAAAATTTGGAAGGCCGTTTGTCAAAGTTCAGGAGCTTGAGAAAAAAGCCCAGACCCGTTGGCTGGCAAGGGAGCAGGAACTGGTCAGGAAAGCAGACGAAACCAACCGGAAGCTGAGAGAATTTGACAAGCAGAAGGATAAATCCCAGAGGTTTGTCATGACACCGGAGCAGGAATCTGAAATACAAAAATTCCAGGAAGAAAAGCGAAAGGTGAACAGCGAGTTGAAACAGGTCCGCAGGAATCTGAGAGCAGATATCGAAACATTGGGAAACAAAATCAAATTCATCAATATTTTTGTCATGCCAATGCTCGTTTCCCTCGCGGGGATTGGGTATGCGGTTTATCGGCGAAAGAGAAGCTTGGTAAAGTGAAAAGTTGAAAGTGGAAGGTTGAAAGCAGATATGTAAACCTGCTGGAATAAAACTCGGAGTGCAAAGGCTTTGCTTTTGCGCTCCTTTGTTCTTATAACTACAGGGAAATCGGATAAGAAAAGGAAAGGAATTTCCCTTCTTATCTCTTTTCCCTGCAGTTTCAGATAGGAGGAATTTTATGAAATCAAAAACATTTATCGTTCTTCTGGCTGTCTGCTGTGTACTTGGCGGCGCCGTGTATCTTATAATGAACAGCGAAGACTCTGCAAATAAGCAGGGGATGATGGGGGGAAAACTGCTTCCGGATCTTTCTTTGGAGGATATTTCCGGGATCACCATCAAAGACCATGAAAACTCGGTTGTTCTGAGAAAAGGAGAAAAGGTGTGGAGTGTTGAAAACAGGTTCAGCTATCCCGCAGACTTTTCAAAGATATCGGAGATTGTGAAAAAACTCAGGGATGCAAAGATCGGAAGAACATTCAAAGCCGAAGACAAAATCCTTTCCCGTCTGACCCTGCACGGCCCGGGCAAACAGGAAAAACCCGAAGATCAGCGAGGCGCCGAAATTATTCTGGAGGATAAGGAAAAGAAGGTGCTGGCAGATATCATCATTGGGAAGGCAAGGGAGGCTTCAGCCGGTGCTGGCGGCCAGTACGTCATGCTTGCAGGAAATGCGGATGTCTGCCTGACAGACAAGAATTTTCGGTTTTTGGATAAAGAACCCGCTCAATGGCTTGACAAGGAACTGATGAATGTCAAACCGGATGATATTGAGAAAGTGGTCTGTATTGACCCGGAAACAAAGGAGGCCATATATTCGCTCAGACGTCCGGAAAAGGGAAAATCCCCTGAATTTTCAGATTTGCCTGAGGGGAAGAAGATCAAAAAATCCAAGGTTGACGATGTGTTCAGAATGCTTTCCTCTTTCCAGATAGAAAATGTTGCTGATCCTGCAAAAAAAGCCGAGGAAACAGGTTTGGACAAGGCACTGTGCTTTGAGTATCATCTTTTTGACGGAACCGTTTACAAGGCGTATCCCGGCAACGCTTTAGCCGATGATAATGACAAATTCTATTTTAAGGTGGATGTCAGTTATGTAGCCCCGGAAATCAAAGAGGAGATTAAGCCGGAAGCAGAGGGAGATAAGGAAAAGGAAGCAGATGACGGGGCCAAAGCAAAGAAAGCGGAAGAGGAAAAGGCAAAACAGGCTGAACTTTTGGTGGAATCCAAAAAGCTGAATGAGAAAATCAGTCCGTGGACTTATGTTATCTCCAAATGGAAACGGGACAACTTTATCGCCGATACCAAAAAATTGCTTGAGGAGAAAGAAGCAGAAGCCCAGAAGCCGGAAGCAGCACCGACACTGAAGACTGAAGAGACACCTAAACCGGAAGCTGAGACTCCGGCAACAGAGACTCCGGCTGCAGAAGCTGAGACTCCGAAACCGGAAGCTGAATTCAGGGAGGCCAAACCAGTCCCGGAGACTGAAGAGGCAGAAACAGAGACTCAGGAAGAATAAAGGGTGCCCGTGAACATGCATGATGCACGTTCACGGGCACTTTGCCTTTGTGTGAGATACCCGGGCATCAATACCTTTCAAATTCGGTATCCATGTCATCAAAATTACCACCAGCCTTATCCACCTCAAAGTCGTATCCAACAGCCAGTTTTGTCTTGGCGGTATCTGCATTTTTGCGATCTTCGGGTTTATGTTTTGCGCCTGCCCTTACCGATGCCCTTGCCCTGATTTTTCCTGATTTTTTTTGAATCGCTCCCGCAGATTTTTCCGGATATGTCCCTGTATTTCGGACAGTGTCATCAACCGTGAAGAACTCAGTCATGTCCCGGAGATGCTCGGCCTGACCCGCGAGTTCCCCGGATGTCGAAGCCATCTCCTCAGCGAGAGTGACGTTTTTCTGGATCACCTGGTCCAACTGCTGAACCGCCACGTTGATCTGTTCCGCACCCTTGTTCTGCTCGCTGCTTGCGGCAGCGATCTCCTGAACCAGTTCAGCGGTTTTCCGAATGTCCGGCACAAGCCTGGCAAGCATCTCGCCTGCTTTTTCCGCTATCTCCACGCTGGAAACGGACAACTGACTGATCTCAGCCGCAGCCTTCTTGCTCCGTTCTGCCAGCCTGCGAACCTCGGATGCCACAACCGCAAACCCCTTACCCTCCGTCCCGGCCCGGGCCGCCTCAATTGCTGCGTTCAGGGCCAGCAGATCCGTCTGAGCGGCAATCACCTCGATGATCGATATTTTTTCAGTGATTTTTTTCATGGCAAGGACAGTCTCAGCCACCGTCTTTCCGCCTTCCTGTGCATCCTCGGCCGATTTCAACGCTATTTTTTCGGTCTGCATTGCATTGTCCGCATTCTGACTGATGGCGGAAGTCATCTGCTCCATGGATGCCGATACCTGCTCTGCCGAACCTGCCTGCTCTGCCGAACTCTGGGACATTTCCTCCGAACCGGAACTGATCTCCCGGCTCCCAGTGCTTACATTGTCCGCGGCAGACTTCACACTGACGACAACCTCATTCAGTCTTGTGATCATCGAATTCAATGCCCGGCCGATCTTGCGGAAATTTTCCCCGATGGCGTGGGTGTCGTCATTTGTGGCAGTTCCGACGAACTCAGTGTTCATATCTCCGTCGGCCATCATGTCCAAAGTTTCAATGAGCCTGTTCACCTCAGCTGTCTGGTAATCAGCCTGTTTTCTGACCAGGCGGGCAGCGCGCTTAATCTCGGTCTGGTCAGTGAACATTTCCAGTGCCCCGATGATTTTGCCATCTGCATCTTTTAACGGAACACCTGTATAAGAGATATCCAGAAGGTTGTTCTGCGGATGCGCGTCTGTCTCAGAAGTCACACTGTGGCCCAGCCTCATGCACTGGCTGGTAGCACATTTTTCGTTCTGGCAGTCCGATGTCCTGAAATGGCTGTGACACTCGGTGCTGATAAGCGATTCCTGCGGCAGACCAATGAGACCTGCGCCGGCTCTGTTTATATAACGGATTCTGAAATCCCGGCCCACGATAAACACAGGCATCGGCACAGAATCCAGATGGCTGACAAGCGAGTCAATGATCCGGTTCACCCCCCTGATGAGTTTGGCATATTCCCCCCCATGCTTTTCCGGGTCAGCGCGGACACTGAGTCTGCCATCCACCGCAGCCCCGGCGAGCATATTTGCGTCATCAGTCAGGGCCTGAATGTTGCTGATGATATTTTGTATGCTTTTCGCCAACACATCCTTGTCTGAACGAATGTTGACCTGCACGGACAAATCGCCATTGGCAATACACTGGGCCGCGGCAGCCTGCCCGCTTATATTGCTTTTCATATCTCTCAATGCATCTGCAAGAATTCCGATTTCATCTTTCTGATCTATGTCTATCTCAGTCTCAATGTCACCCCTGGCAACAGATTGGACAAAAACAACGCTTTCAGCCAACGGTCTGGTAATCCGGCTTGCAACAAAGAAGGCTATGGCCATTCCCAATATCACCGCTGTCAGCAGTCCCCATTTGATTCCCTGGACTGTCCGGTCTGTTGTGGCGGCGTTTTTTTCCCGGCGTATTTTCATCAGGCCTTCTTCCTCGTGCCTGAACTCGGACATCAGCTTCCTGAACTCGTCAAAATACTTTTTGCCTTCTGCTTTTCCGATAAGGTCAGCCATGTTGTCCATTGTCTCTGTATCACCGATTTTTCTGCGAAGAGCAATGGCCGGCTCTGTGACATCTTTTTTCCAGGCTATCATGGTTTCTTCAATCTCTCCCAGCAGAGTTACTTGTACAGGGTTGTCACTGACGGTTCTTTTCAGTTCCGAGACGAGATTGGAAAACCGCTTCTCTCCGTCTGCATAAGGTTCAAGAAATTTTTTCTTTCCGGCCAGAAGGAAGCCTCTCATACCGGTTTCCATGTCAACAGCCGCTGCCAGAATTTCCATTGCCTTCTGAATCACGTTGTGGGTGTGATCCACCCACCTGTTCGCATGGTTCATGGTTTCGAGGTTCGTCACAATACTGGCTGCAGCATCATCAGCGGATTTCCCGCGCCTGATGATCAGGTCAGCCTCGACTTGGGTGAACGCGGCGATCTTTTTGCGGAAAGCATCAAAATGTCTCTTGCCTTTTTTTTCGGATATGTATGCATCCACATCATCCAGTGTTTTTATCCCGTTGTTCACTTGCCTGCGAAGCGCAATGGCCGGCATCGTGATCTGATCAATCCATTCCTGGATGAGTTTCTCAGCTTCCTCAAGCTTCCTCACCTGTGGCAGGTTGGCTTCCACGGTTTTCTGCAATTCATGAATTTCCTCAAAAAAATGTTTTTTCCCGATGTTGTAAGGCTCCAGGAACTCATCCTCACCAGCAAGCAGAAAGCCTCGCATTCCGGTTTCCATATCAACCGCATGTGTCAAAATAAGCTCTGCACTCGCAATCACCTTGTAGGTATGATCCACCCATTGCCTGGCTTTGTTCAGCGTTCCGAGGGCTACGGCACTGTCTGTCTTGGCAGTATCAGAAGCTTTCTGGCGTTCGAGAATAAGGTCATTTTCTCTGCTGATGAAGGTGTTTATCTGACTGCGAAATTTGTCAAAGTATTTCTTGCCTCGTGCTTCTCCGACACGCTTTGCCATGTCATTCATTGTTTCTGCGTCACCGATTTTCCTGCGAAGCGCAATATTCGGCTTGACAACTTTTTCCTGCCACTCCCTCACCGTTTTTTCGATATCTTCGAGTTTCGTGACCTGTTTCGGGTTATCCCCGACCTTTTTACGCAGGGATCTGATTTTTTCATAAGCTGCCTTCTCTCCTTCCCTGTAAGGTCTGAGAAACTCTTCTTTGCCGGCAAGCAGATAGCCTCTCATGCCGGTTTCCATGTCAACAGCGGACCCGGTAATTTCCATTGCTTCCTCAAGCACTGTGTAGGTATGTTCAACCCGCCCGCTGGTTTTGATCAGCGATTTGATACTTCCCCCGCCAATGACCAGCAGTGCCAGCAGAGGAACACAGACACCCACCATAATCTTTGTTCTTACTCCCATGTTTTTGAAACTCATAATTCCCCCCTAAGCTTGTAGGGTGGGTGCAGCGAAGCGTAACCCACCATTTGGAGAAACCCGCCATTTGGAGAAACCCGCCATTTGCGGAAACCCGCCATTTGCGGAAACCTGCCATTTGCGGAAACCTGCCATTTGCGGAAACCTGCCATTTGCGGAAACCCGCCATTTGCAGATGAATAAGGTGGGTTTCGCTTCGCTTCACCCACCCTACATTTTGTTTTATTCATTTTGTTTTATTCATTTTGTTTTATTCATTTTGTTTTATTCATTTTGTTTTATTCATTGACCTTGAAAAACTCAATCGAATTTTGAAGCTGCTCGGCCTGATTTGCAAGTGTCCCGGATGTTGAAGCCATTTCTTCAGAGAGTGAGACATTTTGCTGAATCACCATGTCCAGCTGCTGAACTGCCTTGTTGATCTGTTCCGCACCCATATTCTGTTCGTTAGTTGATGCACTGATCTCCTGTACCAGATCAGCAGTTTTTTGAACATCCGGCACGATCCTTGCCAGGAGTCGGCCTGCGTTTTCCGCAATTTTCACACTTGTGCCTGACAGCTCACTGATCACAACCGCAACCTTTTGACTCCGTTGGGCCAGCTTGCGAACCTCGGCAGCCACCACAGCAAATCCTTTGCCATGCTCTCCGGCACGGGCCGCTTCAATAGCGGCGTTCAGTGCCAGCAGATCCGTCTGTGCGACAATATCTTCTATAATCGAAATTTTCTGAGTGATATTCTTCATGGCGGTGACAGTTTCAGCGACCGCGTTTCCGCCTTCATGAGCATCCTCAGCGGATTTCAGAGCGATTCTTTCAGTCAGATGTGCATTGTCTGCGCTCTGACTGATATTGGAGGTCATCTGCTCCATGGACGCGGAGGTCTCCTCAGCCGAAGCAGACTGTTCAGCCGCGCCCTGAGATATTTTTTCCGAACCGGCACTCAGCTTCTGGCTCCCGTCGGCAACACCTTCCGCGGCTGATTTCACACTTATGACAACCTGGTTAAGCCTTCTGAGCATCAGATTCAATGCCTGCATGAGGGTATCCTGATCCGACCGCTCTCTGATCTCCACAGTGAGGTTTCCGTCTGCCATCTCTTCCGCGAGGTGTGTGATGTCATTCATCGCATCTGCCAGCATGTTCAGATTATTCCTGATCTGATTGAAATCGCCTTTGTACTCATCAGTGATTTTTTCAGGAATGTCTCCCCTGCTGACCCGGTCAATATGCTCGGCCGCCACGTTCAGAGGCCCGATCACCGCATCAAGGGTGTTGTTCACCCCCTGTACAATCCTGGCATAATCCCCCCTGAATTTCCCCGCGTTCCCCCTGGTACTGAGCCTCCCTTCCATGGCCGCATCGGTCAGCACGGACATCTCAGCCACAAGGCCGTTTACAGCGTCAATACAGTGATTGATATTATTTTTGATATCATTGAAATCACCCCTGACTTCGTCGGTGATTTTCTCCGGGATGTCACCCTCGGATATCCGGGAAAGATATTTTGCTGTCATGCTGATCGGAGTGACAAAGGTGTCAGTCAGATTGTTCACTCCGACGACAAGGCTCTTCCAGCCCCCGTCAAAAGGCTCTGCATTGACACGGGCATCCAGCCTGCCCTCCCGGACCGCCCGGATCTGCTCATCCAGTGCTTCCAGAACTTCACTTATTTTTCGTTTCATATCTCTTAATGCGCTTGCCAGAACCCCTATCTCATCCTTCCGTGCCATATCAGTCCCGATGCTGAAATCACCCGCGGCCACGGCCTTCGCAGATTCAGCAGCTTTGCCCAGCGGATCTGCAATCCCTTTTGCGATAAAGAACGCGAGAATCGCCACAGCCAGTGCTATGCCCAAACCCCATTTCAATATGGAAAATATCAGGTTCCGGATCGGCTTCCTTACTTCGTCTTCGTCAATCTCTGCAAGCAGAACCCAGGTCGTATCCCCAACTTTCAATGGAGTGAAAGCTGAAAGGACTGAAACTCCCCGGTAGCCTGTGATGATCTTCCTGTCTGTTTTGCCCTCGAGTGCTTGTGTGACCGCATCGGTCCTGACGCTTCCCTTGTCCTTATCGGCAAAAGACGCTTTTACTGAACGGTTTGTTTCATCAATGGAAGAATCAGATCGCATAAGTTTGTCTGATCCCACGAGGTAAGTTTCTCCGGAATCGCCCATGCCTTCACGCTGCTGCATAATGGTGTTGATCGCATCAAGAGAAAGCTGGAGGGCTACTATCAGTTGCACTTCTTCATTGTGGATCACGGGCTGTGCGATAAAAGCGGCAGGTTCGCCATTGCTTGGCTCGTAAGGTTCAAAATCAGCCATGCCGAACTCTTTGCTCTCCAATACCCGCATGACCAGTTTGCCAATGCCTGATTCGGCGTACCTGCCGCTGATCATGTTCGTGCCGTAGTCTTTCTCCTTATTTACTGTATAAAACACCTTTCCCCGGGGATGGATCAGAAAAAGATCATAATAGCCGTACATTCGGATATATTTGGCAAAGAAGTCATCCTTCTCTCCTTGGCCCTTAGGGGCAATCACTTCCCCCATATTTGCGGTACTGATAATGGCCCAGTTGAGACCCGGGATATCCAGGGGATCATAGGTGGAGATTTCCATATCTCCGGTGCTTTCCCCCTTGACCATTTGGCCGGAGTTGCCGGCAAATGCTTCATCAATATCGGGCCCGGATTTTTTTTCTCCGATTTTGCCTTTCTTAACCACCCTGTTGCTGCACAAGCTGACAATGCCGTCTTTTCTGCCCACGAGGTAAGTCTCGCCTGTCTCTCCCATGCCACTGTGCCTTTGGACGATGGTGTTAAGGGGGTCAGTCGGAATCTGCAATGCGACCAGACCTGAAAGTTTGCCTGAGTGATCATAAACCGGGGCACCGATGAAGGCTGCCTGCTGTCCTTTGCTGGGGGTGTATGGCGCGAAATCCTCAATAGCCACTTTCTTTGCTCTGACCACCTTGCGCCAAAGACGCGCCAGACCTTCATCCTTGTACGGGCCGTAACCCAGGTTTGTACCGAGATCACTCTCTTTGCCTGCGGTGAACATCACATGGCCGTGAGATGCGCAGATGAGGAACATATCATAATAATCATAAGCTTTTACATAGTTGCTCAGATACCCACCGTATTCGTCATAAATTTTCCTGTATTCATCCGTTGACACATTGTAAGGCCCGTCAGAGGTGAACTTCATCTCATCATGATACTTTTTGACATGCTTGTACATATTCAGAACATCCTCACTTTTTGAAAGGACAAGTATGTCGTTTCGCACCCTTGCAAAAAATTCTTCAGTCTGCGCCTTTTTGAGTTCCTGTACGGTCTCAAGCTTCTCAAATGCGGCTTTCCTGAATGATCCCGTTGTTTCTGTCAGAAACTCCATGTCTCCCCTGCGTTCGGCAAAAAATCTTTCAATATCAGCCTTTTTGATGTCACGCACAGACTCAAGCTGCCAGTAGGCCTTCTCCGTCAATGCCTCTGTTGCCATCCTGCTGCTCTGCCATCCCACAACACTTAGGGGAATAAGTCCGACAAGCAGAAACAGCCCGATCAGTTTCCATTTCATCCTGATGTTTTTCAGTTTAATCATTTTGCTCCTCTCATGTAAATCAATTTGTCTCTGCCTCTGACAAGTGTGATGTTCTCATCTCAAATGGGGTGAGAGCAGGCACTTGCAGAGTAAGTATCCGGTTAAAAGCTTTGCGGATTTTATGTCTCACACAAAGGCACCGAATGCTGGTTCGACGGGGCTTTTACTGAAAAATCCCGCTTACCGCACAGGTTGAAAAATTGTGCTGCAAGCAGAACTGATTCAGGGGAGCCCTGTGACTGCTTTTTAATAACCACAGAGAACCGCAGAGGAGGCACAGAGAACCGCAGAGTTATTATTTTCTCTGTGGTTCTCCGCGGCTTCTCTGTGGCCCTCTGTGGTTTTTACGGTCACGTCAGTGGTTCAGGTCTGAGGCTCCCCTTAATCCGTTATAAAGCAAATTTCCAATTTGTTTCAGGCACAATTTGAAAAATTGTACCACAATCAGAACAAATTTCCAATTTGTTTCAGGCACAATTTGAAAAATTATGCCCCCGTGCAATTTGCAAAATTGCACTACATCATTCACACTGCTTTTCAGCTTCCATGAAGCTGATGGGTACTCTTCCGCTAATGCTTTGATTATCTTTTGAGCTGATTATGAAACTTGAAAAAAATCAGCATGTTACCCCTTATGTGCCGGACGGGGTTGCAAACCCCGTCCGGCAGTCTTAGCCTGATGCATATGGGTTGCAAAAAATCAGCATGTTACCCCTTATGTGCCGGACGGGGTTGCAAACCCCGTCCGGCAGTCTTAACCTGATGCATATGGGTTGCAAACCCCGTCCGGCAGTGCAAACATGTCAGTCACGGACCTCTGACCGATGAAAGATAGCGAGAAAGTCTTCATTGCCGCTGTTTTGAAAATCTGAAATTCACCTGCATTTATAATCGAAATTCATGCTTGCTCTTATACGAAAGATTGTATATATTTGGACAGTGTAAACCAAAAATATTCAGCAGATTGAAAAAAAATCCCGCGGGATTGGTGAATCTTCTGACACCAGACAAAAAAAGGCACTATGAAACTCAATTACAGAACGATTAACAAGTTGTTCCAGTCCATTTTTGACGGTGCTCCGCTAAAGGCTTACGACAATAAATCCAAACTTGCATTGCTGGACACCATGGGAAACAGTTTAAAACATATAGAATCTGTCCGGCTGGCAAACAGATACCGCAATCCGTATTATTCTTCCAAAGAAATGAAACTGGAAATTGATTATTCGGACGATTGCTTTTCACTGTACTTTGACGGCAGCGACTTACGGATAAAGGACTGGTATAATGATGTTCCAGTGTCCGATGTTGAGCAGCTGATTCAATTTTTAGATGCGGTAAAAGGCAAGTATGAGGAGGCAGCAGGACGGGCAGCCAAACGGGAAAAAATACTTGGTCTGAAAGATAAGGCGATTGAATCCAGATTAAAGACGTTGGCAAAGGAACAGAGATTTGCATACAAACTGCGGAAATATCAAAATAAAGTCAAATTAATCGTCCAGATTGACGAGGTTAACGGCATTGAAATAGATATTCCGTATAACAGGTTCCAGGAGGTGCTGAGCGGCGTGGGAGAGCTGATTCGGAACATCATTGATTTGTATGAGCAAGGGCTGAAGTTCAAGATTAAGCCGGTTCAGCATGTATATCGCTGGAAAGGCTACTCTCGGAAGGGCAAAGACATCTGAAGGAGATGCTCTTTTCACTCGACAGTGACGAGTGCTGAACTCAGGTGCTTTCCAGAAAAGAATCTCCCACTATGGCAACGTAGGGTGGGTGGAGCGCAACGTAACCCACCTTGTGCGGATGTCCGGAGGTGTCTGGTGGGTTGCGCTACGCTCCACCCACCCTACATCTTAGGTGTCTGGTGGGTTGCGCTGCGCTCCACCCACCCTACATCTTAGCGGATGTCCGGAGGTGTCTGGTGGGTTGCGCTGCGCTCCACCCACCCTACATCTTAGCGGATGTCCGGAGGTGTCTGGTGGGTTGCGCTGCGCTCCACCCACCCTACATCTTAGCGGATGTTCTTTTTTAAAAATCGCCTTACAGTTTAGCAGTTCGCCCGGTTTTGTCTCAGGCACGGCTTCAAACGCCGCAATCGCCTCATCCAAGAATCTGCATCATTATTCGCTCCCTTTTTGAATTAATACAGAAAGTTCTCTCTCCAATTGCCTGCGAGTGTTTTTGCTTTCATAAATCACCCCTTTTATTTCAGGGGTTTCAGGAAGTTTCTCATAGATGCCTTCCAGTGCCTTCATTTCCCTGATAATATTCCTGATAACTTTGGATAGTTCTCTTGAAACATCAGTACCTTGTATTTCCTCATTTTTAAGCCTTTTATACTCTGTAAGCTCTTTTGAAAGCCTTTGCTTAAATCGTCCGAGTTTATTCTTATAATCTGGCAAAGATGAAGTTGTTGTCGTGGGACGGACACTTGTTGTGGGACGGACACTTGTTGTGGGACGGACACTTGTTGTGGGACGGACACTTGTTGTGGGACGGACACTTGTCGTGGGACGGACACTTGTCGGAGGATTTATAGCCCTGTCCAACTGATTTCGGACTTCCCTGAACTCTCTTGTCACAGATCTGTCTCCGAGAACATCCGTCACATACTTTGCAAGCTCTGAATATCGCTTATAATATGATGCTGCTTTGTCATATTTCTTTTGACTGTATGCACTGTCTCCCCATCTTTTATACATTTTCATTATTTCACGAAGCCTGTCTTTTGCCTGGCGATTTCCGGGGTCTGTCTTGAGCACCTTTTTATAAATATTAAAAGCGTTTTTTCCTTTAGGAGTCATAAAGAACTGTCTTTTAAAATAATTATTACCTTGAACAAGCAAGTTTCTGATTTTTTGCTCGCGTGCGGAAACAGTTGTTGTGGTTATGAGCCGGATACTCGTTGTAGTTGAAGGGACACTCGTTGTGGTTGAAGGGACACTCGTTGTGGTTGAAGGGACACTCGTCGTAGTTGAAGGAACACTCGTCGTAGTTGAAGGAACACTCGTTGTAGTTGAAGGGACACTCGTCGTGGCTGAAGGGACACTCGTCGTGGTTGTTGAAAACCCCGGCAGAGGCATTTTGAGTTTATACAGGTCTTCCAGTTCCTTCAATTTTTTTGAAAGGCTTTCTATCCCGTCCGAGTCTTTAAAGCTGCCCTGTGAAGCTATTTTCTTCAGATCATCCAGTCCCTTTTCCGCGGTTCTGTATTTCCTGAGACTGTTTGATTGCTCTGCATCTCTTTTCATCTCCTCCAGCAGCTTTTTTATCTCCCTCAGACGATCTTCCAGCTCCTTTTTCTTGTTCCTGAATATTAACCGCTCTTTTATCACTTTTAAATTTTCTGAAGAATCTTCTGTTGTCAAGCCTTTTTTTCTCAGATACTCCAGACGTTTCTCCAGCTTCTCCAATTGCTCTGACCGGGGTTCTGTTTTCCCGGGTGTCTTCCACACTTTCACCTGTTCATGTATATCCCCCAGTTCTTTCAGATCCCTCAGCCGGTCTTCGGTCTCCTTCAGCCGCTTCAACTGATTCTCTGCCGGCATCCTCAGCCAGTTTTCCTTTCTGAGAGTCTCCAATCTTCCTTTTAACGCTCCCAGCTTCTCTGAATGTGTCTGAATTGTCTCTCCCGGGTCTTTCAGGTCTGTCTCGTTTTTCAGAGCTTCCAGCTCATTCTCTGCTTTCTTCAGTTCCATGAGACTGTTCAGCCGTTTTTTTATCCCTTGCAGTCGCCTCAGCTTATTCTCAATATCTTCCGGAACATCCGCACAGGCGTTTCCCTTCAGATCGTTCAGCAGTTTTTCTGTCTCATTTAAATCATTCAGCCGGTTTTCTGTTCCGTGAAGGCTTTCTGATATTTCTGTGTCTTTCAGTTCTGCCATCCGGTTTTCCAGATTTTTCAAAGTGTTCCGGGTATTCTGACACGCCTTTTTTGCCATCCACTCTGAAACATCAAATTTTATCCTGTCCCCTCCTTTTCTTCCTTTGCTGTCGGTTACAATTACAGAAACAATTGCTTCTTTCTCCCCGATGCTCTCTGTATCTGCCATGTCCGGCAGAACATAAAAAATTTGGGAAGTCTTATTTTTTTCAAGTTCGCCCGGGGCATCCGGGTTTCTGTCAACCCATGAGAATCTTAAATCCTGCTCCCGGGTCCGGGCTTGTATGATAATTTTCCGGGAGTGGGTCCCGGGGGAAATAATCAGTTTTACATCAGGCTTTTTGTCAGCCTGAGCATGCACATTGCTGAGAATCAATATCATATTGAGAATGATAATTGTCAGTGCCAGTAATAATTTATCGGGTAAAGCCCTTTGTCTGATGTGATGTGTTTTATACATTGCCAACCTTTGAGAAAGTAAAGACTTCCAAAGTTTGAAAAACTCTGGAAATCTATGAATGTTTTCCGTTCCCTCTGCGCTTTCCGAAGTTCTTTTGCATAAACCCGGAGAGGTCTGAAGTTTCATAAGGCATGTTCAGTTCTTCTCTGACGCGCCTCAGATCATTATAGATATCCTCGGTATTCTGATATCTTGATTCCCTTTCTTTTTTTAGACATTTCATCACGATGCTGTTTAATGAGGGCGAAATTTCAGGTTTCAATTCTGTCAGAGGGGCTATGTTATCATTTGTGATGATCTCAACCGCCTGTACGATGCTCACGTCGGTTCCGAAAGCATACAGTTTTTTCCCGGACAGCATTTCGTAAAAGACGAGACCGAATGAAAATATGTCGGACCGGTGGTCAATGTCACCAGCCTTTCCTGATGCCTGTTCCGGAGACATATAGGAAAGCGTCCCTTTGATATCCCCTGTCATGGTTTTCGCCGCGCCAGGATCTGATTTTGCCTTGGCAATTCCGAAATCAACGATTTTCACTTCCCCTTCAAAAGAAATAAGAATATTGCTCGGCTTGATATCCCGGTGAACAATATTCAATGGCCTGCCATCATCATTCTTTTTGGAATGTGCATGTTTCAGACCCATGCAGATGTTTAACGCGATGAAAATGGACTGTCTGCAAGAAAGTCCTTTTTCCATTTTACTGATAATTTTGGCCATGTCCCTGCCCCGGATATACTCCATGACAATGGCATTATGCTCCTTGTGAAAATCAATGATCCGGACAATATTGGGGTGTTCCAGTGATGCTGCCAGTTCGGCTTCATTCTCAAACATCTTTAAAAAGCTTGAATGGTCAGCTACTAAATTGGGCAGTACAATTTTCACGGCAACCTTCAGCGTCACCTGGCCTCTCTTGCCTCTCTTGCCGACCGCGTAATACAGCACTGCCATCCCGCCTTTTTCTATCATGTGTTTCAATTCATACAGGCCGATCCTTTTGGGAGGCCATTTCGGCGGGGTGCGATTCATAAATAACAGGATAAGCAAAATCAGAGTGGCCAAACCTGATATTGCGAAAAGCAGTATTTTACAGTTACTTAGGGAAGTGTGGAAATGAAACGCGGATACAGTAAGACAGACCCATCCTATTTCTGAATCATCAGCAATGATATGTGAGGAAAAACGGATAAGCTGTTCATTGCGGGATGATTCTTTTTCGATAACCACCTCTGCAGAACCTGCCTTTTCTGTCTTTACAGGCATTGTGTCTATGCGTTCGGGTTTCCTTATTTTGGGAACAAAAGGCTGGTTTGTCAGTCTGGAATCCGTATGTGCCAAAATTTTGCCTGTCCCGCTGCGGTCCAGAATTGCCGCAAACTCCAAGTTTTCCCCGAACTTGTCAGTTGCCACATTCAGAGGCTCATCAGAACTTCCTATAGTAATCATATCCACAAGAGGAAAGAAATTTTTGTCAATAAGTTCCCTGACTGCTGACACCCCGCGCCGATAAAAATTATGTTCCAACTGCTTTGTGACAAAATAAAAGACCATGCAGCTGAACAAATTGACTGTGAGCCATACGATAAGCCATACAGATATCTTTTTTTTATTTGCAGCAACTATTGAAATCGTAGCATTGACAGGCATAATATGCTCCCTGAGTTTGTGGTTCCATCGTAAATTGTGACTTTTATTATATACTGCAGGGCTTGTCAAGAAGATATCAGAGAACTCAGCAGCGCGTCAGGATGAAAAAAATAAAACTGTTTGCCTTTTTAAGCAATATATTATAATGGACACAAGAAGGTGCCATCTTGGTAACATATTCCTGGTTCTGACGGATTTTGTGGCGGCATAAGATTTTAGACAGCTGTGATTCCTGCAAACCGCAGATGAACGCGGATAAACGCTGATGCTCCCGCACTCTGACCGCTGTGAGCGTTCATCTGCGTTCAGCTGCGGTTCATATCGGAAACCACAAAAACCGTTGGAATCAGACATATTCATCATTTTTTGTGCAAGGGGGGTATAATTTTATGACAGCAGACAAATTCATCCTTCGTGCTTTGCGGCTGTTTCTGCTTTTGCTTGTGGCC
>Ga0190283_1000802_pt1 | contig 15543 bp, 11 predicted proteins | sample 48691801_MG_FD_161669 | JGI IMG/M metagenome (GOLD analysis project Ga0190283, IMG submission 161669) | Hydrothermal vent microbial mat bacterial communities from Southern Trench, Guaymas Basin, Mexico - 4869-18-0-1_MG | ecosystem: Environmental > Aquatic > Marine > Hydrothermal vents >...
CTGTCTGCGAAGTCTCCACGTTACCTGCGACTACCGCCGCCGGGTATTTGGGATTGAGCATGGAAGCTTCGGGAATGATTAGCTTTAGTGGCTTCAGGCAGCCTTCATTCATGGGTATCTCATCATCCACAAGGGTTCTGAACACATAGAGTGCTGCCGCTCGACAAATTGATACGGGGGCATTGAAATTGCTCTCTAACTGCGGAGATGTGCCAGAAAAATCGATAGTTGCGGTACGGCCGATGGAATCGGTGCTGATGCTGACCCGGATTACTGCACCGTTGTCCATGGGGTATTCGAAACTTCCTGATTGGAGCCTGGCGATGACTCGCCGCACAGCTTCCTCGGCGTTATCCTGTACATGCTGCATGTAGGCCTGCACGACATCCAGCCCGAAATGCTTGATCATCCGCCGCAGCTCCTGCACACCCTTTTCATTGGCGGCGATCTGAGCGCGAAGGTCGGCCATGTTCTGATCCACGTTGCGCACCGGCAGGGGATCATTCAACAGCAGTTGGCGGATTTCATCCTCCAGTAAGCTGCCTTGCTCCACCAGCTTCAGGTTGTCGAGCAGCACTCCCTCTTCGGTGACTGTCCGGCTCGACGGGGGCATCGAACCAGGGGTGATACCGCCGATGTCGGCGTGGTGACCGCGGCAGGCGACATAGAACAACAGCTCGTTCTGCTCCGATACAACAGGCGTCACCACGGTTACGTCGGGCAGGTGGGTGCCGCCGTTGTAGGGGGCATTGAGTACGTAGACATCGCCGTCCCTGATTTCCTCATTCCACTTACGGATCACTGCACGAATGCTGTCGCTCATGGAACCCAGGTGTACCGGCATGTGGGGTGCGTTGGCCACCAGGTTGCCCTTGCCGTCGAAAATAGCGCAAGAAAAGTCGAGACGCTCCTTGATGTTGACTGAATAGGCGGTGTTGGCCAGCACCCCACCCATCTGTTCAGCAATGGACATATAAAGGTTGTTGAAGATTTCCAGCATGATCGGGTCTGCTTTGGTGCCCATGGCAAACACCTGGGGTCGCTCCTCCACTCGTTCCAGAACCAGGTGATTACGCTCGCTAACCTGCGCCGCCCACCCCGGTTCCACCACCGTGGTAGCGTTGGGTTCTATCAGGATAGTGGGACCGGTCACCCTGGCTCCTGGCTGCAGTGTCATGCGGTCGAATACCGGCGCTTCTTGTTCTCTGCCGTGGCTGTACATTCTGACCAGCTTTAACGGTTCAGGCAACGTACTGTCTGTGCTGATTTTTACGATGGGATCTTCCATCGCATCACCACTGCCCACCGCCTCGACGGAGATCGCCTCCACGACCAGTGAGCGGCCGGTCATCACAAAGCCGAAATGCTGTTTGTGGAGCTGTTCAAAGGTGGCTGCCATATCGTCGGCGTCAGCGGCAGGTACACTCAGTGCAGTATCTGTGCCGCTATAGCGTATCTGTGTCTTGTACAGTACGGTAATCATCTCAGCGGTGACGCCCTGGACGAGTAACTCGTTGCGTGTCTCATCGCTCAAGCTATTAAAAGCTACTTCCAGTTCTTCGACTAGTTGATCCGTCAACGGTGCTTCGACCGACTTTTCATGAATTGCCCGTAGGTCGGCCAGACCCATACCATAAGCGGAAAGCACACCGGCGTGAGGATGGATAAAGATGCGCTTCATACCCAGGGCATCGGCTACCAGGCAGGCGTGTTGTCCGCCGGCGCCGCCGAAGCAGCAGAGGGTATAGCGGGTAACGTCATAGCCGCGCTGTACCGAGATTTTCTTGATGGCGTTGGCCATGTTGTCGACGGCGATTTTCAGGAAGCCCTCGGCCACTTTCTGCGGTGGCATCTTCACCTGCCTCGCGAGTTGTTTGAAGTGAGCAGTTACGGCGTCCCGATCCAGTGGTTGATCACCATCGGGACCGAACAGGCTGGGAAAATAGTCAGGCTGAATCTTGCCCAGCATCACGTTGCAGTCGGTCACTGTCAGAGGGCCTTCCCGGCGGTAGCAGGCAGGCCCGGGGTTGGCGCCAGCGGAGTCCGGGCCTACCTGAAAACGCTCGCCGTCAAATTTGAGGATGGAACCACCGCCTGCTGCAACGGTATGAATGTTCATCATCGGTACCCGGATGCGCACCCCCGCCACTTCGGTTTCGAAGGTTCGCTCATACTCCCCGTCGAAATGGGAGACATCGGTGGAGGTGCCACCCATATCGAAACCGATCAGCTTGTCAAAGCCCGCCATCCAGGCCGTGCGTACCATGCCTACTACACCACCGGCGGGGCCGGAAAGGATGGCGTCTTTACCCTGGAAACAGTCGGCTGAAGTCAGGCCGCCGTGAGATTGCATGAACATCAGGCGGACATCACCAGTTTCGGACGCCAGCTGTTGCACGTAACGGCGTAGCAGAGGAGAGAGATAGGCATCTACGACGGTGGTGTCACCCCGGCTTACAAACTTGATCAGGGGACTCACTTTGTGGGAAGTGGAGATCTGTTCGAAACCTGCCTCCCTGGCGATATCCGCTACACGTGCTTCGTGCTCAGGATAGCGATAGCCGTGCATAAAGAGAATAGCAACACTGCGGATGCCTTTATCGTAGGCGGCTTCAAGCTCTATACGGACTGCATCCTCATCTAAGGGCAGCAGTATCTGACCGTCAGCCCTGACGCGCTCATCGACTTCGGCCACCTGCTCGTAGAGCATCTCGGGTAACTGGATGTTTCGCTCGAACAGGCGAGGGCGGTTCTGGTAACCGATGCGTAAGGCATCCCGGAATCCCCTGGTCACGAGTAGCAATGTGCGGTCACCTGCGCGCTCCAGCAGTGCGTTGGTGGCCACAGTGGTACCCATCTTGATCACTTCGATCTGTTCAGCAGGAATGGGATCGTCTGCGCACAACCCCATCAACTCACGGATACCCTGGATGGCCGAGTCACGGTAACGCTCGGGGTTTTCAGAGAGGAGCTTTCGGCTGGCAGTGGTTCCGTCAGGACGCCGGGCAATGATGTCTGTAAAAGTGCCCCCACGATCGACCCAGAACTGCCAACTACCCATTCCTCTCCTCATTAAGTCTGTATTTTTAACCTGCGTTTCTTCTAAACCAAATCTATCTTTTGATTTTGGATCAGTCGTAGTATTCTAGCAAGCGGAGTCGGCCAGGCAATCGCGGTATCACTTAGGTGATATGGAGGAAAGTCCGGGCTCCACAGGGCAGGGTGCCAGGTAACCCCTGGGCGGCGCAAGCCGATGGAAAGTGCAGCAGAGAGTAGACCGCCGATGGCTCGAAAGAGTACAGGTAAGGCTGAAAGGGTGCGGTAAGAGCGCACCGCGTTAACGGGTAACCGTTGCGGCTAGGTAAACCCCACCCGGAGCAAGGCCAAATAGGGGCGCGTTAGCTGTGGCCCACAGTGCGCCCGGGTAGGCTGCTTGAGGAATCTGGTGACAGATCTCCCAGATGAATGGTTGTCCACGACAGAACCCGGCTTATCGGCCGACTCCTTTTTTCTCTGGGTGGACTTTCTGGTTTCTACTCAGTGCTTCCCTGGTTCGAGTTTAACACCTCGCCGTTCATGCGTGATATAAGTCTGCAATGCCGCCATGTCTGCGCTATCCAGTGGTAGTGGATCAGTTTCCAGGGGGTTCATGATGCACCAGTTGATCATTTCGCCGAGTACGACTACCTTGCCTAGTTGTTGTTGAAACTTCGGATAGGTTTCCGGGTGGGTGTTGGTGGCGTTGGGGTGGCATTGATCGCAGGACATGGTGTTTTTGCTTTTGATCCCACCGTGAAACAGCTTTTCTCCTTTGTCCAGAACAGACTGATATTCAGCTTGCCAACGTTGCAGGTCTTCTGTTGTGAATTCATCCGCAAATATTGCCTGGCTCGACGCAAGAATGAGGAGGTTGATGGCAAGGGTCAGTGTGATTTTTATCATAACTCTTCTCCTGATTAGTAATGTCGTTGTGGGGGGATGGCGTTTTTGGAAAGCTGATAACGCTTGTCAACCGGATGCCCCAGTTCCCTGTCAAAACCCACTATGCGGTTCTGGTTGTCAGGCAGTAAGTAGTGCATATCAACATTACCGGTGGCAACATTGATAAATTGCCAGCCGGTTGCGTCGCGTTCATGGAAGGGATCAGCGCGATTCATTTCAATGGTAAGTTTGGGTAGGTGGCTTTCAGCCTGTTTATAGCTGGATGGGTAAGGCCAGGGCCAGGCGGTCGCCATCACGGCATGGAAGCTGATGTTGTCGATCTGGTTGTACTGAATTTGGTGTACATGGCCGTAGAGTACCGTGACTTTTTTGAAAGGCCTGAGTAATGCCTGAACCTGTTCGGCGTCGTCAGTCCAGAAATTCCAGCCCTTATAGATTTTCTGCAACGGCGAGTGTGAGAAGACAATTACTGGTGTGTCCTTGCTGATTTTATCCAGATCGTTTTTTAACCACTCGCGTTGCTTGTCACCTACCATAAAAGGGGAGCCGTTGGGGTTGTCCAGTCGTGCCATAGCTTTCATACGATGCATGGGGGTTTCCCAATTTTGATGGGTCCATTCGTCGGTAGTGAGAATGCTGTTGAGCACCACAAAGTGCACCCCCTTGTGGTCAAAGCTGTAGTGGTCCGGGCCGAGCTGATTGCGCCAGTGTTCGCCCAGATCAACATAGTAATCATGCTCACCCATAACCTGATACAACTTGCCACGTAAACCGCCAAGGATTTCCAGGCCATGATCGATTTCTTCCGGCTTGCCCAGTTGGGCAATGTCGCCACCATAAAATGTAAAGTCCGGGCGGGGATCCATCAGGTTGGTCTCGGCGATGGCGCGAATGAGTCCGCGATCCCAGTTGCGGACAAACTGGTTTCCTTTGATGTGGGTAATATGTGAGTCAGATATATATGCAAAGGTAAAATTTTCTTCACTGCCTTTTCCAAAAGCAACTTCTACCAGGCTGAAGGGTAAACTACCTGCGGCCAGTAATGCACCACCGCGCTTTAGAAATTGACGTCGGTTGAGTTGTTTCATTGTTATATCCTCTTTGATGGCTATTGCTTCGCCAGTTTTGCAATTTTGGGGCTGGTCAAAGCTTTGAGAAAACTCACCAGATCGGCTTTTTCCTCGTCACTTAAATCGAGTGGCCGGATGCCGCCGGCAAGAAAGTTAGACAGGGGATCAGTTTCCTTCACGCGGCCGCCGTTATTGTAAAAATCCACGACGTCTTCGAGTGTCTCCAGGCTGCCGTCATGCATATAAGGTGCTGTTAATTCGATATTACGCAGAGTGGAGGTTTTAAAGGCGCCGACATTAGTCGGGTTTTCGGTGACCGCGAAGCGGCCCAGTTCCGAAACGCGTTCGTTACTTAGCACTGCAATGTCGACAAAATCCTTGGCCGATTTGTTCTTTTCAGCGCGTTTTTGCTGAAGGAAATTATGTGCGGTCTCATCTTCCTTACCCTGGATTTTCTTGAAACCGATGCCGATATTATGAAAACGGTTATCCGTAAATAACGCCTGGGTCTCCTCAATCCGATGGCAGGAAACGCAGCGTCCCTTATTGCGAAATAGATCCAGCCCCCGAATTTGCGCAACTGTTAGAGCTTCTTTGTTACCGCCGTACTGATATTGGTCAAAAGGACTGTTACCGGAAACGATGGTGCGTTCAAAGCTCGCAATGGCCTTGGAGACATGTTCCATGGTGATGTCAGCTGCTGCGACATTAAATACTTTTTTAAATGAGACCTGGTAATCCGGGTCGGACGTGATTGTTTTCAGAATCGGTATGTGGTCAGGTAAGCCTCCTTCAACGGGATTAATCGGTGGTTGCTTTGATTGTCCTTCCAGATCAGGCTCACGCCCGTCCCAGAATAGGGTTTTCATATACGCTGAGTTGATAACTGTCGGTGCATTGCGGGTCCCGGTCAAACCCCTGAAGCCCTTTGAAACAGGCAGGTTGTCGGTGAATGCTTTGGTTTCTTCGTGACAAGTCGCACAGCTTACTTTGCCGTCAGCGCTGAACCGCTTGTCATGGTAGAGCTTGTCGCCCAGGGCAATTTTTTCCGGTGTTTGTTGGTTATTTTCCGGGACAGGTACAGGAGGAAGGCCCAGCGGTGCAGCGGTTACAAGGAATGGGATGCAACAGAGAAGTATGTATTTAAGCATGAGCAGTTTCTCCTTTGGCGTGCTTTTTATTTAGACTTAGTCCAGGTCTATCGCCAATTGGAAATAACTATACCGGTAATAGTTTGAAACTATATGCAGACAATACTTGCGCCCGATAGTGGTTTTGGTTCTATACTTCGGGTTAGACCCTCAAAAATATGAGGGTGTTTAGACTAAGGAGGCTTAGAGATGGCAGAAAAAGAGGAACAGTCCGAGCAGGAGTTACCCAAGGGCTGTGAGCTGGCAATCGCAGCAGAAGCATTTTACATAGTGAATATGGTGCTGGCGCCAGGGTTGGGGTTTATGATGCTGGCCGCGCTTTATCCTTATTGCAAGCGCAAACGACCACCTGCGATCGTTATGAATCATCTGCGCCAGGCCATCTCGGCAACCATCTGGACTGCTGTCATACTGGTTATTTTTATGGGTTTGTTGTGGTACACGGGAGGCTATCCGTCTGCTTATTTTTGGCCGCTGATAACCGTTTATTTTGTTTTCTTCCATATTCCACTGTCTGTTATCGGAGTCATAGGCTTTGGTAAGGCGCTAGCCGGTGAGAATTATCGCTATCCGATGATTGGCATGCCTTTGTTGAATGATTCTCAGATTGCTTCTTGAATAGAACCTGAATCCATAACTCCGTAACGATCCCTGGCACAAGCTATTGCGCCTTCTTCGTTGGGTTTTCCTGACAAAAATATCAGGAATGTTTTTGGTGGATCACAGGTCGCCCGGAGGTTGCAGCACACTCATGTGTTGCAACTATTCCCATTTCCTTCACGAAATATCCGGGCGAATTAATCTGTTTCCCATGCATACTTAAAGTAATTTATACCTTCCTTCTTTAACTTTCTGAATTGAATCAGATGTTCCTTTGTGGCCCGAGGGTTCTCTCCGGGATTTTCGCTAAGTCATTGTCTTTTTTAGAGAAAATCACTCCAAAATTGCTGGTTTTCTCCTTGACGAGGCTGTGGTTGCTGCCTATAGTGTAGAGATGTGTAGCAAAGTGGTGAAAAGTGGTGTTTTCGCCCAAAATGGAGACGTCTTTTGTTCCAGGGTGTTAGTTCACTCAATTTTGATGATAAAGGGCGCTTCGCGATACCCGCCAAGTATCGCGAAGCGCTTTTGTCATCCTGTGGTGGGGCGATGGTTGTCACAGTGAATCCATTTAATAAGTGCCTGTTTGTGTATCCGGAGCCGGAATGGCAGCGCGTATACGCTGACTTGAATGCGATGCGGAATACCAAACCGCAGATATCGCAGTTGCAGCGCCTGTTGATGGGTTATGCACATGATTACCAGATGACGGCGCAGGGTCGAATTCAGGTTCCTGCGAAGCTGCGTGAACTGGCAGGCCTTGACAAGCAGGTGGCGCTGGTTGGTCAGGGTAAAAAGTTTGAACTGTGGGATGAAGCCAGTTGGGATGAGATGTCGCTCGCCTGGCTCGAGGCTGGTCGTGAGCAGGATGATGATTCTGCTGATGTATTTGACTCTTTGTCATTATAGCAATGTCGCTGGCTCATCGGCCGGTTTTATACGCAGAGGCACTACAGGCGTTAGCGATAAAACCGGATGGTTATTATGTTGATGCCACATTTGGCCGTGGTGGTCACAGTGCAGGTATTTTGGAACAGCTTGGGTCTGAGGGCAAGTTGCTGGCGATTGATAAGGATCCACAGGCGGTCGCTGTAGCACAGGAACGATTTGGTGCTGACTCACGGTTTGTGATTCGGCGGGGTTCATTTGCAAGGCTGGAAGAATTCGTTCATGAAGCAGGTTTGCATAACAATATGGCAGGTATTTTGATGGATCTCGGTGTGTCATCACCGCAACTCGACGACCCTGAGCGTGGCTTCAGTTTCAGTCAATCCGGGCCGCTGGATATGCGCATGAATACCGAGACAGGTCTGTCAGCTTCTGAATGGTTATTGCAGCAGGATGAAGCAAGTTTGACGCTTGTATTGAAAGAATACGGTGAGGAGCGTTTTGCGAAACGTGTTGCTCACGCAATTATCCAGCAGCAGAAAGAAACTCCCATTACGACCACGGAAGTGCTTGCAGATATTGTGCGGGCGGCGATTCCGGCCTGGGAAAAACACAAAGACCCTGCTACCCGCAGTTTTCAGGCCATACGTATTGCTGTGAATAATGAGCTGGGAGATTTGGAGAAAGGGCTTGATCAGGCTCTAAGGCTTTTGTGTCTCGGCGCTAGACTGGTCGTCATCAGCTTTCATTCGCTGGAGGATCGCCTGGTTAAGCGATTCATGCGGCAACATTCACGGCCTGCACAGCTGCCAAAACGACTACCAGTGATCACTGAGCAGGCAATATCACCGCTTAAGTTAATAGGTAAGGCAATTCGTGCAGGTGATGCCGAGCTGGCTGCCAATCCCAGGGCGCGCAGCGCGATGTTACGTGTTGCGGAGAAGCAGGTATGAGTTTGCGTATTGTATCGATGTTGGTGCTTTGGCTGGCTGTTGTAGGTACGGCGCTTGGCGTCGTAGCCAGTAAGCATGAAAGTCGCCAGCAGTTCATAGCGATACAGATGCTTGAAAAAACACGCGATGATCTGGATATTGAGTGGGGGCAGCTTCAGCTTGAGCAAAGCACCTGGGCGACACATGGTCGTATCGAGCAACTGGCGAGAAAGCAGTTGAAGATGAAGATTCCCCGGGTCGGGGATACGGTCATGGTGCTGCCATGAAAAAGCGCCGATATGAAACGCCCAGCTTCACGCTGCGACGCCTGCTGGTTCTGACCTTATTCCTTTTGGGAATGGGATTGCTTGCGGCAAGAGCGGTCGAGTTACAGATTTTTCAGCATGATTTTCTGAGCAGTAAGGCTAATGCCTACCATATCAGGAAAGTTTCTATATCTGCGCATCGGGGAATGATTACTGATCGGCATGGGGAAGTGCTCGCAGTCTCTACGCCAGTGGATTCAATCACCCTCAACCCACAGCAATTGCGCCTTACCCCGCAGGAGTTGACGCAGTTAAGTCGTCTGCTGGGTGTGAGTGAAAAATTCATCAGCAAGCGTGTGCAGAAATACGCAGCTAAGGAGTTTATCTATCTCAAGCGACATATCAGCCCTGAAATTGCAGAACAGGTTGAGGCGATGGCTGTGTCAGGGGTCGGTGTTGAGCGGGAATATCAGCGTTACTACCCACAGGGTGAAGTCTTCGGTCATGTGCTCGGGTTTACCAATATCGATGATCAGGGTCAGGAAGGTCTGGAACTGCGTTATGACGACTGGCTTAGTGGAGAGTCTGGCAAAAAAAGAGTCATTCGGGATCGTCTGGGTAGCATCATAGAAGATGTCGAATTATTGAAGCCGGCGCGTCCTGGGCGGGAGCTGCGTTTGAGTATCGATCGACGGATTCAATATCTGGCGTATCGTGAGTTGAAAGCAGCAGTCAAAGCGAATCGTGCCAAGACCGGATCTGTGGTAGTGCTGGATGTGGATACGGGTGAAGTCCTGGCGATGGCGAGTCAACCCGCTTTTAATCCTAATAACCGACGCCAGTTTCGAAACAAACGGGTGCGGAATCGCGCGGTTAAGGATCTGTTTGAGCCTGGTTCGACGGTCAAGCCTTTTACAGTGGCAGCGGCTCTGGAGTCCGGTGAATACACACCTAATACATTGGTGAACACCACGCCGGGACATTTCAAGGTAAGCGGTCATACCATCAGAGATGTTCATAATCTGGGTGAAATCGACCTCAATACCATTATCAGTAAGTCCAGTAATGTCGGTGCCAGTAAGCTGGCTATGTCGATTCCCCCTGAAGTGCTTTGGGGTGTGCTAAGCAAGGTGGGTTTCGGGCGGTCAACAGGCAGTGGCTTTCCTGGCGAAGAAAGTGGTTTGCTGCGGGATTACAATCGCTGGTATCCATTGGAACGAGCAACGGTGGCGTTTGGCTATAGCGTCTCTGTGACACCTTTACAATTGGCGCAAGCTTACGCGGTGTTGGCTGCTGATGGTCAGTACAAACCGGTGAGTTTTATCGCAAATGAAAAGAGCCGTGGCGCCACAGAGGCGATAAGTCCACAGTCTGCGCGGGCAGTGCGGAAAATGATGCAACGAGTGGTGGCGCCAAAAGGTACGGGCTATCAGGCTGCTGTCGAAGGTTATCGGGTTGCTGGAAAAACAGGAACAACCAAGGTGTCGATAAAAGGCGGCTACGCAGATAACCAGTACATCGCAACCTTTGCCGGTATGGTGCCGGCAGACAGGCCAAAGCTGGTTGCGGTTGTTGTAATCAGAGAGCCGAGGGCGGGTAAATTCTATGGAGGCGACGTTGCTGCGCCGGTATTTTCCCGCATTATGAGTGGCGCTTTACGGTTATTGAATGTACCGCCTGACGATTTGTCGGGTGAGCGTGTTGATAAGCTTCTGGAGGGGAAGGCGATATGAATGCGCAGCCCCACCACTGGCCGCTGTCTGAGCTGTTACATAGTTATGCCGCGACGCCGATAGCTGAAGGAATCGAGGTTACTGGCATGACAATGGATAGTCGTGAAGTTTCAGCAGGGGACTTGTTTCTGGCCTGCAAAGGCCTGACGACTCACGGATTGTATTATGCAGGGCGAGCCGTCAATAACGGTGCAGCTGCGATTGCCTATGAGCCTGATTCTTCAATGACCGAAGATTTCCCTGTACCCGCTGTGGCAGTGCAGAACCTTGGTAGCAAAGCCGGAAGACTCGCTGATCGTTTTTATGACAGTCCATCCAGACAGCTTGCCGTGATAGGCGTGACCGGCACGAACGGTAAGACGTCAGTTACGGATTTCATTGCGCAGGCGCTGAAAAAAGAAAGTGGACAATGCGGCGTTTTGGGTACTTTGGGATATGGTCTTGCCGGCAACCTTGAGGCAGGATCGCATACGACACCCGACGTTATTCAGGTGCATCGCTGGCTGGCGCGATTTGTGAGTGCAGACAGCGATTATGCTGTGATGGAAGTATCCTCGCATGCGTTAGATCAAAACCGTGTTGATGCCGTCCGTTTTAAGATTGCGGTGCTCACTAATCTGAGTCGTGATCACCTTGATTATCATGGCGATATGGACAGTTACGCAGCAGCCAAGCAAAGCCTGTTTTCATGGCCCGAACTTGAATACGCGGTGATCAATTCGGATGATGCTGTAGGGTTAAAATTTTTGGAACAATTGCCAGATACTGTGACGCCACTGGCCTACTCGCTGCAAGCGCCGGTGAAGACTGTTGAGACGATCTATACCCGGCAGATTAGTTATGACAGCGCTGGAATGTGGCTTGACATCGTTACCCCCTGGGGAGATGTATCCCTGCAAACTTCCTTGCTGGGGCGCTTCAATGCAGCCAATCTGCTAGCTGCCATGGCTGTTTTGATACGATTGGGTTTCCCATTGCAACGGGTTGGTCAGTTGCTTGGCCGAATAAAGCCTGTGAGTGGTCGCATGGAGCGTTTTGGCGTTGAAAACCAGCCGCTGGTTGTGGTCGATTATGCACATACACCTGACGCGCTTGAACAGGCCCTGCTTGCCTTGCGTGATCACTTCTCCGGCAGGCTGGTCTGTGTATTTGGTTGCGGTGGAGATCGTGATCAGGGCAAACGCCCCCTGATGGCTGAGGTGGCGGAGAGGCTGGCAGACCGGATTATTGTAACTGATGACAATCCGCGCAGTGAGGATCCGGCCGGGATAACGGATCAGATTCTCGCTGGTGTTAATAATCCTTCAGCCGTTGCAGTGATCCATGACCGCCGTCAGGCCATAATCAGGGCAATCAGTGAAGCGGCTCCGTCGGATTGTGTGCTTGTGGCCGGCAAGGGTCATGAAATGCTTCAGGTGACTGGTGAGCAGGCGGTGTCGTTTGATGACCGAGAGATTGTGCGCACCAGCCTGAGGGAGTACGCGGTATGAGCTGGCTGCCATTAAGAGTGATTGCTGATCTGATCGGTGGTGAATTACGCGGCAAGGATCAAATGGTCGGTCGCGTCATTACGGATACACGACAGCCGGATCCTGATGCTCTGTTTTTCGCTCTGCGTGGGCCAAATTTTGATGCCCATGAAGTGCTCGAGTCGGCGACTTCCAATGTGGCTGCGGCCCTGGTGGTTGAACGGCCGGTAGATTATCCGGTTGCACAGATTCTTGTCGATGATAGCCGTCTTGCGCTGGGAAGACTGGCGGCTGCGTGGCGTCAAAATTTTACCGGGCCGGTAATCGCATTAACCGGTAGTAATGGCAAAACCACGGTCAAGGAAATGTTGTGGTCGATCCTGCGCGGGGTAGGGAATCCACTGGTGACGGCCGGTAATCTGAATAATGAGATTGGCGTACCGCTGACTTTGTTACGGTTGCGTGAGCAGCATGATTTTGCAGTTATCGAAATGGGTGCTAATCATCCAGGAGAGATTGCTTTCCTGTCACATATGGTCAGGCCGGATGTAGCACTGATTACCAATGCCGCGTCAGCGCATCTGGAGGGGTTTGGTGATCTCGAAGGTGTTGCCAGCGCAAAAGGAGAAATCTTTTCTGAGCTGGATGTATCCGGGGTAGCGATTATTAACGCGGATGATCGATTTGCCGGTTTCTGGAAAACCCTGGCAGGGCAGCGGCGAATCCTGACGTTTGGTACTGAAGCTGGTGCCGATGTTCGTATCGAGAATATTGAGCCTCCAATAATCACCTGTCAGGGGCAGAAAGTACAACCTGATCTGTCTCTGATTGGGGAACATAACGTCCTCAATGCCGCTGCTGCGACAGCTGCAGCTTTATCGATTGACATCGATGTGAAAGTGATCACCCGTGGACTGGAGAATATGCTCCCGGTTGCGGGTCGCCTGAATGTTCAGCAGGGATTGCGGGGTTGTAAAGTTATCGATGACAGCTATAACGCCAACCCGTCTTCAGTGAAGGCAGCTATCAAGGTTTTGTCAGATGAATCTGCATCACGGCGGATACTGGTGCTAGGTGACATGGCAGAACTTGGAAATGACGCCGAAAGTATCCATGCCGAGATAGGACGAGCAGCCAGGCAGGCAGGTATCGATCAGCTTCTGACCTACGGCGCATTGAGTCGTAATGCGGCCGAAGCTTTTGGTGCGGAGGGTATGTCATTCTTGAAGCAGGAGCTGTTAATCGAGCAACTGCTTGGCATGCTGGATAGCAATACGGTTGTGTTAGTCAAGGGTTCACGGATGATGCGTATGGACAAAGTGGCGACTAGCCTGAGCCAGGGTGATGATCCAGTACAACAGGAGCATCATCATGCTGCTTAGTCTGTTTGAACATCTTAGCCAGCATTACGGCGGTTTTCGCGCGTTTGAATTCATCACCATGCGGGTGATTATGGCGGCCTTGACAGCGCTGGTCATATCGTTTGTTTTTGGACCGATGGTGATCCGCTATCTGAGCTCATTCAATATCGGTCAACAGGTGCGCTCAGATGGGCCAAAAAGCCATCTCAGTAAGGCGGGCACGCCGACTATGGGTGGCGCACTTATTCTTATTTCCATTTCTGTGACTACATTGTTGTGGAGTGATCTGAGTAATCGTTTTGTCTGGGTGGTGTTGCTGGTCATGTTAAGTAATGGACTGGTTGGCGGTGTAGATGATTACCTTAAATTACGCTATGGCAATTCAAGAGGTTTATCCGGACGCGCAAAATTGTTCTGGCAAAGTCTGTTTGCCCTGGCTGCCGGCTGGTACCTGTTAGCCAACGCACAGTCCCCTGCAGAAACAACATTGCTGTTGCCGGTATTCAAAGATATAGCCTGGCAACTCGGGTGGCTGTTTATACCTTTAACCTGGCTGGTTGTAGTGGGTTCCAGTAACGCCGTCAACCTGACTGATGGGCTGGACGGCCTTGCGATCCTGCCCACCGTGCTGGTTGGGGGTGCGCTGGGTCTGATTGTCTATCTGACGGGGCACGCAAATTTCGCAAGCTACCTGAGTATTCCGCATATTAACGGTGTCGGTGAGTTAACCGTATTCTGCGCCGCCCTGATGGGCGCCGGTCTGGGTTTTCTCTGGTTTAACACTTACCCAGCCCAGGTGTTTATGGGTGATGTGGGTGCGTTGGCGCTCGGTGCGGCGCTGGGAATAATTGCGGTCATCGCTCGCCAGGAGCTGGTGTTGATGATTATGGGTGGTGTGTTTGTGATGGAAACAGTGTCGGTCATTATGCAGGTTGTTTCTTTCAAACTGACCGGCCGCAGAATTTTTCGTATGGCGCCAATTCATCACCATTTTGAACTCAAGGGTTGGCCCGAGCCACGAGTGATCGTTCGTTTCTGGATTATCACAGTGATCCTGGTTTTGATTGGTCTGGCGACACTCAAGGTGCGGTAATGGCAGTGGGGTTATCGGTTTATGAATGGTATGCGGCGGGCACGAAGGCAATGGCGAAAGTGTTGATTGCAGGTCTGGGTGCGACCGGACAATCAGTTGCGAGCTATCTGCAGGCTGAAGATGTTAATTTTGCCATGGCAGATCAGCGTCAGGATCTACCTGATGCCAAAGCATTGCGTGAAGCCTATCCTGATAGCGAAATGGTCCTGGGTGATTTTTCAGCTATTGATCTGCAACGGTTTGAAACCATTGTTCTGAGTCCAGGCATATCCAGGAAGATGCCTGCGATTCAGGCGGCGATTGATGCGGGTGTTGAAGTGATCGGGGATATTGAGCTGTTTGCTCAGGTCGCACATTCACCGGTAATCGCTGTGACCGGATCAAACGGCAAAAGTACAGTCGTTGATCTATTGAGTGAGATGGCGGAAACCGCAGATGTGAATGTGGCATTAGGTGGAAATATTGGTACCCCGGTGCTGGATTTGGTAACCGACCCTGAGCCAGAGCTTTATGTGCTGGAACTCTCCAGCTTTCAACTGGAATCGACGATATCTCTCCAGCCCCGGGTCGGAGTTGTACTGAATATCAGCGAAGATCATATGGATCGCTATGACAGCCTTGATGACTATGCTCAATCCAAGGCGCAAATCTACAGTCAGGCCGGTATTCAGATCATTAACCGTGATGACCGGATCGCCAGTCAGCTTGCGGCGGATCGTCCAGTCATTAGTTTTGGCATGGATGAGCCGCTGTATGAGAAAGACTTTGGGGTGAAACGAATTGACAGCAGCGAGTGGCTGATGCGTGGCGAGGAACCCTTGTTACCGGTGACAGCAGTCAGGCTGGTAGGTCGACACAATATATCCAACGCACTGGCTGCGCTGGCCCTGGGTGAAGCTGCAGGGTTGGCCATGTCAAGCATGTTAATGACTTTGCGTAATTACAGGGGCCTTCCACATCGAACTCAATGGGTTGCAGATATCAAGGGAGTGACCTGGATCAACGATTCCAAGGCAACAAATGTAGGCGCGACTTTAGCGG
>Ga0190283_1000806_pt1 | contig 15472 bp, 14 predicted proteins | sample 48691801_MG_FD_161669 | JGI IMG/M metagenome (GOLD analysis project Ga0190283, IMG submission 161669) | Hydrothermal vent microbial mat bacterial communities from Southern Trench, Guaymas Basin, Mexico - 4869-18-0-1_MG | ecosystem: Environmental > Aquatic > Marine > Hydrothermal vents >...
CCGGCAGATCTCCGGCATGACGCCAGTAGATAACAATGTCCTTGTCCAGAGTGTAAGCAGCTACGCCATTTTGCACAGGAGCCTGCATCTGTTGTTTCGCCTGGCTCTCATCATCGTTCAACAATGCTGCAGTTTGACCCTGGTTATTAATTGACAGCTGCCATTGCTGATCATCAATCTTGTTAATAACAGACTGGGGCTGGTTGGGTGAGCGTAGTGCTTCTACCGGATAGCCAGATCGCAGTTTCATATTAAAACTGAAATGTTCTTTGACCTGTTCGTTAGCCGTCCAGAAAGCCATTTTTTGTTCGTCAACCCCGCCCTCCTCTAAGGGATAGACGTAGCGGCCAATACCGGTATCAACCTGCACCGGTTGCAGATAGACCAGACGGATACGCGTATCCTGCCCGGCACGCACTGGCGTCACACTGATATCGAAAGTCTTATAACCATCCTGCTCGGTCAAACCCGCATTACGACCTGCCGATTTTTCCTGTTCATATAGTTCACGCGCCTGTTTTTTCTCAAGCACTTCACCATTAATGGGTTTGCCATCAATCCAGACCGTGAATTCAGCTACAGCACCCTTCTCAGGCAAAGGAAAAGAATACACGGCTTCAAGATCCTGCTGATGCGGATTATGAAACAGCTGCTCGACCTTTGTTGTGGCGTAACCATCTTCAAGAACTACTTCCACGTGGTGTTCACGAATTTCCAGAGGCGGTAAGTTGCCGCTACTGGGGCTTAGTAACCCGGCCGCGATCGCCTGCGCGCCAGGTAATGCTAACAAAATCAAAATCAGTCCGTAACTGATGCGTTGAGTGATAGATTTCATAATCGTCTCCTTAATTGAACGGTGTTTAATAAAAGATCGAAGTGTCAGCTTTCTAGCTGAACAAGCGGACTCAGGCAAAGTCTCCTGAGTATCGCGGGCTATGGATTCAGTCCTGACTAATGTCTTATTCATAATATTCTCCGGTTAAATCATACTGTTAGCACCTTTTCACCGCAGGATTGGCAGGTAACTAAACAGTGTTCACAATCTTTATAACCAATAATTGAACAATGTTCAATACTTTTATTGCATTTTTTGAACGGTGTTTATTTTTGCTGTAGGATTAGCGTAAACAGTAACTGACTAAAAACATATGGCGAGACGAAGCGATCATAGCCAGGATGAAATCAGGGAGATGGCCATATCAGCCAGTCGCAACATCATCATGCATGAAGGGCTGGCTGCCCTGTCAGCGCGTAAACTTGCGAATGAAATCGGCTATACAGCCGGCACGCTTTATCTGGTTTTCAGTAATCAGGATGACCTGATCCTGCATATTAACGCCGTTACCTTGCAAGATTTATACAGTCAGCTGGCTGCTGCGGTTTCACGCTGTCGAAAACCTGAAAGCTGCATCCTGAAGCTGGGACATGAATATGTTCGTTTTGCCGTAGAGAACAGGCATCTATGGAACGCCATTTTTGAACACCGCCTGCCTGAAGGACAAAAACCTCCAGCCTGGTTTCAGGCCCGTATAGTGCAACTTTATGACCTTGTTGAAACACAGCTGGAACGTTTTACAAATGCAGACCGGTTTGACACACACCTTGCAGCCACAGCACTGTGGAGTGGTGTACATGGAATCTGTGTGCTGGGATTGACCGATAAAATTGAAAGCAGCAGCGAAAAATTGATACAGTCGCTGGTAGACTCTTTGATCACTAACTACCTGACTGGATTAAGATAATCCGAAATGCAGGCTAGAAATAAACTTCCAGGCTCTTAATCTCCTTAAGCTTAACCGGATAGGAAAAAGTACCACCAAAGCGTCGTTGTTCAACCATCAACTTACCATGCTTAGCCGCAATAATTGTGCCTTCCAGCTGGACACCAGATTTACGTAGAAGCCGAACAGGTTGCCCAATATGCTTTTTTACGTCTTTTACTGAAACTGTTTGGTAAGCAGGCTGGACGGGTATCACTTCATCTGTTTCAGCTTTTTTGTCCCTGGTTTCAGTCTTGACTGGTTCTCGTCTAATGGCGGCAATGACTTCCTCAGCAGATGGCTGCTCCGTCGAGACTAGTACTTCATCCTCAAAAACTGGTTTTACTTTTCGCCTGGCTTTTTGCCTGATGACTGCTTTTGCAACATCGTATGGACCTGGCTTCAGCGTACATTCAAAACCTCGCTGTGTATAACGCTGTAGCGTCATTTCATCAGAAGCAGACAGATCGTTCATCGCCAGTAGACCTATAACCTGCCCAAACTCATCGCTTTTCGATCTCAGACATTTTTTGTCTGTCTCGCATTCGCAAACCGCTTCTGCCGCTATCGCAGCCGACTCAAGCGTCACTTCTACATCGATGTTTGCCGGCTTCATCACCAGGCCTTGCATACCGGGTAAATTGATACCGACAATCAAAACAACGGCAACTGTCAGGATTCCTGAGACTATTGAAGATACCAGCATGGTTATAAAACCATTCAGTAGTTTCATTTCCAGTATCTTTGAATAGATAAAGCTCGAGATCAATACTAAAAGCAGTAATGCAATAACCGGATGCTGCACTAAAGGCGTAAGTCCGAATACGACCTGCACGACCATCAGTGCCAGAAACACGAGCAATACCCAGCCCATGCCCGGGCGTTGTGCACCGAGTGCTTTTGCGATGAAGCTCGTAAACCAGAGGGATACGAGGAATACAACAATTAGTAATACAACAGAGAGCAACATTGGTCAGCCCGTTATTCTTATTCAGTGCTTGTAATTTTTACACATTTATACTGTAACGACTGCCGACTTGCTCACAAGAAGTTAACAGGCGCCTTACAGTTTATATTGTAAAATAATACCATCTATCGATATCTGATCCATTACCACTCCTCAGCGTAAATTCTCTACTATCGTTTTTATAATTACTCCGGCAACCCAATATGTCGGGTTAATACCATAAGGAACTGGTTTTATTGCAGATTATTGCAATATCACCTTGAAGTAATACCAGATCCACTTCAAAATAATTTGAAATCGTATTATTCTGTTACCATGACAGCAGCCTGGCAATCCCTGACGCTCTATCTTAGCCCTCCCTATGGCTGTAGCTATTTGCCACAACAGCTCGCAACCAATGCCGTTGTCGATCCGAACGCAAAACTCACGCCTGCGCTTTATAACCATCTGTTAAATAGAGGTTTTCGCCGCAGCGGCAACATCGTTTACAGGCCACATTGTGAGCAGTGTCAGGCCTGTGTGGCCACTCGAGTTCCAGTTGAGGATTTCCAGCCTAACCGTAACCAGCGCAGAACCTGGAAACGAAATCAGGATTTAACAACTTTATCCACACCAGCCCGCTATACCGAAGAATATTTTCAGCTTTACCAGCAATATCTTGCGCATCGTCACGCGAGCGGTGGTATGGACAACCCTACCCCGCAGTCATTTAAAGATTTCCTGTTGACTGACTGGGGGGAAACCAGGTTTGTGGAATTTCGCCAACAGGGGAAACTGCTGGGTATCGCAGTAGCCGATGCGGTTCCGGATGGTTTTTCAGCTATGTACACTTTTTTTGACCCGGCTGCCTCACAACGCAGTCTGGGTACCTATGCGGTACTCTGGCTTATCGAAGCAGCCAAAATGGAAAACAAGCCCTGGGTTTATTTAGGCTACTGGATTGAATCCTGCCAAAAGATGCAATACAAAACCCGCTTCCAGCTCATCGAAGGATTTCAGGGTGGGGAATGGCAACTGCTGTCAGACTAACCCGTTTAATACGCGTTAACCCGGACGTCAGTCTGGATACCGTTGTATCCAGATACAGCGGACTTCCTGATATTGACCCGACATATTTGGGTTGCCCGGTTAAAAGATAGCCCTGGGTCGAATGGCACTTAGTTAAGGAGTGGCTGTATAACAAACTCACCGCAGAGGTCGCGGTGGTATTGTTTTTGCGCTTAAGGCGCAGCAACACAAAATATGTTTTTCTCAGCGTAACTCTGCGATCTCTGCGGTAAAAAACACCTTAGTAAGTACCATTCAGCCCTGGATCCTTAATCAGCAAACTATGGGTAGTTGATTTCAGGCCGTACGGAAATCAAAACCTTCATTTTATCCGCCTGGCTTCCAGGTAAAAACGCTTCTCATCCGCTTCTCCCATTGAAAAAGTTTTGCGTGGTAATACGCCGTCAAAAATAATGGTTTTGAACAAACTAGCCTTTGAGATAGGGGGCAGAAAAAAGCCCATATTACCCTCTTTGGCTCCCAGTTCCCTGACGATATCATCACCGTGAATAAAATCCACCTTGCCATTGACCTTGTCTAGATGATCATTCAGAAAAGATTCCAGAGTAGCGAGCTCGAGTGTGTAGGAAGGTTCATCGATCAGGATATAACCATAACCACCAGCATCAATAAACGGCAGGATATGGGTATTATTTCCATTTATGGCAACAGCACTGGTTTTCATATCAGCTTCGCTTTCACAGCGATGTATTCGGCAATGCTCGCCGAAATGCGATTGCATTTTTATGAGCAACTGCTCAGGCTGCAGGTCAAAAACAACGCGGTGGATGGGTTCAAAGGCCAGTCCTTCATCATGGATATTGACCAGCTCAACCAGAGCATGGCGTGCCTTGTGATCCATGATGCTGTCCACATCATCAGCATTTTCCTTGATTTTTTCCCAGATAGCCTTTGCTGTGGCAAGTGAATGATTGCCATCTCCCATGGCATATAGCAATACCGCTTTATGTTTATCATCAGTAATATTGTATTTTTGATTGAAAACTTCTGGGGAAGCCAGGTTCTCAAGCCTGTCTGCAACCTGCTGGATAAGTTCTGGCTTATCAACGACGTAGCCCTTGATGTGGCCACTGTTCATCATCAGTTCAAAGTCATAAATCTGAGGGAGGCTGGTTTCAAACAACGGTTCAATAACTGTATGTTCAGGGTCATCAATCAGCACCATGATATGTGGCAATTCAATTGCAGCATCCTGGCGCACTTTAATGCGCGGAGGTAAACGGTCAACGATGGTGCCTTCTGTAGAGCGGATAAGCGTTTGTGAACCTTTATTAAAATCATACTGTTCAAGATCAATAGCCACAATCAGCCCCTTCCTTGAAGCTACCAGCGATGTCTTGCGGTCAATCAGCACAAAACCCTTTTGGGGCAGGGCTTCGAGTACGGCATCATCAAGATATTGCTGCATGGTGTCATTGATATTTTCGATGCGTTGCTCACTGCCCTCATCTTCAAGATACACTTCCGGAAATATGGCATTCAAGCTCGAGGGGGCATCACCGACAAATGCCTTTACCTGATTCCAATAGTCCGGTTGTGAGGTATACTGATCACAGGCAACAACCGACCATTTTTGTAAATCGACGGATTTTCCGGGAACTAAAATCTCTGGAACCTGTAAGCCGATTTTGTCAAAATTCATGATTGCCTCCGATATTTATTTAAAATAGAGAAGCACGGTACTGCTTTTATTAATCTCAGCGACATTTTGGTGATATTCAACTTGACTAAAACATCTATTATACAGTGCAGTAAAGTCGAAGTATTGCTGACACGGCCTGTCTTTTGTTTTACATTTACTAACCCGAAGGATGATTATGCAAAGGAAATAAAAAGACCATCATGAAAAGAGCAGTGATCGTCATCGGCATCGGAGAAATGGGAAGCGTTTTCGCGAGAGGTTTTTTACGTCTCGGGCATCCGGTATACCCTGTTACCCGCTCAGATAGTATGCGCGAAGTCGCTGCAGTGAACCCTGAACCTGCGGCAGTTATCGTTGCTGTTGGTGAGAACGACCTGCACCCCATTCTCGAAACCATCCCTGAAACGTGGCAGGACTCACTGATATTGATCCAGAATGAATTATTACCCCGTGACTGGCAGGATTTTGATATCAACCACCCGACAGTTATGTCGGTCTGGTTTGAAAAGAAGAAAGGCAAGGACGTTAAAGTCGTCGTGCCTTCAGTTGCGCACGGACCTAATGCTGAATTGATAGCCAGTGCCCTGGGTACTCTGAATATACCAGTTGAAATTCTTCATGGTGAAGATCGATTGCTGTTTGAGCTGGTACGCAAAAATTTATACATCCTGACGACAAATATTGCCGGCCTGGAAACAGATGGAACCGTAAGCGAACTCTGGCGTGATCACCGGGAAATAGCCCGATCAGTTGCCCGCGAGATACTGGAAATTCAGGCATGGCTAACCGATGAATCACTCGACATAGATGGCCTGATGCAGGCCATGCTGACTGCTTTTGAGGGCGACCCCGACCATAACTGCATGGGGCGTAGCGCAGCTGAACGCCTTGCCCGCGCACTGGAGCTGGCAAAACAGGGAAATATCGAGACCCCTATACTTGAAGCGATCGCTGAAAAACGCCTTAGCTAACCCGGATATTTCATAAAGGCGGTCGTGACCATATTAAATAGTCCAAACATTCAACGACTTACACGAGAAAATGCCGGGCTAATCTTTTTTTCAAATCTTTTAAGCGTAAAAAAACCCTGCGGGTTTCCCCACAGGGTTCTAAATATTGCATCAGGCAATTGAAAAAGCTTTAGCTTTGCACTCCCAACGCCTTGAGTGTATCGAGGGTTATACCACCACGTTCAATATTGTTCTTTTGCTGGAATGCATCAATTGCGCGTAGCGTGGCCGAACCGATTTTTCCATCGACAGGACCAGGACTAAACCCGGCTTTCAGTAGCGCGCGCTGAATGTCAGTCATAATCCCCTTGGTCATATTGGTTTCACATAGAACCTGTCGCCATTCCATCCGCTCGTCACCGACCTTGATACGCTTGCTCACCATTTGCTTCTTGGCAGGTATACTGATACGTTTTTCCTGAGCAGGTGACAGCAACTTGCGAACCTTAACTGTTTTATATTCTGCAGGAATTGCAACAACCTTGGTAGTCGCTGGCGTCTTAACAACACGCCTGGTCACAGTCTTATACTGAGCCGTAACTTCTTTCAGGCAAATCTTGCTACCAGTACGGGTTGATGCAGGGTGATCTTTGCTGGCTGCATCGTACCAGGCAAACGCCGCATCAGAAACTTTGGCACGCTTGGTCACTGTAGTGTATTCCTCTGGAATACTGATACGTTTTTCCTGAGCAGGAGTCACCAGTTTGCGCACCTTGTGGGTCGCATATTCCGCAGGGATTTCAATAATCCTGGTAGTCGCTGCCGTTTTTATAACACGCTTGGTGACTGTTTTGTATTTGGCAGGCACTTCCACCAGACACATGATCTCACCAGTCGTATTATCAATTCGCTGCGCCAGACCACGTCCCTTCTTCCAGATGGTTTTAGCCGGTTCAACCAAAACCTTCTCGGTCACTTTCTCATAGGTGGCAGGTACTTCAATCACTTGCTTGGATGCATCCTTCACCAGCACTTTCTCTTCAGCCATTTCATATTTTGAAGGAATAATCTCTACTTTCTCTGATGCTTCCTTGACAAGGACTTTTTCACTTTTGGTTTCATATTTTGCAGGCACATAGCTTTCATAATAACAGCTGCCTGTCGCTACCGCCGCCAGATCAATACCTGACTTTGCAGCCGCGTCAAGTAACGCTGAACTGGCAGGTGAAGAGCCTTTTTTCATGCTTGTGGCCCAGAATTTACGCGCAGGACTCACTTCAATTTTCTCAGTCACCTTGCCATAAACGGCTGCAATGGGGATTACTTTCTTGCTGGCATCCTTTATCAGGACTTTCTCTGTAGCCCATTCATACTTAGCAGGAATGATGTTGATCTTCTCGGAAGCTTCCTTGATAACCACTTCCTGGGTTTCTGTTTTGTACTGGGCCGGGATGATAACCTTGGCATAGCACTCTCCGGGTTTTGCATTAGGCAAAGTGGTCGTTGCGCCTTCGGCAAATGCAACCGTACTACTAGCCAGTGCCATGCCGATCATGGCGGTCATGGAAATTTGTTTGTACTTCATAACGTGGATACTCCGTAATTCAGGAACCAAAATAATAATTATTAGTCTGACAGAAGCTCTAACACCTTCAGAACTCCCTAAGCAGGTAGGATTCTAGACCATTGCAGCACTAAATGAAAATCAAACAATAGTAATAGATTGCTAACTCTTTTCAGTTTTATCAGACCCAATGAGCCTGCCGAACTTAGGTGATGTAATGAACAGTCTAAGGAATAGTCAAAGTGTATTGCTGAGATTATCCATATTGCTCAAGGAACCAATGGCTTGTGCAAATCACCCTCTTGAGTTCGCGTATTCAGGTTCAAACCATCTGATAAACGCGCCCAATCGAATACCGGACCAGGGTCAGTCTTACGTCCTGGAGCGATATCACAGTGACCAACGATCCGCTTACTGCTTAAACCGGGATAAGCCTGCAACAGGCATACCACAACGTTTTCCAGCTTTTTATATTGTACATCCGTATAGCTGACATCATCTGAGCCTTCAAGTTCAATACCGATTGAAAAATCATTGCAACATTCTCGTCCTGCATAACTGGATTCACCTGCATGCCAGGCCCGTTTGTGAAAAGGAACGTATTGAACCACCTCACCATCTCGGCGTATCAGTAGATGAGAGGAGACTTTCATTTTATACACTTCAGAAAAGTATGGGTGCTCTTCCGGGTCAAGTTGATTGGTAAAAAGCGCATCAATATAAGGCCCGCCGAACTTACCAGGTGGCAGGCTGATATTATGGACCACAATCAGCGACAGATCTTCTGGCTTTGGCCGTTCATCATGATTTGCTGACGGCTCCTGCCGGGCTATATCCAGTAGCCCGGTATTTGCATTGATATTCATGACTTCCATAACAGATATTATAACGACCTGACAAGTCTATTGCTGCCTCAATTCTCCGGGTAAGATAGCGTCCATGAATCCAGCCCCAAAACTGAACCCCCAACAGCTTGCTGCCGTCGAACACACAAGCACAGCGTTACTTGTGCTGGCCGGCGCAGGTAGCGGTAAAACCCGGGTTATTACAGAGAAAATTACCCATTTAATCCGCCAGCACGGTTACGACCCGCGCCAGATCGCTGCCATCACATTCACTAACAAGGCAGCCAGGGAAATGAAAGCCCGTGCTGGCAAACTGTTAAAAAAAGAAGAACGTCGCGGACTGATTGTGTCCACTTTTCATACGCTCGGCCTGAAAATAATTCGCAGCGAATTAAAAAATCTGGGTTACAAATCCGGCTTTTCTATCTTTGATTCCCAGGACAGCGCCACACTGCTAAAAGAACTCAGCCGCAAAGAGGAAAACCTCGACATGGATGATGCGGCACGCTGGCAAATTTCACGCTGGAAAAATGATTTCATCAATCCGGAGCAGGCGCTACAAGAAGCAGATGATGCCAAAGGTCAGTTCCACGCCCGGCTTTATGCGCATTATCAGCGTCAATTGCACGCTTATAACGCCATGGATTTTGACGATCTGATTGTTTTACCAGTACAGGTATTTCAGTCACAGCCTGAAGTACTTGAAAAATGGCAAAACAAACTGCGTTATTTATTGGTGGATGAATATCAGGACACCAACGCCTGCCAATATCGCCTGGTAAAACTGCTCGCCGGGCCGCAAGCACGCCTTACTGTTGTCGGTGACGACGATCAATCCATTTATGCCTGGCGGGGTGCGCGCCCGGAAAACCTGGATTTATTACAGAAAGACTTTCCAGCATTAAAAGTAATCAAACTGGAACAAAACTATCGCTCCTGCACACGCATTCTGGAAAGCGCCAACCAGCTCATCTCCAACAACCCGCATACGATAGAGAAAAAATTATGGAGCGCATTAGGTGAAGGCGATGCCTTACAGGTTATTCCCTGCAACAGCGCAGATCATGAAGCAGAACGCGTTGTCAGCGAAATATTAAAATTAAAATTCAGGCACCGCGTTAATCATGGAGACTGCGCGATACTTTATCGAGGTAATTTCCAGTCAAGATTATTTGAGCGCTACTTACGTGAACAAAATATTCCTTACAAAGTCAGCGGTGGCACTTCGTTTTTTGAACGCGCAGAAGTCAAAGACATCGTTGCCTATTTGCGACTTATTACCAACCCGGATGACGACGCTGCATTTTTACGTATCGTCAACACACCACGACGTGAAATCGGTGCCGCCACTTTGGAGAAACTGGGCGCCTATGCCAGCGACCGTGGCGTCAGTTTATTTTCCGCCAGTTTTGAAATGGGTTTGCAGCAGCGATTATCAGAACGTGCGCTGATGCGGTTACAACGATTTACTGACTGGATAAACGAATATAGCCAACGTGCAGAAAGTGAAAACCCGGTTTCCCTGGTGCGTCAACTTGTGCAGGAAATCAACTACGAAAGCTGGCTGTCTGAAATCAGCAGCAATGAAAGCATTGCTGAAAAACGGATGGAAAATATTAATGAACTGATTGAATGGATCGGCAGGCTGGCAAAGAAAAAAGAACGACAAAATCTGGCTGACATCATAGCGCACATGATGTTGATGGATATTCTTGAACGCAACAGTGAGGAACAGCAACAGGATGCGGTACAGCTGATGACGCTGCACGCTGCAAAAGGACTGGAATTCCCTCATGTCTTTATTGCCGGTATGGAAGAAGAACTGATCCCGCATAAAACCAGTCTGGATGAGGACATGTTAGAGGAAGAGCGCCGCCTCGCATACGTTGGCATTACCCGCGCCCAAAAATCTCTCTGTTTCACCTACGCAAAAAAGCGCCAGCGATATGGAGAAGTGGTCGAATGTGTACCGAGCCGGTTTTTAAATGAACTGCCCGAACAACATATTGAATGGGATGATCCCAACAAGAAAAACACTGAAGAACAACGACAGACTGGTAGAGCATATCTGGATAATTTGAAGGATATGCTTACATGATCCTACTACCTCAGTTAACCGCTATGAATAATTCGCAGGCTATATAAAGTTACACATTCATAATAATATAACTTACCTGCAATAATGATAGTTGGTGATATATTGAAGTTCAAAACTACCCTCAAAATTACCAATACTTGCCTTCTAGATAATAAATTTTACCTATTCTTCATTTAACTTAGAAAAGAGGCTCCATATTTCAGTTTGACTTCAGTTGCTCCCTGTAAAGTACTATTTACAGCAACTAAGGTGAAAAATATGGACATTCAACAAACTAAATTCTGGGATATTTTTATCAGAGTATTCCATTGGAGCCTTTTGGCTACATTCGCAATCACTTATCTCACAGAAGATGATTTTCCCACGCTTCATGTTTATACAGGCTACACCATGATGGCTTTAATTATATTGCGCTTGATCTGGGGATTTATTGGAAGCCGCCATGCTCGTTTCAGTAACTTTATCGTTAAACCAACCGCAGTTATTGAATATATGAAAGAAGTCGTTCAATTTCGGGCGAAACGCTACTTAGGACATAACCCAGCGGGTGGAGCCATGGTGGTTGCGCTCCTGACCAGTCTTTCAATGACCTTGCTATTTGGTTTATTAACCTATGGAGCGGCTGAGTTTTCTGGGCCGTTGGCGGGACTAGCAGATGATGTTAGTGAATCATTAGCAAATATTTTTGAAGAACTACATGAGTTCTTTGCAAATTTCACCGTGTTTTTGGTGGTTTTACATTTGCTTGGTGTAGCAATAGCCAGCTTTCAACACAAAGAGAATCTAGTTAAAAGCATGGTCACTGGATACAAACGAATCGATCAAAATGATAAATACTAGGAGGTGTTCGAATGAAAGCTAGAATTTTAATCCCCGTTGTATATCTTCTTAGCAGTCATGTCGTTATGGCTGACGCTCTCAATGACATGTTTAACGAATATAAACAAAAGGGTGTCAGCAGCATAAATGAACAGGCTGGTGAAACACTATGGAACAAGGAGTTTAAAGATAAAAATACGGGGCAGAATCGAAGTTGTACTACTTGCCACGGCATTGATTTAACAAAAGTGGGTAAGCACATTAGAACAGATAAGCCAATTGAACCAATGGCACCTAGTGTTAATAAAAGGAGACTCACTGACGTAAAAATAATTAAAAAGTGGTTTAAACGCAACTGCAAATGGACATTAGGCAGGGAATGTAACGCACAGGAACAGGCAGATATACTCACATATTTAAAGAACCAGTAAACAATTAGTAATTATTTTAGAGAAAATATTATGAAAACCATTATTACAGCAACAGGTATTGTAGGACTGATATTAACGGCAAGCCTTGTAATGGGGGATGTCGATAAATATGAAAAAAGCGAACGAGGAGAAGGATTCTTTAGCCAATATATTGGTAAAACGCTTGATGTTGCTCCTATTAATAATACAGCATATAAGGAAGAATGTGGCAGCTGCCACTTTGCTTACCAGCCCGGACTATTACCCGCTCGTTCCTGGCAAAAGATGATGGGAGACCTTGAAAACCACTTTGATGAAAATGCAGAATTGGATAAAGATACTCAAGCAGAATTAACTAAGTACCTGGTTGAAAATGCAGCCGATCACGCCGATTATAAGCGCTCAAAACGTATTATGAGTTCATTAGGTAAAAATGATACGCCATTGCGAATTACTGAAACTCCTTATTTTATTCGTAAGCATGATGAGATACCCAAACGTATGGTACAGGATAATCCTAAGTTAGGTTCATTTAGCAAATGCGCAGCTTGTCATGTAAATGCAGAGAAAGGTGCGTATGAAGAAGATGAAGTGCGTATTCCAGGAGTAGGCAAGTGGGACGATTAATTATAGCAGGCCTGATATGCCTTATTGTAATGGGCTACAGCAACAGCTTTGCTGACGACCATGATAAGGCTTATGAATTATTACGATCTGGTGAGATTTTACCGTTGGAAAAGATTCTGGAATTTACACGCAAACAAGTGCAAGGACGGATTCTGGAAGTGGAGCTTGAGCATGAAGATGACTTATTAATCTATGAACTTGAGGTGCTTGATAAACAAGGTGTCGTTTGGGAGATTAAGGTCGATGCAACGACTGGACTCATAATCAAGCAGGAGCAAGACTAATGCGTGTACTTCTCGTTGAAGATGATCCTAAGTTAGCGACACAAGTAAAGTCAGCGCTACGTAAATTTGGCTATGCAGTAGACATTACTGATAATGGGGTTGATGGAGAATTCATGGGTGATGAAGATCCTTATGAGTTAATTATTCTAGATCTTGGTTTGCCTCAGCGTTCAGGTTTAGAGGTTTTAAAAAACTGGCGTTGCAAAGGTAATAAAACACCTGTTTTGATTTTAACGGCAAGGAATGATTGGAGTGAACGTGTTGATGGACTCAAAATGGGTGCAGACGACTATGTTGGGAAACCCTTCTATATGGAAGAACTTCTAGCACGGGTAAATGCCTTGATTCGTCGTAGTAATGGCGAAGCTACATCAGGATTAAGTTTAGCAGGTATCCAGTTGGATAATGAGCGTCAAACTGTCACGGCAGCAGATGGCACAGAGCATAATTTGACGCATATTGAATTTCGGCTGTTACACCATTTTATGACTCACCCTGGTGCAGTATTGTCTAAATATCGTTTGATTGAACACGTCTATGAAGGTGATACAGAACATGATGGAAATGTTATTGAAGTTTACGTAAAGCGCTTACGCAATAAACTTGGAAAGGATATATTGCAGACACGTCGGCACCAAGGTTACGTTTTTCCTGAGGAGTCAAAGTGAAGTCCCTGCAAAACCGACTTCACTTTGGCTTAGCGATAAGCCTGTTTATTCTTATCGCTTTAATCTGGTGGCTTGCGAATGCTAGCATGAGCCATATTACAAACCAGATGATGCTGACAAGATTGGAGCATGATGGCCAAGCACTACTTGCCAGTTTGCAACAATCACCAGAAGGTAAACTCAGCCTAAAAAACTTGCAGGTTGGTCATATTTATCAACAAGTCTATTCTGGTCATTACTACTTAGTTACTAGTGGTGACCAACAATTACGCTCACATTCACTATGGGATCAATCGCTAGATCAACCTCAAATAAAGACGGGTCAGACTATCATCCTAAAAAATGACGGGCCCGACGAACAGCATCTTTTACAGTGGACTTCCCGTTTTAAGCGTTTTGATAAAACCATTACAATTACGGTAGCAGAAGATACAAATGCTTTGTTATCAGCATTGCGTACCTTTAATCTTTATTTTGCATTTGCGGCTGTCGCTATTCTTGTCTCTTTGCTGTTGATACAAGGCTTGATTGTACGACGATCACTGCGTTCACTCTCCACCATAAAACGAGAGCTTCAGGCACTGTCAGAAGGTGAAATTAAAAATCTTTCTAAACAAGTACCCAGTGAAATTCATCCTTTGGTAGATGAAGTCAATCGCCTGTTATCACAGCTTGGAAAGCAACTAAAACGCTCACGTAATTCGACGGGTAATCTGGCACATAACCTTAAGCATCCGCTAAATCTGTTAATACAATTGGCTGAATCTGAAGACATAAACCTGCCACAAGCAATACGTGATGAATTACGCATCAATACTCAACAGATTCACCAACTTATGGAGAGCGAATTAAAAAGAGCCAGATTAGTAGGCTCTGGCGTTCCAGGTCAGCGCTTTTCCCCACATAAAGAGCTATCTGGATTGGTTGATGTTTTGGAACGTGTTTATCATGACAAAACACTAAATATTGAATGTGACATCATGCCTGATCTTGAGTATACAGCTGACCGTAATGATATGTTGGAGTTGTTAGGAAACCTCTTGGATAATGCTTGCAAATGGTCCGCAGGGTATGTGCGTTGTAAGGTTTATTACGATAATGCATTAATAATTATAATAGAAGATGATGGTTTTGGCTGTGATGATCAACAATTATCTACTTTGACTCAAAGAGGAGTACGAGTTGATGAAACAACCGCTGGCACGGGGTTAGGACTGGCAATTGTTAAGGATATTGTTGAGCTTTATTCTGGTGAGATTAGCTTTTCAAAATCTGCACTAGGAGGACTATCTGTGATGGTAAGTTTGCTATCTATTAGTGTATCCAAAAAATTATAATAAACTCAACTCACTCAAATTAGGTGCTTAAACTGAATCTAAAATAACACCAAAACAAGCTAGAGCACCAAGAATAATAAATTATATTGATATGCCACCTACTGCATATGCAAGACTTATTCTCGAAAAATTACAATAGATAAGTATCAAGCCAACAATGACACCTAAAATCATCATCACAATGGTAGCGTTCAAATGCCAAGGGAATAGCCATACCGCGCGGTAACTAACCCGAAGGGTGATATTGTGATCCGCACACGTAGTATAAATACTGTTCTATGCGAGAATCCACATATTATTTTAAACCCCCTCCTGATAGCTTTTTAGGGACATAGTGGATCGTACTGAATAAAACGGACACTTTATAATGGGGTAAAACCCAGGAGTGTCAAAATGAGTAAAAGAAAAACATTTAGTAAAGAATTCAAACTAG
>Ga0190283_1000807_pt1 | contig 15469 bp, 16 predicted proteins | sample 48691801_MG_FD_161669 | JGI IMG/M metagenome (GOLD analysis project Ga0190283, IMG submission 161669) | Hydrothermal vent microbial mat bacterial communities from Southern Trench, Guaymas Basin, Mexico - 4869-18-0-1_MG | ecosystem: Environmental > Aquatic > Marine > Hydrothermal vents >...
AACCGGTTTAGGGCCTGCGAAGCCGTGGAAGGCTTCAAAAAAGAAAGCTCTTATTCAGTAGCCGGAATTTTCACATGTACAACATTGGACGCAGCGCCTGATCCTGCAGTATTGTATGGAATCACCGAAACATAAAAAGATGATCCGCTGGCAAGTGCTGCCGACACGCTGGTACGGGTACCCCAAGGCCCAAAGACGGACTGGCCTGTTGCTGGCTCCGAATACCAGAGGTAAAACCCATCCGCGCCGGAAACCGTATTCCAATGGACTATCACGTTGTTTCCGGAAACCGTAGCCCCAAGAGTCGGAGCCAAAGGCGTTCCCCGGGTGCAAAATGCCACGGCCTGGGGGTTTAGGTTTGTGGAAATGCTTTCACTGAGGCTGTTATCCGCCGTATCCACGATCTTAACAGCGGCATTGGTTGAATCACAGACCCACATCATATCATTCTTGTCCATATAGGTCCCTGAATTCATACCGGAAATATTGATGTTTTGAAAACCGCTCAGCGCTCCTGAAACTTCGCCGCTCGTAGGATTAAATTCATAGAGAGTATTGTCGCCCCAGCCGGCATAGCCCACGAAGTATCCTTTTGACGGAGAACCAATCAACATCCCGGATATGGCCCCATAGGGGTGCGTTGTGGCATCACCGTCATCCAGGACAATGGATGACGCATAGGTAACGGGATTGATGCTTTCAATGCCGCCGGTATATTCGTACACCGGGTCGCAGGAGCCCCCCGGATAAGACCCGATTCCCTGAACATAAATTCGATTGTTTTGAGCGAGATATTGAATGGAGTTAGGGTTTTTGATGGTTAGGGGAATCCCTGTCATGCTGCCCGAGCCCATACCCGTATTGATCTCAGTATCGGTTGCCGTATCAAATACAGCCACATAGGCGGTGTTGGACGGACAGAAGGAAGCGTCAAGGCGTTGAAGTACGATGAAAAGCTTACCGTTAGCGATTACCCCGCAACACATCTTCGGCGCACCGTCCGCAAGGGCGTAGGCGCTGAGATCCAGTTCGCCGATTTTGAATCCAGCCTCAGTGGTGGTGGAAGGGTTGACGATCCAGGCCTTGGTTGAGCCGTATCGCAAGAGATAGGCTTTGGTGGAGCTCACAAAGACCAGATCGTAGGGGTTACTGCTGTCTGTTTCACCCGAGCCCTGGGTCGAATATTGCCAGATAGGCGTATTGGGCGCGGCAATGTCCACTTTGGTCACACTGTCCGCCTGATATTGTTGAATCCGATAATAATAGCGCCCATAGGCCTTGACGGTGCTGCCGTTGCTTCCCGGAAGCTGGTCGTTCAAGACGCTTCGAGGTCCGGCCTTTGGATCAACTGAGATGACGGAAATAGCGTAACTGCTGTAGTCTGACGCTGCAGTGGCGATTACCCCGGTTTGTGTTGAATCTGAATAGACGGGGCCGACTCCGAATAGCAAGATCATCAAAACCCCTAATATCAGGACAAGCCTTGAGCTCACTGACTTTCTGCCGTCCAATTTCATCATTTTTCTCATTTCATTCCCTCCTTTTAGAAAATTAGTTAAAAAAACTCCTCGGGGATGGCGATCATCTCCCACTAAGATCCAACTGCAGCCCAAAAAAAACCCGAATCGAAAATACTCGATCCGGGATTCCCCTTATTTATCCTCAAAATCGTGCGGTCAACCTCATTCCCTAAAAGGCTGAACCTTTATTTCAGACAGGTCTTCTGACTTTCGGATCAACCTACTAACTGCGCCTTCCCATCGATCACCCGGTTGTCTGAGTGCCTGACAGTGGCGTCATTGCAGTATTTGTCCCCGATTACAGCAGAGGGTCTGTCACCGATTTTCACGGTGTTCCCTTTTAAGCTCAATATGTGAGCGCCTGAAATTTAATATTAATTTTAAATCAGGCCCTAATCAAAGTCAAGAAACTTTTTAGTCGACCAAATTTCAGACTGGCAAGTTTCTCTATCTTTATTGCTCATGAAGGATGCCCTGCTTGCATTATTTCTTTGGAGTGATTATGGTCAGGTAAATTAACCGCCATTTTATTGAATGTGGAGAGAAAGGAAAAAAATGAAGCTATTCAATGGGTACCGTGAAAGCGCCGTTGTCGTGATATTCCTGATTCTATTTGCGATCCTCTACAGTACTGTTTCCGCGGCTGCCTATCCTGTGTCATTTACCGATGCCCAGGGGTACGAGATCACGGTTAATGAAACACCCTCACGGGTGGTATCGCTGGTCCCTTCCATTACTGAAATAATTTTCAAGATAGGGGCAGGCGATGCAGTTAGGGCGATTACATACCACAGCACCTATCCTCCTGAAACGACAAATAAGGAAATCGTCGGCGGGTTTTTTTCACCATCTCTCAAGGCTATTAAAACCATTAAGCCTGATGTCATTTTTTATTCCCGTTTCCATAAAGGGGCGATGGACAAATTCGGACATGATAAGTGCCTGCTCATTGATCTCGAAACAGGTTCCATAGCCGATAGCTACAAGAATATCCTTTTGTTGGGTAAGATATTCAACAAAGAAAATGAGGCAGCAGGGCTGATTTTTGGGATAAAGGATCAAATCGAGACCATTGCCAGGAAGGTGGCCCGGATACCCCAAGAGAAAAGAAAGAGGGTTATTCGGCTTATGGGACGTGACAGGGTCATGACCCCCGGGGATGATTCCTTTCAGAATGATATGATCAGGGCCGCGGGTGGTATTCCCCCTGAACTTGGCAAAAATGGCAACATAGTGGTCATCACCAAAGAGGAGTGGATGAAATTTAACCCGCAGATTATCTACGGCTGTGGCGATGACAGAGAAACGGCCAAGAGGTTTTTTAAGCGTCCAGGATGGAAGGATGTGGAGGCCGTAAAAACGGGAAAAGTATTTTATTTCCCCTGTGACCTGACCTGCAGGGCATCCACCAGGACCGGGCATTTTATTGCAGGGCTTTCATCAACGATTTATGGAGACGAGTTTTCAAGGAAAGAAGACCAGGTCCTTCAGGAGAAGGTGTTCAAGTCACGCAAACTCGACCTTGACCTCGATTATATAAAGGATGCGCGTATCTTCTACAGTACCATCCACGACTTTGAAAACAAGACCCTGATTCTCGATTTCAAAGAGCCCTTAACCGTGATTTCTACACTCGAAGGAGAGCGTAAGGGAATTGAATCAATCGGCAACCATTACCTCCCTCCCCCCTGCTGGGGACTCATCCATAAGTCCGGTTTTGAGGGCGAAAGGAAGCGGATATATGATATCCTCGGAAAATCAGAGAATAATACCACCTTTCTTTTCACAGGCGCTGACATGGATAATCTGGCCGTTGAGAAGGCGCGATTCAGAGAAATGGAGGTTTATGCCCTAATAACCGCGGGGGTCAGGTCAAACGCCATGCGAATGTCTGAGGACGAGGGGAGGTTCTACGAACCGGGAACCATCAATATCATCATTTTGCCTAATATGGAACTTACTGTGAGGGCCATGACGAGGGCCATGATCAGCGCCACTGAGGCAAAAACAGCGGCCCTGCAGGATCTGGATATTAGAAGCCGTTATACCTCCCTTGTTAATCAGGCCACCGGCACCGGAACAGACAACATCATTGTTGTTCAGGGAACAGGCATTCGGATAGATATTGCAGGCGGCCACTCGAAGATGGGAGAGCTGATTGCAAAGGCGGTTTATTCCGGCGTTAAAGAGGCTGTCTACAGGCAGAACGGCCTCATTACGTCACGGAACATTTTCCAGCGTCTAAAGGAGAGAGGAATAGGCGTTTCTGAGTTGATCTCGGTAGATCAGTGTGAATGCAGCGTTGAGAGTGGAGATCTGTCGGGGGGACTGGAAGGGGTACTCCTTCAGCCCGAATACGCCTCTTTCGTGGCATCGTCTTTCGCAATCAGTGATGACCACGAAAGAGGGCTGATTACCGATCTGGGCGCTCATGAATTGTTGTGTAGAAGAGTCGCGGAAAAGATCGCCGGGAAAAAGATAGGGGATATGATGGATCTTGTGGCCCTTGATAATATACCGCCCGTTTTGAAGATGACGCTGAACGCCATTTTAAACGGCGTCTACTTCAAAATCAAGTGAGGGACGTGAGGGATTTAGAGCTTTTATGAAAAGAGAGTTGAGCTATAAACATGGTGGCGCACCGCGGCTTGACATGGCCAGACTCGGGGTGACTCATGGGCCTGTCTTAGACTTCAGTGTCAATCTTAACCCCTCGGGACCACCGACCATTATCAAAGAGAAATGGCAGGAATTGCTTGAAAGCATCGAGCAGTACCCCAGCGTTGACGGGGATGGCATCGCTCACTATTACCAGAGCATATACGGTATATTCCCCAATAATTTCTTGGCAGGGAATGGATCAACTGAGTTGATCTATCTGATACCGAGGGTGCTCAGGTTAAAGCGTGTCGCTGTCATTACACCCTCATTCCATGATTATGAACGGGCATCCCTTCTCGCAGGGGCAAAGGTGGTAAGATGTCCTCTTTCTCCCCATGACGACTTTATTTTTCCGACGGAGGATCGATTGATAGAGGTCCTCAAGAAGGTGGATGCTCTCTGGGTTGCCCGTCCCAACAATCCCACAGGAAACCTGTTTTCCATGAAACTCATCCTGAAATATACCCGGATGTTCCCTGAGAAATGGTTTATAATTGATGAAGCGTTTATTCAATTTTTAGATGATTGGAAAAGCAATAGTTTTCTCGCGGCAAAGCCGATGCCCAATGTTCTCGTGCTCAACTCGCTTACAAAATTTTATGCCATTGCTGGTCTCAGATTGGGGGGGCTTATGGGGAGTGAGCATGTAATCTCACGCCTGAAAAAGGCAAAGGAACCGTGGACGATAAATGGAATAGCGGATCGGGTTGCATCCTTCCTCATTCAATGCGCTGATTATGATGATAAGACTCGTCTAATTATCAGTAAAGAGAGCAGAAGGGTTTTTACGGGCCTAAAGAACCTGGATGGAGTCATCCCTTTCTCCACTTCAGCCAACTACATCCTGTGCCAATGGGTAAAAACCGGTGACCTGGATGACATGATACGACATTTACTTTCCAATGGTGTATATGTGCGGGACTGCAGGAACTTTCCCGGACTTGAGGAGAATTTCTTTCGCATAGGCATCAAAAACCCTAAAGATAATGATCAATTGCTTTCTCTTATTTCATCGTTTGAAAATAATTCCTGTCCGAGCGAATCCCACAGTAATCCATAATGGACGAGGCACTGATGTTCAATCATCAATCATCAATTATCAATTAAATGGTTATGCTTGAATTAGCCCTAATCCTTTTCCTCGCTTTTATCCTTGACCTCCTTTTTGGCGATCCCCGCTACAGATTCCACCCCATCAGGCTCATAGGCAGGTGTATCACCCTGTTTACATGGATATTGAGGCGTGTTGGTCTGGATGGAAGGACAGGGGGGATAGTTCTGGTCATGATGGTAGTGTTCGCTTTTCTTACCGCCTTCCTGGTGCTAAGTATTGTTTTTCATCGTATCAATGTATTCATAGGTCTCGGGTTTGACCTTTTCATATGCTATTCCTGTCTTGCCCTGAAAGACCTTTTTTACCACACGGATAAGGTAATCCATGCATTAGAAGGGGGTAATCTATCTGAGGCGAGAAAAGAGATCGCAATGGTGGTGGGACGCGATGTTCGCTTTTTGGATGAAAGGGGAGTCTGCAGGGCGGCAATGGAAACCTTGGCTGAAAACTTTGTGGACGGGTTTCTTTCCCCGCTTTTCTGGTATTTGAGTGGCGGGATCCTGGGATATATCTTTGGCTTTTCTCCAGTCATGACTGCCTTAAGTCTTATGCTCGTCTTTAAAGTGGCAAGTACATTGGATTCCATGGTAGGCTACAAGGATAGTGAATTTATGGAGTTTGGCTGGGCAGGGGCGAGACTCGATGACCTCATGAACTTTGTTCCGGCCCGTTTGTCATTAATCGCGCTCTTTGTGGGGGCATGGATTTGTAGGCTTAAACCATCAGAGGGGATAAGGATGGCCCTGAGGGACAGACTAAAGCATGATTCACCGAATGCGGCCCACGCGGAAAGTTTCGTGGCGGGGGCCTTAGAGGTTCGTCTCGGCGGACCCGCTGTATATCTGGATGGTGAAAAGGATAAACCATGGCTTGGAAAAGGAAATCCAGATCCGCGGCCACAAGACATCCGAAGGACAGCCTTTCTCCTCAAATGGTCTGCCTGGGTTGCGATGGGTTGCTCCATATGTGTGCTGGTTTTGCTTGCGTAAGGAAATAACAAATGGCCAAAGCCATCATGTTTTTGGGTACCGGTAGCGATGTGGGAAAATCGATCGTCTCGGCCGCATTTTGCCGTATATTTAAGCGAAGGGGCTACAAAGTCGCCCCTTTTAAGGCCCAGAACATGTCCAACAATTCTTTTGTTACCGTAGAGGGGGGAGAGATCGGACGGGCACAGGTTGTCCAGGCCGAAGCTGCCGGACTCCTTCCATCGGTGCACATGAACCCTATCCTGCTCAAACCCTCATCTGATCAGGGCGCGCAGGTTATCCTCCAGGGCAAGGTCTTTGGCCAGATGGATGCCATGAATTATCATGAGCTGAAACCGAGGCTTAAAGAAGTTGTTATGGACTCGTACAACAGATTATCCAAAGACTATGATCTTATTATAATGGAGGGGGCAGGAAGCTGCTGTGAGATGAATCTGAAGCAAAATGACCTGGTGAATTTCCCCATGGCCCTTGAGGCGGGGGCCCCCTGCATTTTGATAGGAGATATTGACAGGGGAGGCGTCTTCGCACAGATCATCGGAAGTTTTCATCTTATGAGCCGAAAAGAGAGGGATATGTCCATTGGGTTCCTGATTAACAAATTCCGTGGAGATCCGAACCTATTTATATCGGGTATAGACTATATTGAGAAGAAAACAGGCAAACCCAATTTTGGTCTGGTCCCGTTTTATACGGATATTCTCATAGATTCCGAGGACTCGGTGGTTGTCCAGGAGGACAAACGCGAACTGAAACCTGTCGGCCCGAAGACGATTAATATTGCGGTCTTAAAACTGCCAGCTATCTCTAACTTTACTGATATGGAAGGGCTTGAAAGGGAGCAGGATGTGGTGTTAAACTATCTTTTCAGACCCCGGGAGCTTTCTATCGAATATGATTGGCTTATTCTTCCAGGGACCAAAAATGTTATGGAAGATGCCATGTGGTTAGGCCGGTCCGGATGGAAAAGGGTAATTGGTCAATTTGTAAAAGGGGGGGGAAGAGTCTTAGGGATTTGTGGGGGATACCAGCTTTTGGGTGAGACCATAAGAGACTCCTTTGGCGTAGAATCGGATAAAGAGGAGGTCCGGGGGCTTGGTCTTCTTCCTATGGAAACTGTTCTTGAGATGGAAAAAGTGGTTCGAAAAGTAACCGGAACCTGTCTGATAAATAGGAAAAGGGTAAGTGGCTATGAAATTCATATGGGCAGGAGTCACACCGAAGGCGTGATAAAGAAGGAGGGTGAGCCCTTCTTGACCATGCACGAACCTGGGAAACGCCGGGCCTGGGAAGACGGGTGGTCTGTGAAAGAGGGGCAGATCTCCGGCACCTATGTCCACGGCATCCTGGATTCGCCTGCCTTTAGAGGCGATTTGCTCAACCGTATCAGACGGGCTAAAGGGCTGAAAGAAAGGCCCCCGAAGCAGGGCAGACTGGGCCGATTTCATCAATACGACAAACTGGCCGACCATTTTGAAAAGCACTGTAAGGTGGAAGAGCTCCTCGCGCTTATATGAAAAGCTAAAATAGGTAATTCGCCATGAAAAAATCCAGGCTTTCCTGTTTAATTCAAAACTGTTTGATTGCTTCTTTTCTATCACTGGCAGTTCCTTGTGGTATTCTTGCAGATGATCATTATTGGGTTGATAAGACCGCACCGGTCCCTGAAAGGGTCATTTCCTTAGGGCAAACCATTACCGAGAGAATTTATCTGCTTGGAGCAGACAGTACCCTGATTGCAAACACGGTCTATTGTGTCCAGCCCGAGGATGCAAAACAGAAAGAAAAGGTAGGCACTCTTATCCAGGCTAATCTGGAAAAAATCGTAGCCCTGAAACCGGATCTGGTGATTGCAACCAATATGGCCAGACCGAAGCAGTTGAGGAAATTGAAAGACCTTGGGGTACGCGTGGTCCAGTTTGCTTACCCCAAAAATTTCTCAGAAATGTGCCAGCAATTCCTGGAACTCGGAGAACTTCTCGGAAAAGAGGATAAGGCAGAGGAGATCATTGACAACACGAAAAAGGAAGTTGCAGCGATCAGGATGAAAACAAAAAACCTGCCCAAGAAAAGGGTTTTCATCCAGCTCGGGATCAAGCCGCTTCATGCGGTGACAAGAGAGTCGTTCTTGAATGATTACATCGAATTCAGCGGGGGACAGAATATTGCGTTGAATGAAGGTCATGGAACCTACAGCAGGGAAAAGGTGCTGAAGGAGAACCCGGAAGTGATCATTATTTCAACAATGGGTTCAAGTGAAGGTGAAACCGGTAAAAGAGAGAAAGAGGCCTGGATGAAATATGGGTCAATTGACGCAGTAAAGAATAAAAACGTATATATTGTTAACCCGGATAAACTTTGCAGTCCCACACCGATCACATTTGTAGAGGCATTAACAGAGATTGCAAAAATGATACACCCCAATCTTTCCCTTGGTGAGTCAAAATGAGAAACGGAAAGATACGCCGTTGGGTGACGATTCTGTTCATTTTAGCCGCTATATTGATCTCTGTTTCTGTTATTTCCCTTTGCGTCGGCGCCGCAGGGATATCTTTAAGAAGAATCCCTCATATTATATGGGAGGGAAAAGGTACTGGAGAGCACAGCATTCTCTTCGATATTCGTCTGCCTCGGATAATTTTAGGGTTTGCCATCGGGGGCGCTTTAAGCCTTGCAGGGACCATATTACAGGGAATTTTCCGGAATCCCCTTGTGGAACCGTACACCCTTGGCATATCCGGCGGCGCTTCATTGGGTGTATGCCTGAATATCGCCTTTAAGTGGTACAATGCCGTAGGGATTATTGCTTATCCCATTTCCGGTTTCTTAGGGGCGGCACTGGTCATCGTATTTGTTTACAGCCTCAGTATGAAAACAGGGACTTTAAAGACACAGGGTATTTTGTTGACCGGTGTTATGATCAGTTTTATTTCATCGTCCCTTGTGATGCTCATCATGGCGCTCTCACGTAGCGAAGACCTGCATGGCATTGTCTTCTGGATCATGGGGTCCCTTGAGGAACCAAACATGTTTCTCATAAGAATGGCCGTCGTTGGGGCCCTTGGTGGACTTATCCTCTCCTATTTTTTCTGCCTCGATCTCAATGCACTTGCCCTGGGGGAGGAAGAGGCTATTCACCTCGGCATCAATGTGGAAAAAAGCAAAAGGATACTTTTTATTCTCGCATCGTTTCTCACAGGCCTGAGCGTTTCCGTGGCAGGAATCATAGGATTTGTTGGACTTATCATCCCACATCTCATGCGCATGTTTACAGGGACGGACCATCGTATCCTTCTTGTCAGTACGTTCTTGGCAGGGGCATCCTTTTTAATCCTTTGCGATACCCTTGCCCGTACAGTCATAGAGCCCTTTGAACTCCCCGTGGGTGTTATTACGGGAATTATCGGGGGCGCCGTTTTCGTATATGCTTTGAGTAAGAAACAGGTGACTTTATGAAAAAGGAGCTTCTCAGTGTAGAGGACCTCTCCTGCGGATATGGCAAGGAACTTATTCTCCACGATATGGATTTTATGGTATCCCGTGGCGAACTCATGTGCATTATCGGACCGAACGGATCAGGGAAGTCGACCTTGCTCCGGACCATCTCTCGAATTTTGAAACCCCACAGGGGAAAAATCTTCCTCGATGGGAAAAATATTGCCAGGATGCGTCATAAGGAGTTTGCGCAGAAGATTGCCGTTGTTTCCCAGACTCTGGAGGCTACGGGTATGACCGTCCAGGAATATATACTCCTTGGAAGACTTCCCTATTTTCGGAAATACCAGTTCTTTGAAACAAATAATGACGAGAACATCGTACAGAAATATATGGAGCTGACCGATGCGCTCAAATTGAAAACGACCTTGATGAGCGAAATCAGTGGAGGAGAAAAGCAACTCGCCTCTATCGCCCGTGCCTTAACCCAGGAACCTGCTCTCTTGTTACTTGACGAACCGACTTCTCACTTGGATATAACCCATCAAGTTCAGATTCTGGAACTGATAAAACGGTTAAACCGGGAGTTGGGGCTTACGGTTCTGATGGTGCTCCACGATCTAAATCTTGCAAGCGAATACTCCAGCAGATTACTCCTTCTCAATAATGGTTCTATTCATAAAATCGGGAGGCCCGAAGAGGTTATTACCTACAAGACAATCGAGGAGGTATACGAGACAGTCGTTCTTGTTGAACAAAATCCTCTTTCGGGAAAGCCATGCGTCTTTCTGGTAACGGAAGAGGAGATGAGAAAGGAAAAAACAGTATGATAGAAATATTCCAGAAAGGCGGGCCTGTCATGTACCCGCTTCTTGCCTGTTCTCTTATTGCCCTTACGGTGATTATTGAACGTCTCTTCTTTTGGATAAGAGAAGACATGCGACGGGACCAGAGACTTGTTGACAGGATATTAGCGCTTTGCCAAACAGGTGACTGGGAAGACGTTAAGAAATCGATCGGTGGATCAAATGACTTTGTAATCAGAATCGTGGTTGCAGGAATCCTGCATAGAGATTTTTCCATGATCAAGGCCATGGAATCAGCGGCGGCGGATGAGGTCAAGAGGATGAACCATTACATGGTGGCACTGGATACCATGATTACAGTGGCGCCCCTTCTCGGTATTTTTGGGACTGTAATCGGGATCATTACCTCATTTGACCTGCTTGGCGCCACCGGGATAGAAGACCCGCAGGCAGTAACCGCAGGCATTGCACAAGCCCTTATCACCACAGCAACGGGTCTTGGCATCGCCATCTTATCGGTTTTCCCTTATAACTATTTCAATTCCCGCACCGCATTAGCTGTAATGGCTATCGAAAAATATGCAACCAGCCTGGAAATTGTTTATGAAAAGCTGGCCCAAGGTTCTGGTGAAAAGGAAGGCGGCGCCAAATGAAGATAGAGTTTGAGGCCGGTAAAAAAGCCAGGATCGAAATGCTTCCTCTTATTGATATTGTGTTTCTACTCCTTGTGTTCTTTATTTACGCAATGCTATCAATGGCAGTACACAAAGCGCTTCCGGTGGCGCTTCCAAGCTCTGATACCGCCAAAATCCATAAGCAAATGGTACTATCAATAACCGTGGATTCAGAAGGAGCCATCCATGTTGACAAAGATCCCGTGCCCCTCCAATCGCTGGCCGCAGTACTTAAGAAAAAGGCTGGAAAAACAGAAAGCCCTGGCGTTTTGCTCTTCGCGGATAAAGACCTTCCATATCAGGATCTCTTTAGAGTTTTAGATCAGATAGCTTTGGCGGGAATCAACCAGGTTTCCCTCCAGGCGGAGACGGACAAGAGGAGATGAAAATTATGAAAGGTTATATCCAGGTATATACAGGAAATGGGAAAGGGAAAACAACGGCGGCCTTTGGCCTTGCCCTTCGTGCTGTCGGCGCCGGGCTTAGGGTCTATATTGCCCAGTTTGTCAAAGGAATAGAATACAGCGAGCTTAAGAGTGTAGAGAGGCTGTCTGATTTCATCACACTAAGACAATATGGACTCGGTTTTTTCGTCAACAGAGAACCAAACAAAGAGGATATGAGGGCAGCGCGGGAAGGTTTAAAAGAAGTTCGGAAGATTATGTGCTCTGGAAAGTACGACCTTATCATTCTCGATGAGGCGAATATCGCCACCTATTACGATCTGTTTTCAGTGGAGGATCTGCTGAATTTCATGCGGGCAAAGCCGGAACAAGTGGAACTCGTGATTACCGGTAGGAACGCGGACGCCCGGATTATAGAATCTGCCGATTTAGTGACAGAGATGAAGGAGATTAAACACTACTATCATAGTGGCGTTGAAGCGAGAATTGGCATTGAGAAATGAATTGACCTCCACGTGTAAGATTAGATAAGATTAAGACCGCGAACCCCATATTTAAGGATTTCACCGGCACGGTTCAGTACAACCACTCCAGGATCAGTTCTGTCTCATAGGTTTTTATCAGTTTCCCGATGGGGGTCTGGAAGCACTGATCATACTTCTCGGGCCATTGGTCGAAAATCTTTGTTGCATTCATACATGTTCCTCCCAATGAGCGGGTTATTCTTTCTTTCCGTCCCCAGCCCGGTCGATTATTGGAAGCTGAAAAGTATTGGGTGTGAAACACTTGAGAGATGTTCAATACTTCTCGTCATTTTGAAGACTCTTCTGCGCAGCAGGAAAGGAGATCTAAGGTGTTGTCTCGGGATAAATTCGTTGCAGGTATTCTACGATTCGTTTTACGAAGAAATCAAAGTCGGGCAACTCCTTTTTGAAAATCCCGTACACTACTTCATCATCGACTCTTTCATAATAGTGGACCAGCAGATTGCGAAAAGACGCCATATCCTCAAACCTCTCAAGATCACCGGGACGCAGGACCCCGTTTTCCGCCAGGACGGTAAATGTGTCACGATAACTGGAAGGTTCCCTCATTTTCTCATCAGAGATGATATGTTGGGCAACATCAATACAGGCTTCGATAATGATATGTAAGGTGCGCTCCACAAAACGGCGGGCCCTCTTGTCCGTTCGATAGATTTCCCATGTTATATCAGTCGCATTCTTGAGCTCTTGAACCTCTGAAGTGATCTCGGACAAGATACGCTCTAACAATATCCGATCAACCATTTTTCCCTCCGTAAAGAACCTTGCGTACGTATCTCTTATGCAAATTTAAGAAGTCTTCGTAGCTTTTTCGGCCCTGGATTTCAACCCTCTTGCGCATATCAGGTGAGCGCTCAAATATCAGCTTGCCCGAGCGGCGCACCTCGTACTTGAGGATTTCACCGGCACGATTCAGAACGACCACATCAACAGAGCGCCCCAAGGCCTTCTCAAGCTCAGAAATGAGTGAAGGGATTGAAAAGGACTGCAAATGTGCCCTCTCAAGCAACACGGCAATATCTATATCCCCCGGGTCTTCTTTACCTTTGACAACAGAACCGAAGATATATGACGCAATAATAGCCCTGTGCCGGGCGCAAATTGAAGAAACGGTATGCTCAATATTCTCCAGCGATTTCATTTTGTTATCCGCTAAAATCAAAGTTCTTTGCAATTCAGCTTAAGGCGGGACTCATTATCGGATTACCTTCTAACCATAACTTATTGCTAACAGTTTAAAGGTCAAATGTCAATATGCCCTGCTACGTCCCTCCTTGTCTTACGCAGTTTCTCAAAGTGAAACACCAATTGATGGAAGGAACAGTGTGTGGAGATATACCATGTTGTAACATTGATGAAGATGTATATTTTTGTCAGAAGCATGAAAACGAAATAGAATAACGCCGGGGATGGAAACTGGGTGGGAAAATAGACTTCCCGAAAGAAAAAAGGGATCAGACCCGCCACCATAGGCGGGGCTAACCCCTGTATTTTATTGTTGGTAGCGGGGGCTGGATTCGAACCAACGACCTTCGGGTTATGAGCCCGACGAGCTACCAGACTGCTCCACCCCGCGGTAATTTGTTAATATAACGTCATAGGATTGATTTGTCAAATAAAAAATGAGGTGCCATAAAAACGTAAAAGCTTGGCTAAGTCATGGCGCAAATACCCGGCGTTTGCAAGTTTGTGCTTGGTTTGTTTCCATTCCCAGCAGCCCATCCTTTTTTCTTTTGTCAAGATCCGATATTCAAAGGGACAGCTTCACGCTCTATCACACGGTTTCACAAGATCGCGAAATCAGGATCGCCATTAACCATTGACAGCCAGGCTGTTGATCATATACTCTTCCGATTTCCGTAACCCTGAACCGTGAACCTATGTACGCGCATCAAAAAAGGAGATAGAATATGATCCAGGACCTCGTACAACATATCGACCGGTTGATCCAGCAAAGACCTGCCGCTAAAACCGCTTTAGCCCCTTTCCGTGAGCTCGCACTCCTCATGGCACAGGTAGATCCCGATATCAAACCGATCGAAGTTGAAAAAGGGATTAGGGATATTAAACAACAGGAGGGCTTTCCTCTCTTCTCAAGAGAGGACCTGCCCCTTGATTTCAGCGCTGCTTCAGGCCTGTTAAAAAAATTCTTAGGGCACCTGGGAGCAACTGACAGGGATGACAGAGAAGGGTTGAAAAAGGCGCGTAAGAAAGCCGATGACACAGGCGAATGGTCGAGAAATCTGTTCAAGACTATTCTGAAGCAGGATGAGAAGGCGCTGTCACTGATTGCAAAAGAGGTTGACCTGGACTCCAAGGTCCTCCAGTTTCTTGGCCAGGTAGCCTTGACACCCTCGATCTACGCCCTTCGTGATGCGATGAGCTCCGACATAGACACGGATGGGTGGGATCATGGTTATTGTCCCTTGTGCGGCTCTCAGCCGGGTATGGCCTATTTTGCAGAAACCGGCAAGAGATACCTGCACTGTGAACTCTGCGGCCAGGAGTGGGCCTTTTCCAGGATCAGATGCCCTTTCTGCGATAACCAGAAACAGGAAACGCTCGGGTACTTCGAGGCGGAAGAGGAGGAAGGGCTCCGGGTCTATTTTTGCCGAGAATGCATGAGATACCTCAAGACCATTGATAAAAAGGCCTTTGAGGAGGTGGCGCCTTTAGAATTAGAGAATCTCGCCACCATCCATTTAGACCTGTTGGCCAATGAAAATGAGTTCAAGTAGAAGGGGGTTTTAATCCCCTAACAAACTCAAATAAAATCTGAGTAGTTCCATCTGGTCCCGGTATCTGAGATCCTCTTTGTTCTCTTGTATTGCTGATAACAGGTTTTCAGATATAACCCTTACGTTATCAATTCTGCCTGCCCCGGTCAATCTCCGAAAAAGATAGTCATATATCTGCGAGCGGACAGGAAGATCGCTCTGTATGAACTTAGTAATAACCTCATCCCACCGCTCTTGATCCGCCATATAGGCAATGGCCAGAGATTGTGCGGCAGTTTCATCATACCGGTTTTCATAGGTAATGGTATAGCCAAAAGCCTCTTCTATATGTTGTTTGAGTTTAAAGGGGCCTTCCGGGGCGCAAAAATAGTAGGGCTCAATATAGCCCTCTGACTTGGTTCCGTAGAGATGCGTCTCATCCGCGTCCTTCTCAATAGCCCGGCATAAGCGTGTGCCGTGATATATCCTGCCGCCTATGGTGTATTCGTAGCGCCTTAAGAAGCCCGGGCTGTACCTTTTCATCAGATCGAGGGAGTGGTCTATGGTCTCATAGGTCTCGCCTGGAAGCCCAAATATCATAGAT